>Ga0207701_10000615_pt1 | contig 37194 bp, 31 predicted proteins | sample KBSSwiSSwithPhiX_FD_184294 | JGI IMG/M metagenome (GOLD analysis project Ga0207701, IMG submission 184294) | Switchgrass rhizosphere bulk soil microbial communities from Kellogg Biological Station, Michigan, USA, with PhiX - S5 (SPAdes) (version 2) | ecosystem: Environmental > Terrestrial >... | reverse complement strand
AGCCGGCCCGAATCGAAGTCGGCCCCGGGCGAGCCCGGCACCAAGGATGACGAGGGCGGCATCAGCCATCAGGAGCCGTTGGAAGCTGTAGCGATGAAAGATGGCGAGACCGAGAACGATCGACAGCGAGATGGCAACGCTCAGTGTCACTTCCCAGAAGACGCGTTCTTCGGCGTCGAGCGCCGCACGCCGGTCGCGATTCAGCCAGGGCAACCGGAATATGGCCGCGCCGGGAAGCCAACCAATGAGGAGTAACTGCGCGAGTTGAATGAGAAACGACATCAAAACCGAACTAGAAGAACTGAGCCTATCCCGGACCGGTATCGTTAGACCGACGCAAGCGCGTCAGCGACTCGGTCGATGGCCTGCGGCGGCAATGACGGATACAACGGCAGGGACAGGATCTCATTGCACACCCGATTCGCGACAGGACAATCGGCCGGCTGTTCGGACCGAAGTGCGGGCTGTTGCGGTATCGGCACGGGGTAATGGATCAGGGTTTCGATTCCCGCCGCTCGAAGACTCGATTGCAGAGCGTCCCGCGCTGCTGATCGGACCGGAAACAGGTGATACACGTGTCCTGCGTCGAGCTGCGGCGGGACCACCGCCGCCCGCTGGTTCGCCAGCCGTCCGCGGTACTCCTGCGCCAGTGCTCTGCGCCGAGACGTCCAGGCCGGAAGAAAGGTCAACCGGGCGCGAAGGATTGCCGCCTGCATTTCGTCCAGCCGCGAATTCACTCCGAATTCACCGTGATGATACCGATCGGTCTGTCCGCCGTTTCGCAACCGCTTTGCACGGGCCGCAAGCTCTGGATCGTTTGTGGTGATTGCCCCGCCGTCACCAAGCGCGCCGAGATTCTTGGTTGGATAAAAACTATAGGCGGCGGCAGCGCCAAAACTACCGACCGGTTTGCCTGCGCACGTGGCGAGATGTGCCTGACAACAGTCTTCCACAATCGCAAGGCCGTGCCTGGACGCGACGCTGGATATCGCGACCATGTCCGCCGGCTGACCGTAAAGATGCACCGGCATGATGGCGGCAGTCTGCGACGTGACCGCCGCCGCTATTGCCTGCGGATCGAGTGTCAAACGCTCGGGATCGATGTCGGCGAATACCGGGCGCGCGCCGGCCATCATGATGGCAAGCGCGGAATAGGCGGCGGAAAGCGGCGTGGTAATCACTTCGTCGCCCGGGCCGATGCCAAGCGCGCGCAGCGCGATCGCCAATGCGTCGGTTCCGGTGCCGACGCCGACAGCTCCGGCGGCTCCACTCGCAACAGCAAAGTCCTTTTCGAATGCCTCGAGCTCAGGACCGAGAACGAACCAGCCGCGCGCGACGACGCGATCGATCGCGGCCCGAACCGCCGCCGCATCCTCGCCGGGAGCGAGTTGCAAGAACGGGATCACAGCGATGTGGGATGGGGGCCGGTCATGCGTGATCCCTGGGATGCGGCGGCAGCGTGTCTGCCGAAGCAAGACGACGCGCGCGCGGCCGCAGGTGTTCTTTACGGATCACGAGGGCAATCCACAATGCCGCGACGTCGATCGCCGTCTTGAAGAGGCGGCGGAAGTTGAAGAACTGTGACTTCCCATACACGCGATGATAGTGGTGGACCGGCACTTCGGCGACAACGAAACCCGCGTCCTGAATCTTTTTCATCATCTCCAGGCAGATGACGCCGCTACTGGTCTCCAGTGACACACGGTCGAAAATAGAACGCCGCATCAGCCGGAAATCGCAGTCGACATCCCGCACCTTCAGGCCAAACAGCAGTTTGACGGTGTGATGATAGATGCGCCCGATCAGAATGCGATGCCGGGGATCCGAGCGGCTGATCTTGTATCCATTCACCAGATCGACGCCACTCTGCAGCGCACGCCAGAGTATCGGGATCTCCGACGGATCGTACTGGGCATCACCATCCGTGTAGAACACCAGCTCACGCGTCGCTGCCCCGAAGCCGCTTCGTAAGGCCGCACCGTATCCGCGGTTCCGCGGGTGATGCACGACTCTGACTTCGGGATAGGTTCGCGCGAGCTCGTCAATGATCTGCGCCGTCGAGTCGGCACTGCCGTCGTTGACGACAATTACCTCGAAGTTGTCGGTCAAAGACGCAGCCGTTTGCCGCGCGCAGATGACCAGGCTGGCGATCGTCCCGCTGTCGTTGTACGCGGGGAAAAAGACACTCAGGCCAGGCGCCCTGGCAGGTGGCGGCGGCATCGGCGAAGCGGTGAATCTTAGCTGGGCAGGGATTTGAAGGCAAGCGCCCGAGCGTATGCCGCTTCGAACCGAACGGCGACTCGTTCCCACCCAAAGCGCCGCTGGACTTCTGCACGCGCTGCCCGGCCTATCTCCGCCGCCATCACCGGGTCGCTGAGAATTCTTTGCAGGGCATTGGCCAGGGCCGCTGAGTCACGCTCCGCCACGATCAGACCGGTTCGTTCGTGTTCAACGACCGACCCGATGCCGCCTGCCGCGGTGGTAATGAGCGGCGTCCCCGATGCCATCGCCTCCAGCACGACGTTCGGAAGCCCGTCGACGTTACCGCTGTCGTCGCGGACCGATGGCGCGCAGATCATATCCGCCGCCGCGAAGTACTCCCCGACGGCGTCCTGCGGCTGATTGCCGAGAAAGAGCACGCGGCCTGCGACTCCCTGTGCCTGCGCCTGCGCACGAAGCGCGTGATCGAGCGTGCCTTCGCCCGCGAGTGCGAGGACGACGCCTGGTGTTCGACCGATCGCATCGACCAGATACTCGAACCCTTTCTTGTGGACCAGACGCCCGGCGGCGAAACAAAGCGGAACGTTGTCGGCAATTCCGAGTTCCTTCCGGCGAGCCGCTCGCACAGCCACGCCGGGCCCGAATCGGACCGAATCGACTCCGTAGGGAACCGTTTCGATCCGCTCGGCCGCGGCTCCCAGTGCAATCGCACGCCGGGCGAGATCGTCGCTGCATGAGGTCACAAAGCCTGCACGCGCGAACGCGTGGCGCGCCGCCGACCGCGCCGGGGCCAGGCGTTCGGCGACGTAGACATCGGAGCCATGCAGGCTGATCACAAGTGGGAGGCGTGGCGCAGCCATCGCCGCGGTGATCCCGCCCGGAATCACCCAATGCCCGTGCATCATGGTCGCGTGATGTCGCCTCGCGACGTGCCGTGCTGCTCGCCATCCGGCAGCAAGAGCGAGCGGCGCTGCCATGTACGCCGCGGCACGCAGATGGACATCCGCCCGCATTGCCGCCGCGTAGCCGAATACATTCAACGATTGAAAAGGAGCGTAGCGATAGAAATGAAACCTGACGCCGTGCTCTTCCGGCGGTCGCGTGACCAGCGGATGCCACGGCGCGACGACGTGGACGTCGTGACCGCGGGCGGCAACTGAGCGAGCGATAGGCTCCATGAAGGTGCCGACACTGTCTCCCGGGAACCGCGGATACGACGTCGTAACCATGACGACGACGTGGCGCATGTGATCAGCGGCGCGCGCCGCGGAGGGTCAGGCGCCAGGGCATGATGATGGACTCGAAGATGACGTTCGAGGAGAGCTTCGACTGTCCCTGACGTCGTTCGACGAAGATGATTGGGACTTCGGCGATGCGCGATCCATTCCGCGCTGCATCGAACAGCATTTCCACGAGAAACGCGTACCCGTCCGACACCATCGTATCGAGCGGCAGACGCGCCAGCGCTTCGCGTCGCCAGCAACGGAATCCACTCGTGCAGTCCGAAGGCGAGAGCTGTGTGACGGCGCGGATGTAGCGATTCGCGAACGCGCTCAGGAAGATTCGGTGCAGCGGCCAGTTCACGACGCTGACGCCGTTGAGATATCGCGAACCGATCACCACGTCGGCGTTTGTCGCCGCCGCAGTCAACGCCGGGAGGTGCTCGGGATTATGCGAGAGGTCCGCGTCCATCTGGCAAATGAGTTCAGCGTCCGTGTTGGCAAGGGCATGACGCAACCCATCGATGTACGACCGTCCGAGGCCGCGCTTACCGGTGCGGTGCATCACGTCGACACGTCCCGGATACTCGCGTGCGAGCCCATCCGCCACGTCGCCGGTACCATCCGGAGACCCGTCGTCGACGACGAGCATGCGGAAGCCCGGATGTGCAAGGACGCCGCGTGCAAGAATCGGAAGATTCTCCCGCTCGTTATAAGTTGGAATGACGGCCAGAGCGTTCATGCAGCAATCAAATCTCTAGTCTTCGCGTCCGCCTTCGCGGTGTGCGTACCAGACGCCCACACAAATGATCAGCGCCGGATCGATCACAGGGATCCGGAACCGCTCTTGAGGAAAAAACAGGATGCACACGATCACCGCTGACAACGCCAGCGGGAAGAGCGATTCCGGCGGATGTGGACGACGCCACCACATCACCCCGCCAAGTACACCAAGCGGCAGCACGATGAGGGACGACGCGATCGACGACGTCCGATACAACGGCGAGTGTAGCGCATACGACGCGCCTACGGGCACAACCGTATAGAACACCTTCTTCAACAGGAGTCCCGTCCACCACACAGGATGTGCCGCGATGTACGACAGCGCTTCCCGGTAATACAGGGGTTCAAGTTCCTCTTGAGTCAGCCCTGGATGACTGCGGCGGAACGCAATCTCCGAGATCTTGATCGCGGGATTTGCAGCCATGTCCCCTTCGCCCGTCGCGAGGGGGTGATTTCCGGTCCAGAAGGTCACGCCCCCTTCCGACGCGATCGGCACCAGCCGGTGATAGACATGAAGGTTTCGCGCGGTCCACGGGCCTACAACCATCACCGCGCCAGCCGCCAACACTGCCGCCACGACCGGACGGCGTCTCACGATCAACCACACGACAGCGACAGGAAGGAAGAACGTCATCGCCGGACGAATCAACATGGCCAGCCCTGTCATCATGCCGGCGGCGATGGTCCACGCGAGCGAAGACCGTTGTCCATTCCCCCGATCGAGAGCAACATTCAGAAGCACTGCTGCGGCAAGTGCGACCGTGCTGAAGAGCGCCTCGCTGAAAACGTAGGCGCAAATCCACACGAGCGGTGGGTAAACGGCGGCCCCCCATGCCGCTACGATGCCCGCCCGATGTCCCGCCGCTCGCCGCGCGAGGGTCGCAACCAGGAAGACGCCGATCGTGCCGGTCACCGATTGAGCGATTTTGACCTGTGGTGGCGTCGCATCGAACGGTTCCGAGCCACCCCCGACGATCGCGAGAAACGCCGGATAGCCGGGGGCCCTGCCAAAACGCGGCGTATCGCTCGCATTAGGCGGGAGGTCGTAGGTGAATCCTTTGCCGAGGGTCAGACTCCTGGCAAGCGCCAGATACTCGCGCTCGTCGTGGGTCAGGGGTTTGTCAACCCAGTATCCAAAGGCGAATGCGAGACGGAGCACAAGGCCGATGAGGGCGGCGGCGAGGACGAGCCGCCGTGCGCGGATCGGATCGACTGACATGCGACCTGTTACTGGCGTCCCTCGAACCGCAATGCTGAAATCTGCTCCGAAACCAGGCCAACGAGAAATACGATCACCGCCAGCATGATCAGGAGCACTGACGAGTTGGTCACGTGACTCTGCGTCGCAATCGTCCACACCGCGTAGGCCGCACCAAGTGCGAATGAGGCAATGCTGAGCGGGAGAAAAATCCGCAGCGGGCTGAAGAGAGTGATGATCTTCAGAATGATCATCAGAAATTTTGCCCCGTCGCGTGCCAGACGGATCTTCGACGCGCCGATGCGGGGGCGCGCCTCGATCGGTTCAAACGCGACGTTGTATCCCGCTTTCAGAAACGCCAACGTGGTCGTCGTCGGCGTCGAGAACCCGTTGGGCAGAAGGTGGATGAACTCACGCAGGCATTCGCGGCGAGCACCGCGAAACCCCGACGTGAGATCCGGAATGTCGCGTCCAGTCAGATAGGTGGCGAGCTGATTGAGCGCGCCGTTTCCGAAACGGCGCGTGTGTGTCGCCTGCGTTGATGCGGAACGCGCACCGACCACCAGGTCGTACTCGCCGAGACGCGACACCAGGCGACAGGCGTCGGCCGGCGGATGCTGGCCATCGCCATCGATGATCAGCACGAACTCACCGGTGGCGCGGCGGATCCCCGTTTTGACCGCGGCGCCGTTTCCCTTGTTGTACGGGTGCCGAATTACGCAGGCCCCGGCGGCGGTCGCGGTTGTCGCCGTGGCATCGCGAGATCCGTCATCGACGACGATGATTTCGCGCCATGCGGCGGCGGCCTTGAGGCCAGCGACAACGCCGCCAATGACGTCCGCTTCGTTGTAGGCAGGGATGACGATCGAAACCGCTGCGGGTTCTGCCACCGGGCTAGGGCTTCCGTACAGCTTTGCCGGACAGGACGCGCGGCGATTCGGTCTCAGATTGACCGGTCAACTCGATCTGCCGGACGCGATAGAGCAAGTCTTCGAGCAGCTTGCGATTCCCTGAGATCACATCGGCGAGCAGGCCAATCAGAATCACCTGGAACCCGACGATCATCAACACCGAGGTCACCACGAGCGACGCGAGGTGCCGAGATGCCTCGTTCTGAAAAAAGTAGTAGAGGAATCGGACGAACCCTGCGACGCCGACGCCAAACACGCCAAGACCGATATAGGTGAACACCTTCAAGGGTTCGTACATCGCATAAATGCGGACGATCGTCGCTGCCGATCGCTTGATATACGAGAACAGCGAGTCGAAGAGACGGGACTGACGCGTGCGCGGATTCGTCTCGATCGGAACGTGCGCAATGGCCATGCGCTTCTTGCCGGCCTGGATGATCGATTCCAACGTGTACGAGAACTCCGACACGATGGTCATCTTGAGCGCAGCCTCGCGCGTGTAGGCGCGGAAGCCGCTTGTCGTGTCCGGCACGCTCGTACTCGACACCTGACGCACGACCCAGCTTCCGAGTTGCTGAAGCTGCCGCTTCCTCCACGACATGTGACGCAGCTCTGCGATATTCCGATCGCCAATGACAATGTCGGCGTCGCCGCTGAGGAGTGGCGCCAGCAGCCGTGGTATCTCGTGCGCCGAGTATTGATTGTCGGCGTCCGTGTTGACGATGAAGTCCGCCCCTGCCTTCAATGAGGCATCGATGCCGGCCATGAATGCGGCCGCGAGACCCTTATTGCGCCGCAGCCGCACCACGTGATCTGCGCCGCAGCGATGCGCCACTTCCGCCGTCCCGTCACGCGACCCATCGTCGACGACCAGGACTTCGACGATGTCGATGCCGGCGACCACGCGAGGCAGGTCCGCGAGCGTCGACGGCAGAGTCGATGCTTCATTGAGGCACGGGATCTGGATGATGAGCTTTGTCACAGGGCCCGAAACAGTTCGATGCCTTGGTCAGCCGCGATCGCGGCGCGAGTCTTCGCCATTATGGCCATTCTCGAAATTATCGCAATGCGGTCAGCTTTTCGATGACCCCATCCCATGTGATCTTCACCGCGATGTCACGGCCCGCGTCGCCAAGCGCCGCGGCTTTTGCCGGATTGCCCACCAGTCGATTCACGGCGGACGCAATCTCGCCCGGGTCGGGTGCGCACACAAATCCATTGACCTCGTTGATCACGAACTCGTTCGGTCCGCCGGAGTCGACACAGGTGATGACCGGTTTGCTGGCGAGAAACGCTTCGAGTGTGACGTAGCCGAAATCCTCATCGTAGGGCGGATAGATCACCGCGAGCGCGCTCGCGTACAAGTCGACGAGCTGGTCGTCCTCGACGTTTCCGAGGAACGTCACACGATTGGCAACGCCCGCTGCTTCGGCCGCGCGCTCGGCGTTCTGTCGCTGCGTTCCATCACCCGCGACCACCAGCCGGATGTTCGACGGCACGTTCGCCATGGCGGCGATGATCAGATCGACTCGCTTGACCGATTCGAGACGGCCAACCGACAGCACGTACTCGGTATAAGGTCCGGCGACCAACCGATTGGCCAGCTTGGGTGGGTGATACAGAGGTTCGGCGACCAGGCCGTTGAACTTTGCCAGGCGCGACGCCGTGTTTCGCGCGTTGGCGAAGAGCGCGCGGCATTCGCCGAGCATCTTCGAGTCCAGCTGCGTCAACGTGTCGCGCAGTCCGACGTCAAGTTCTGTATGGGCGAAGTCGCTGTACTCGGTACCGCAAAGCTCGTACGCCGCGCGGTACTGGTGAATGAGCCAGGCCACCTTGTTCGGGTGACGCGCGAAGTACGACGGAAACTTCGTTCCAATCACCAGATCGACCGGCCGGCCGTTGCTTTCACTCAGGTCGAGAAGACGCCACGCTGCCGCGTGCGGCAGTATTTCTTCCTTCGGGTACCACTTGAAGGGAACGCTCACGAGTTCGGTGGCATAACCGCGCGCGCGCAATTCCTTGACGAGCTGACGGACGTGAACCTCGGCGCCGCCATGAACGAAAGGGACCTGCGCTTCGCAGACAAGCACGGTCTGAACGGTCATGTCGCGTGACGGAAGTTGATCACGTCGCCATCCTGGACGATATAGTCCTTCCCCTCGAGCCGCAGTTCGCCGTGCTCGCGGCACGCCGCGATCGTCTGTCTTGCCAGCAAGTGCTCGTAGCGGACGACCTCCGCCCTGATGAAGCCGCGTGAAATGTCGCTGTGAATTTCTCCGGCGGCAAGAACGGCCGGCGTGTTGCGTGGAATCGACCAGGCGCGATTCTCGTCCTCGCCAACGGTAAAAAAAGAAATATAGCCGAGCAGATCGTAGCTGGCGCGGATCACGCGATCGAGCCCTGATTCGCGAAGACCGAGGTCGGACATGAAGGCGGCCGCGTCAGCCGGTTCGAGTTGTGCAATCTCGAGTTCGATCTTTGCGCAGATGGGTACGGCGCGCGTCGCGGCGCCTTCGAGAAACGAAGCGATGCCCGCAAGCTGCACCGCATCGTCAGCCCGCGGCAGGTCCGATTCGTCAAGGTTCAGCACAATCAACAGCGGCTTGGCGGAGAGAAACTGAAAACCGCGAAGCCGCTTCGCGTCCTCGACCGAGAGATCGAGTGCGCGGAGTGCGCGGCCTTCCTCGAGCGCTGCACGACAGCGTAGAAGGATCTCCTGCTCTTTGCGAAGATCCGCGCTCTGCCCCTTTTTGAGATCACGCTCGAGCCGTTCGAGACGCCGTTCGACGACGCCGAGATCAGCGAGGATGATTTCGTCTTCCATCGCGCGCACGTCGCGCGCTGGATCGATCGTGCCCGATGGGTGAGCCACCGACGGATCGCGAAACATTCTCACGACATGCAGCAGCGCGTCCGCGTTGCGAAACGGGGCGACGTCGAGGAGCGCAGCGGCGCCCACTTTGGCCCCTCCCACACCGGCGATGTCGGCGAACTCCACCGTCGCCGGCACGTGCTTGCGTGGATTGAAAATCGCCGTGAGCTGGTCGAGCCTGTCGTCGGGGACACGCGAGACACCGACGTTTGCTTCCGACTTGCCGGATGGACGCGGTGCCTCACGCGCGCTGGTTAGCAGCTGAAACAACGCGGTCTTTCCCGCCGATGGAAATCCAATCAATCCCGCACGAAGCATGGCTCTCTATCAGTCCCGAAGTGTAACGGACGACCGGCGTCTGACTCCGGTCGGGGTCAGAACCCCTGTACGTGCTCTTTTGGTACTCGCAGAACTGCTCATGCTAGCACGCGGTGGCACCCGGCCGAGGGCCAGAGCCGATTTCCATGCGGCGAAACAAAAGCGTAAGGCTCTGAGTCTGTTGGTTTTGCGTTGACATGTGAACCTTGCTTCTCTACTATCGCGGTGGAATTTTGTGGAGCAAAGTGGAGTAAACAGACGTGCTCCGGGGCAACTACACCGCCAAAATTGATGACAAGGGGAGACTCAAGATCCCGAACGCCTTCCGCAGTCTCATCGAGGGGACTCACGGAAAGGAAGTGTTCGTGACGAGCGTGACGGGGGAGTACGTCCGCATCTATCCGATGCCGGTCTGGCTGGCGTACGAAGAAAGAATCGCCGCTGTTCCCTCGACGCACCCCGCGCGGCTGAAGCTGTTCGATCGAGTGAATTACTACGGCCAGACGGCTGAATTCGACGTGCAGGGACGCGTGCTGATTCATCCGCGATTACGTGACTCGGCCGGAATGGTTGGAGAAGTCGACGTCTTCGGCCAGTACGAGTGCCTCGACGTCTGGAACCACGAACGCTTTGTCGCAAGACTGCAGCGCGAACCGTACACCGACGACGACGCGCGAGCGCTGGCCGAGTTCGGCATCTGAGTCATGGAACCCATCCACGAACCCGTCCTGCTGAACGAAGCGATCGATGTCCTCGATCCATCGCGCGGCGGGATCTTCGTGGATTCCACGGTCGGACTCGGTGGACACGCTCGCGCGATTCTCGAGGCCGGGGCGACCCGCCTGCTCGGACTCGATCGCGATCAAAGTGCCCTCGACATTGCGGCACAGACGCTGACGCCCTGGCAGGACCGCGTCGAACTCATTCATGCCGACTACCGCGAACTGCCCACGGTGCTGGCGGCGCGCGGCATTGACGGCATTGATGGCGTGCTCGCCGATCTCGGAGTGTCGTCGATGCAGTTCGATGCGCCGGGGCGAGGCTTCAGCTTTCGCCGCGATGAGCCGCTCGACATGCGCATGGATCAGACGAGCGGCCCCACTGCTGCGCAGCTGCTCGGTGATGTCGACGAATCCGATCTCGCCGACGTCATCTATCGCTACGGCGAGGAGCGATTCTCCCGCCGCATCGCCCGGCGGATCGTCGAGACGCGGCGCACGACGCCGATCGCCACCACGACCCAGCTTGCCGACATCGTCCGCCGCGCGCTCCCGAGGAAGGGCTATCAACGAATCGACCCGGCGACCCGGACGTTTCAGGCGCTGCGCATCTGGGTCAATCGTGAGCTCGATGGTCTGGATCTGTTCCTCCTGGCTGCGGCGCGTCTGCTTCGTCGCGGGGCGCGCTTCGCTGTCATCACCTTCCACTCGCTCGAGGATCGGGTGGTCAAGCACACCTTCCGTGCCCTGACGGCCGGTGAAGAAGCCGTGCGACTCCTCACCAAGAAACCACTCGTTCCCGACGACAGCGAACTGGCGCGGAACCCACGAGCGCGAAGTGCGAAGCTTCGCGCTATTGAGAGGCTCGTATGAGCGCGATCGATTTCGAGTACGCCATCAAGAAGGACGTCCGCAACAACCCGATCGTCCGCGAGATCGACGCAGCGCGACAACGGCAGCTGCTCCAGACAGTGGTGATCGTCGGATTTCTGTCGCTCGTCGTTCTGTTCTCCGCGTGGCAACGGTTTGCGCTTCTCGGGCATGGCTACGAGATGCAAAGTTTGCAGCGCGAGCGTGCCGAGCAGGAAGAGATCAACCGTCACCTGCGTCTGGAAATCGAAACGCTGCGGTCGCCGGCACGGGTCGAGCACATCGCGACCAAAGATCTTCACCTGATTGCGCCAACGCGCGACCAGGCAATCATCCTCGAGCGGGTGACGCCGTCGGCGCCTCCCGAAAAATCCATCGTCGCGGCGCGCTAACCCAGGACGCGCGCGGCAGGAGGATCGGTGGCGGACGAACACGGCGGCAGATTCCAGCTCCCTTGGGGCAGCTCCGCGCAGCGCATCTTCCGGCGCGAGCCCGCGGCCGGTCCGGTCGACTGGCGCGAAGTCCTTCGGTCCAGGCTGGTCGTTTGCGCCGGCCTCTTCGTCCTGTGGACCGTCTCAATCGAGGCGCGTCTCGTCTACCTGCAGGTCATCGAGCACGGCGACATGATGGCGCGCGCGAATCGCCAGCAGCTCCGGACCGTGAAGCTTCCGGCCAAGCGCGGCGAGATCGTGGATCGCACCGGGCGTGTGCTCGCCTACAGCGTCGATGCCGACACGATCGCCGCCGATCCAACCGAAGTCGACGATCCGGAAATGGTGGCGAGGCGCGTGTGCGCGGCACTCGATCATTGCACCTCGTCGCAGCGCGAGGTGATGGCCGAGCGGCTCAGCAGCAGACAACAGTTCGCCTATCTGGCGCGACAGGTGTCGGCCGACGAGGCGCGACGGGTCAAAGACCTCGATCTTCCCGGTGTCGCGTTCTACAAGGAGAGTCGTCGCTATTATCCGAAGAAGGATCTGGCGGCGCATGTGCTCGGCTATGTCGGCGTCGACAACGTCGGGCTGGCCGGACTCGAGTCGACCTTCGACGCCCGGATCCGCGGCCGCGAGGGCAAGATGCTCCTCCAGACCGATGCGCGTCGACGCGCGATGTCGAGTCGCGAAGAGCGTCTGCCAACCGCGGGAGACGGCCTCGAGCTGACCCTCGACGAGTATTTGCAGTTCATCGCCGATCGTGAACTGCGTCGTGGCGTCGCCGAAAACGGTGCCAGCGGCGGTACGGCGGTCATCCTGCAGCCGGACACGGGGGAAATCCTCGCGCTCGCGAACTGGCCAACGTTCAACCCAAACGCCTTCAACGCGTCCGAGGTCGTCGCGCGCAGAAATCGTGCAGTCCAGGATTTGTACGAGCCCGGCTCGACGTTCAAGATCGTCACGGCATCCGCCGCGATCGAGGAAGGACTGATCCGCACGACCGATCAGATCGATTGCAGTCCGGGCCACATCACCTTCGGTAGTCGCGTCATTCGCGACACCCACGAGTACGGCGTGCTGCCGTTCATCGACGTGATTGCCAAATCCAGCAACGTCGGAGCCATCAAAGTCGGGATGAGGGTGGGATCCAACCGGCTGAGCCAGTACGTCAGCCGCTTTGGTTTTGGTCAGACGCTCGCGTCCGACTTCCGCGGCGAGAACGCCGGCATGGTCTACAGCCCCGAGCGTCTGGACGCGAGTGCGCTCGCGTCGGTTTCAATGGGATATCAGGTTGGTGTGACGCCGCTGCAAATGGCGGCGGCCGTGGCGGCAGTAGCCAACGGGGGAGAGCTGGTCGAACCGCATGTCGTCCGGGCGTTCGTCCGGAACGGACATCGCGAAGAGGTTCCGCGCAACGTCGTGCGACGCGCGATTGCACCGGAGACAGCGGCCATCGTCACCGAGGTCATGGAAGCGGTGGTCGAGCGCGGAACGGCAAAATCATTCGCGCAGATCGAGGGATACACCGTCGCGGGAAAGACCGGCACTGCGTCGAAGATTGTCAACGGCCACTACTCAAAGTCGGACTACAACGCATCGTTCGTCGGGTTCGTTCCGTCGCGAAAGCCAGCCGTGGCGATTGTCGTGGTGATCGATTCGCCGCACGCAGGCAGTTACTACGGCGCCGTCGTGTCGGCGCCGGTGTTCAAGCGCATCGCCGAGGCGACGCTGCGACATCTGGGTATCGGTCCGACGTTGAATGCACCACCGCCCGTCATCGTCGCGCGTCACGACCATCCAGGCAGCGAGATGACACCGGTGCCGGTCATGGCGTCGTCGTCGCAGAAGGTGGTTGCGTCGACGCCGCCTGGCATGATGCCGGATCTGCACGGGCTGAGCGCGCGTGACGCGATTCGCGCGTTGATGCAGGTGGGACTGACGCCACGCATCGATGGCGACGGCTTGGTCGTTGACCAGTCACCTCGCGCGGGTGCGGTTCTGACCCGCGGCGATTCCTGTGTGCTGAAGCTGGGCCGGCGTCCACCGCCGGCTCCGGCAGGTGCGGTCCAGTGACCCTGCGTGACCTTCTCAGCGAGATTCCAGAACCGGCGTCGATGAATGTGAACGACGCGTCGATCGGCGAGACCACCGTGACGGCCGTTACCTACGACTCCCGGCAGGCAGGGCCGGGTGCTGTGTTCGTGGCTCTCCGTGGCGTCAACGCCGACGGCGCGTCGTTTGCGCGCGAGGCGCTGAATCGCGGCGCCGTCGCCATCGTGTCCGAGGCGGTTGCGCCGCGCGACGTCATACGTCCATGGATTCAGGTGCCTGACGCGCGCCTGTCGCTCGCCGCACTCGCGGCGACGCTCTATGACAATCCGAGCGAAGAGCTGACGCTCGTCGGCATCACCGGCACCAACGGCAAGACGACGACTTCATACGTCCTGGCATCGATCTTTGAAGCGGCCGGCATTCGCTGCGGTCGCATCGGTACTGTCGGGTACCGGATCGGCGAGCGCGAATTCGAAGCATCACGAACGACACCCGAGGCTCCGGATCTTCAGCGCATGCTGCGCGAGATGGTCGACGACGGGTGCGGGGCGTGTGTGATGGAAGTGTCGTCGCACGCCTTGACACTGCGGCGCGCCGATCGCCTCCACTTCGCCGCAGCGGTCTTTACCAACCTGACGCGCGACCACCTGGACTTCCATCGCGACATGGAAGCGTATTTCGTGGCGAAACGCCGGCTCGCCGAGCTCCTGCCGCAAACTGGCATCGCGGTCACCAACCTCGACGATCCTCGCGGCCGCGATTTCGCCGCGGCTGCCCACCGTCCAGTGACCTACGCGATCGACAGGCCCGCCGATGTGCGCCCGGGTCCGCTGTCGTTTTCACTCGACGGGCTGCGTTTTGATGTGCGAACTCCGCGGGGAACGCTGCGGCTGGTATCACGCCTGGTCGGTCGGCCCAACGCCTACAACATCCTTGCGGCTGCGGCGACGGCCATGGCGCTCGACGTGCCCTTCAGCGCGATCGAGGAAGGGATCGCGGCCCTCGAGGACGTGCCCGGGCGATTCCAGGTTGTTTCTGCTGCCGGCGACGATGTTCGCGTCGTCGTTGATTACGCGCATACCGATGATGCGCTGAAGAACTTGCTCGAGACCGCGCGACCGCTGTCCGGAGGTGGACGCGTGATCACCGTCTTCGGATGCGGCGGCGACCGTGATCGGACGAAGCGGCCGCTGATGGGAGCGGTCGCGGCGCGCTTGAGCGACCTGGTCGTCATTACGTCCGACAATCCGCGCTCCGAAGATCCCGCGCAGATCATCGAAGAGATCAAGCGCGGCATCGTCGTGCCCGCCGATCGCACGCCGCCTGGCGGCACGCCCGCGAAATCACCGCCGCACGTCGCCGTCGTCGATCGAAAGGCCGCCATCGAGCGCGCCATTCGCGAGGCGGGTGCCGGCGATCTCGTACTGATCGCGGGCAAGGGACACGAAAAGTATCAGGTCATCGGCGACAAGACACTTCCGTTTGACGACGTTGAAATCGCGCGCGCGGCGTTGGCGCGCAGGCGCGCCGGGTCGAGGGTGTCGTAGAGGCGTGGATCGGGTGCCGCTGACCCCGGGGGACATCGTGGCGGCCACCGGCGGGCGGCTCGAGCAGGGAAGTGCCGAGCAGGACATCGGCGGCATCTCGATTGATTCGCGGACGATTGGCAGCGGCGAACTGTTTGTCGCCATCCGCGGCGATCGGTTCGATGGACACGATTTCGTTGAGGCAGCGATGTCGCGCGGCGCGCTCGGCGCGGTTGTCGAGAGTGGACAGGCGGCGGCGGTCCGCGCAACCGCGCAGGGCAGCCGCGATCTGGTGATCGTCAGCGTCGGCGACACGACACGCGGTCTGCAGGACATTGCTCGAGATGTGCGGCGGCGGGCAGGGACAAAAGTAGTGGCGATCACCGGCAGCGCTGGAAAGACAACCACGAAGGAAGTCGCGGCCGAGTTCCTCGCGGCGCGGTTCCGCGTGTTCCGGAACAGGGGCAATTTGAACAATCACATCGGCCTGCCGCTCTCGCTCCTCGAGCTGCGGTCGAGACCCGAGGTTGCTGTCGTCGAGCTTGGTATGAATCACGCCGGAGAAATCCGAACACTGGTTGGCGTCGCTGAGCCGGAGGTCCGCGTCTGGACAAACGTTGGCGACGCGCATGTCGGATTCTTCGCCTCTTCCGATGCGATCGCCGATGCGAAAGCGGAAGTCCTCGAACACGCGCGATCGACCGACCTGCTTGTCGCCAACGCTGACGACGATCGAATCGTGGCGCGAACGAAACGTTTCGCGGGACGGGTAACCACGTTCGGGATCCAGCGGGTTGCCGATGTGCAAGCAACCGCCGTCGAAGATCGAGGTCTCAAAGGCAGTCACGCACTCGTGCGCACGCCGGCCGGGGAAATTCGCATCGAAACGCCGCTTCTCGGGTCCGGCAATCTCGCCAACGTGCTTGCGGCCACGGCCGTTGCACTCGAGTTCGGTGTGCCGCTCGATGCCATCGCCGCTCGCGCGGCTCGTCTCCAGCCTGCACATCACCGGGGTGAGTTGTTGCGGCTGCCGGGCGGCGTGACGCTCATTGACGACTCGTACAACTCAAGTCCATCGGCGCTGCGACGAGCCCTGCAGGTGATGAAGGTGGCGACAGGCAGCGCGCGAAAGATCGCCGTCCTTGGCGAGATGCTCGAACTCGGAGCGCACGCGGCACGACTGCATCAGGAATGTGGCGCAGCGGCGGCTGACGCGGGTCTCGATCTGTTGATCGCGGTTGGTGGACCTTCAGCGAAGGTCCTTGCCGATCACGCTTGTGCCGGTGGAATGCCTGGCCGCGCTGTGTTCTACGCAACCACCAGCGCCGAAGCAGCAGACCTCGCGGTCCAACGGGTTCGGCCTGGCGACCTCGTCCTGGTCAAGGGATCACGCGGCATCGGCACCGACGTTGTCGTCGAGCGCCTGAAGGCGGAGTACGCCTGATGCTGTACCACCTGCTGTATCCGCTGCACACGCAGTTCACGGTGCTGAACGTGACGCGTTACATCACGTTTCGCACGGCGGCGGCCAGTTTGAGTGCGCTGGTGATCGGGTTGTTCGTCGGGCCGATCATGATTCGGAAGCTCCGTGAATTCCAGATCGGTCAGGTGGTTCGTCAGGACGGTCCTGCGACACACCGCACCAAAGCCGGCACGCCAACAATGGGCGGCCTGCTGATCCTGACATCGGCGCTGGTGCCCACTCTCGTCTGGGCGGATCTGACCAATCCGTTCATCTGGATCGCGGTACTGGCGACGAGTGCATTTGGCGGAATCGGGTTCGCCGACGACTACCTGAAGATCGTTCGACGTTCGCACCATGGGCTGCTGCCTCGCTACAAGATGGGCTGGCAGGTCGTGGTCGCCGCAGGCGTCGGTATCGCCCTGCTGCTTCTGGCCAATCATGAACCGACGCTCTACAGCACGCGCCTGATCTTTCCCTTCTTCAAGCGACTGATCCCCGATCTTGGCTGGTTCTACGTCGCCTTCACCATCATCTTTCTTGTCGGCGCGACCAACGAGGTGAATCTCACCGACGGACTCGACGGGCTGGCCATCAGCGTCTTCGCTGTCTCGGCGGCAGCGTTCACCGCGCTCGCCTACGTCTCGACCCACGTCGTGTTCTCCAACTATTTGCAGTTGGTCCGACTGAACTCAGAGGCGGCGGAGTTGACGATCTTCTGCGGCGCGCTGGTGGGCGCGAGCCTGGGATTTCTGTGGTGGAACTGCTACCCGGCTGAAATCTTCATGGGCGACGTGGGCTCGCTCGGGCTTGGAGGCGCACTCGGCACCGTGGCGCTGCTCATCAAGCAGGAAATTCTCTTCGTGGTTGTCGGCGGCGTCTTCGTGATGGAAGCCGCCTCGGTCATCATCCAGGTGGGTTCGTTCAAGACGACCGGCCGCCGCGTGTTCAAGATGGCGCCACTCCATCATCACTTCGAGCTCATTGGATGGAGCGAACCGAAGGTGATCACGCGATTCGTGATCCTCGCCATCATCTTTGCCCTGTTCAGTCTGACGACGTTGAAGTTGAGATGACGTCCGAGCTGCAGTTTTCCGTCCGTGGCAAGCGCGTCACCGTCGTCGGTGCGGCACGCAGCGGTGTGGCGGCGGCGGAGCTTCTCGCGCGACGCGGCGCGTCGGTCACGCTGAGCGAGATGCGAGGTCATCTCGACGAAGAAGATCGGTTGCGTCAGGCAGGCGTTGAACTCGAACTCGGTGGACACCTGCCGGCGACCTTGCTCGGCGCGGATCTGGTCGTCACCAGCCCGGGCGTTCCGTACCGTCATCCCCTCGTCGAAGCCGCGCGCCATGCGGGGGTCCCCGTCATGGGCGAGCTGGAACTGGCGTCTCGATGGCTCCGCGGACGCATCGTGGCGATCACCGGGACGAAAGGCAAGTCAACGACGACGACGCTGACCGGGCGGATGCTCGAAGCGGCCGGTCATCGCGTGCTGGTTGGTGGAAACATCGGTCACGCGCTGAGCGCACAGGTCGAGGAATCGACTGAAGACACCATCCACGTCGTCGAGGCCAGCAGCTTTCAGTTGGAAGCAACCGAGACGTTTCACCCCTGGATTGCCGTGTTGCTCAATTTCTCGGCCGATCATCTCGACCGCCACGAGACGGTTGAGGAGTACGCGGCGGCAAAGACCAGGCTCTTTGCCCGACAGACGGACCACGACTGGGCCGTGCTCAATGCCGACGATCCAGCGACGCTGGAGATGGCGCGCCATGCGCGGGCTCGCCGACTCCTCTTTTCAATGCACGCCCAACTGACCGACGGCATCGTCCTCGAGGGAGACACGATTGTCCGCCGGGCCGGTCTCGAACGCGAACCGCTGATTCCGGTCTCATCGATTCGGCTGATTGGCCCCCACCTTGTCGCCGACGTACTCGCCGCGGCGGCGATTGCGTGGCTGGCGGGGGTCGGCGCCGCCGCCATGACCCGCGCCGTCGAAGGGTTCTCAGGACTGGAGCATGCGCTCGAACCTGCGGGCGAAATCGGCGGCGTCCGCTTCGTCAACGATTCCAAAGCGACCAACATCGCCGCGGCGAAGCGCGCAATTGAGAGCTTCGACGCGGGCGTGGTGGTGATTCTCGGCGGGAAGTTCAAGGGGGGTGACTTTCGCGACCTCCTCGCGGCGCTCGAATCACGCCGCGCAACCGTCGTCGCGATTGGTGAATCGCGTCCGCTCATCGCTGAAGCGCTCGGCGGACGCGTGGCGGTACACGAGGCCGCAGACATGTCCGCCGCCGTCCGCACGGCATTCGCTTCGGCGGCCCCGGGAGGAACCGTGGTGCTCGCCCCGGCGTGCGCGAGCTTCGACATGTTTCGCGACTACGCGCAGCGTGGTCACGCGTTCAAGCAGGAAGTGCGGCGGCTGCAGGAGGAATGGAACGTCACGCGTGAGCAGTGAGCAGTCATCAGTCCGGCTGGTGCGGTGAAGAACCGTCCGCTGGGAACGCAGGCTGCCCCGGTCTGCGAGGGTGGTGTCTTAGCCCCCGTCCGGCTGATGACTGCTGACTGCTTACGCTGACGCTCCATCGATCGCATCGCCGCAACCGGCCGGACGGCCGAGGCGGTGAACGATTTCGGGATCGCGCGACTCACGGCTCGCGGTCGCAGCAAGGCGCGTCGTGAGTGCAGTTCCGTGCACCCTCACAGTGCGCGGTTGATGTGCACCGTCAGGGTGGTTGTCGGTCCGACTCGTCGGGACCTTTAGGCGGCGAAGTATGGCGCGAAAGCTCAAATCAGACAAGCTCCTGTTTACCGCCACCGTGCTCCTGGTGTGCACCAGCGTCGTCATGGTCTACAGCGCCTCGGCGGTGGTCGCGATGGAGAACAACCGCGATCCGTATTTGTACCTCTTCAAGCAGGGTACGTGGGCGCTGCTCGGTGTTGCGCTGGTGCCGCTGATGATGCGGATCGACTATCGGAACTACCGGCAGCCGATTGTCATCTGGACCGGCCTGATCGTTGTTCTCCTGGCGCTGATCGCGGTGCTGTTCGCGCACCCGATCAACGGCGCCACGCGCTGGCTCGGCGGCGGTGGCTTTGGCATCCAGCCGTCAGAACTGGCGAAGGTCGTGGTCATCGTCTTCATGGCGGCGCTCCTCGAACGGCGACTCGATCGCATCGACGAGCCGGTCCGCGCGCTGCTGCCCATCGGTGTGGTCCTCGCGGTCATCGTTGGACTGATTCTCGCCGAGCCCGATCTCGGCACCTCAGTTTCGGTCGTCGTGATCGCGGCCGTGATGATCTTCGCAGCCGGCATCAACTATCGATATGTGGTCGGCGTGTGCCTGGCGGCAGTCCCGGCGCTGTATTTCCTTCTCGCGTTTTCCGACTACCGCCGTCGTCGCATTCTCGCGTTCTTGAATCCCTGGGCAGACCCGTATGGGGACGGCTTTCAAATGATTCAGTCGATGATTGCCGTCGGCACCGGCGGCGTGGCCGGCCGCGGTCTGATGGGCGGGGTGCAAAAACTTTTCTACTTGCCGGAACCTCACACCGACTTCATTTATTCAGTCATCGCCGAGGAACTCGGTCTCATCGGTGCATCGATCGTGCTCGCCTGCTTCTGCGTGATCACCTGGCGCGGACTCCGCACCGCGCTCTGCGCCCCGGATCGCTTCGGAGCGTTCTTGGCGCTTGGTCTCACCACCATGGTCGCGTTCCAGGCGTTTTTCAATATCAGCGTCGTGCTCGGGATTCTTCCGACCAAGGGGATTCCACTGCCGTTCGTGAGTTATGGCGGATCGTCGCTGCTCATCAACCTTATCGGGATGGGGATCCTGCTGAATGTCTCGCAGCATGCTTCATCCACACACGTCGTCACCATGACGATGCCGACGCAGGATGCATGAACCCGATGCGCGTCGTCATCGCCGGCGGTGGCACCGGGGGCCATCTGTATCCGGGGATCGCGGTTGCCCGCGAACTGCTGCGACGTCATCCGGACGCCCGCGTGACGTTCGCAGGAACGGCGCGTGGGATCGAGTCGCGTGTCATTCCGCGCGAGGGACTCGAACTCGACCTTCTCCGCAGCAGCGGGTTGAAGGGGACTTCGATTGCCGCACGGACACGCGGGTTGCTGTTGCTGCCGTTGAGCGGTATCGACGCGTGGCGAATCATCTCTCGCCGCTCGCCGGACCTGGTGATCGGTGTCGGTGGTTACAGCTCCGGTCCCGTCGTGCTGATGGCGGCACTCCGCGGCGTGCCGACACTGCTGCTCGAACAGAATGCGGTTCCGGGTTTGACCAACCGGCTGCTCGCGCCTGCCGTCAGCGCCGCAGCCGTGACGTTCGAGTCGACGGCAGCCTACTTCGGAAGGAGGGCCATTGTCGCAGGCAACCCCGTACGTTCCGAGTTCGTGTCCGACAGTTCTCCCCCTGGCGTCCGCGCCGCGGGGCCACCAAGGATTCTGATCTTTGGCGGCTCCCAGGGCGCGCACGCGATCAACGTGGCCATGGTGGAGGCAGCGCCGCAATTGGCAGCCCACCCTGGCGGGATGGCAATCACGCATCAGACAGGAGAGCGCGATCTTGAATTGGTCCGCGATGGGTATCAGCGTGCGGGGCTCGAGGCCCGCGTGGAGCCGTTCCTGTTCGCCATGGACAGGGAAATAAGAGCCGCCGATCTCGTCGTCTGTCGAGCGGGTGCGACGACGATCGCGGAACTGACGGCGGCGGGACGACCAGCGGTGCTGGTGCCGCTTCCGACTGCGGCCGACGATCACCAGCGCAAAAACGCGGCAGTGCTGGGAGCGGCAGGCGCCGCGGACGTGGTCGAGCAAAAGGATCTACACGGCGGATCGCTCGCGGCGCGGATCGAGTCACTCGTGAACGCTCCCGATCGGCTCGCGGCAATGGGCGCCGCGGCGCGGAAGCTGGCGCGACCGGACGCTGTCAGGGTCATTGCGGATAAGGCGCTCGAGTTGATGGCGAAAACGTAAACCGAACAAGGATTCAGGAAAAGGGAGTGCTTGGCCGTACAAGGCGGATTCATTTCGTGGGTGTCGGTGGGATCGGCATGAGCGGCATTGCCGAGCTGCTCGCGAATCTCGGTTACGAGGTGACGGGCTCCGACGCAAAGCGTTCCGACGTGACTGAACGCCTGGAGCGGCTGGGTGTCGGTGTGTCGACCGGGCATGATCCGAGCCACGTCGGCGCCGCCGATGTTGTCGTGACCTCTTCAGCGATTCGCGCGGACAACCCTGAAGTGAGCGAGGCCAGACGGCGTCACATTCCGGTTATCCCCCGCGCCGAGATGCTCGCGGAACTGATGCGCCTGCGGTACGGAATCGCCATCGCGGGCGCGCACGGAAAGACGACGACGACGTCGATGGTCGCCCTTGTCCTCGAACGCGCCGGCCTCGATCCAACAGCGGTGATTGGTGGAAAACTCAGCGCATTCGGCAGCAATGCCCGACTCGGCCGCGGCGAATACATGGTCGTCGAGGCGGACGAAAGCGATCGCTCGTTTCTCAAACTCTCCCCCGCGATCGCGTTGATCACCAACCTCGATCGAGAGCACATGGAGAGTTACGGCAGCTGGGAGAATCTGCAGCAGGCATTTGTCGACTTCGCCAACAAGGTGCCGTTCTACGGCGCGATCGTCGCGTGCGTCGACGACGTGGGGGTGAGGGAACTCCTGCCCCGGTTCACCCGCCGCGTGATCACGTATGGGTTGAACGGATCGTCGCCGAACATTCGAGGAGTGAACATGCGCCTCGAAGCGTTCGGCTCGTCATGCGAAGTGGTCCAGCAGGCGGGCGGCGGCGCCGCGGCGCCGCTGGGGCGGCTTCGCCTGCGTGTCCCGGGGCGACACAACCTGCTCAACTCACTGGGCGCGGTCGCGATTGGCCTCGAAGCGGGCGTGTCATTCGACCGATTGGCGGCCGCTCTCGAGGAATTTCGCGGCGCCGACCGGCGCTTCCAGATGCGCGGGGAGGAACGAGGCGTGATGGTCGTCGACGATTACGGCCATCATCCGACGGAGATTGCCGCGGTGATTGCCGCCGCCCGAGCGGGGATCGATCGGCGCGTGGTCGTCGTCTTTCAGCCGCATCGTTATTCGCGAACGAGCCAGCTGCTGCGGGAATTCGGCACGGCCTTGAGCGCTGCCGACGAAGTCGTGCTGACCGACATCTATGCCGCAGGCGAAGACCCGATCGAGGGCGTCACGGTTGAAGGCGTCGCGGAAGCCGTGCGCGGCGCCGGTCACTGTCCCGTACATGTCGTCAAGAATCTGCAGGCCCTGCCGGCTGCTGTGTCACGACTGGTGCACTCAGGTGATCTGGTGATCACACTCGGCGCTGGATCGATCGGGTCGGTGGGCGATCGCATTCTGAGCGAATTGCGGGCGGGGTCGTCCGCCGGAGCCGGCCGCGACAGCGGCCGCGAACGCGGATGAGCGTCAAGGCGGCGACGGAAAAAAACTTTCGTCGCGCCCGGGTGAAGCCGGGGAAGCGACGGAGCTCGAAGCGGCCTGTCTCCTGGCGGGCAATACGCATCGTCGTCATTGGTGTGCTGGTGACGTATGCCGTCTATCGCGCGTGCGACCTCGTCCTCAGCGCGTCAGCGCTGCAGGTTCGCCATATCTCTGTGAACGGAAACTCGAAGATGTCGGTCGCGGAGGTGCATGCGCTGGCCGATGGCGTCCGGGGAAAGAGCATCCTGACGGCCGACCTGGCCGCATATCGACGACGCCTGCTTGCCTCCCCCTGGGTCGCGGAAGTCGGCCTTCGCCGCGTGCTGCCCTCGACTGTCGAAGTGTTCATCTCTGAACGCGAGCCGATGGGACTGTGCCGATTGCAGAAGCAGCTGTACCTCGTCGATCGCGCCGGTGTCCTGATTGATGAATTTGGTCCTCAGTACGCGCAATTCGATCTGCCACTCATCGACGGGCTCGTGCGTCCGCCGTCTTCCGGGCAGCCGGCGATCGATGAACGGCGCGCGGAGTTCGCGGCACGGGTGATCGACGGCATCGCCCCACGAAAGGATCTCGCGCGCAGCATCTCGCAAATCGACGTCAACGATCTGCATGACGCGGTTGTTCTCATCGAAGGTGACACGGCGCTGTTGCACCTCGGTGACGATCGGTTTCTCGAGCGGCTGCAATCGTACGTGGACGTGGCTCCGGCACTGCGCGAACGCGTGCAGGACATCGATTACGTCGATCTGCGATTCAAGGATCACTTGTACGTACGACCGGTGACCGCCGCACACAAACGGCCATGAGCATTGCCAGTTTAGAACGGGGGACCTAGGTGGCACGCAAGGAACGGTACTTGGTCGGACTCGACGTCGGCACGTCGAAAGTCTCAGCCATCGTCGGCGAGATCACCGACGAGGGCGGCCTGGACATCATCGGCATCGGCCTGGCCGACTCGCGCGGCATTCGTCGCGGTGTCGTCGTGAATCTCGAGGCGGCGGTCGACGCGATCAAGAAGGCGATCGACGAGGCCGAATTGACCGCCGGCGTGGAAATCGACTCGGTCCATCTCGGGTTGTCCGGCGCGCACGTGAAGGCCTTCAACAGCCGCGGGGTTGTGGCGGTCGCCGGCAAGAACCGCGAGATCACACGCGAGGACGTTCGCCGGGCGATCGATGCGGCGAAGGCCGTCGCACTGCCGAGCGGCCGGGAAATCCTCCATGTGCTGCCGCAGGATTTTGTCGTCGATGAGCAGGACGGCATCGGCGCACCGGTCGGGATGACCGGGACCAGGCTCGAAGTGAACGTGCACGTCGTCACCGGCAGCGCGTCGTCGACGCAGAACATCGTCGCGTGTGTCAACCGCGCCGGAGTGGCCGTGATCGAAACCGTGCTCGAACAGTTAGCTGCAAGTGAGGCGGTACTGACGCAGGACGAGAAGGAACTGGGAGTCGCCATCGTGGACATCGGCGGCGGCACGACCGACTTTGCGATCTTCGAACGCGGCAGCCTTTGGCACACCGGGGTCGTGTCGGTGGGAGGCGATCACTTCACCAACGACATCGCCGTCGGTCTTCGAACGCCAATTCCCGACGCGGAAAAGATCAAGCGTCGATGCGGCTGCGCGCTCTCCGCGATGGTCGACGAGGACGAAACGATCGAGGTGGCGAGTGTCGGTGGACGAAAACCACGGGTCATGGCCCGGCGGATTCTCTCCGAGATTCTTCAGCCTCGCGCCGAAGAGATCTTCCATCTCTTGTGGGACGAAATTCGACGCGCGGGATTCGAAAAATCGCTGAATTCAGGAATCGTGCTAACCGGCGGCGGGGCCATGCTCGAGGGCGTGGCGGAGATCGCCGAGCAGATCTTCGATTTGCCGATCCGCCGCGGCACCCCGGTCGGAGTAGGTGGGCTGGCCGATCACGTGAACAGCCCGGCATTTGCCACCTCGGTCGGGCTCGTGATGTACGGCCATCGCAATCACGTTGGTGAGACCGTGCGACCGGTGGGCGCAGGCGCGTTCGGACGCGTCGCCGGTCGGTTGCGGACATTGTTCAAGGAGTTCTTTTGAAACGCTGGCGTTTCGGCTGGAACACCAAGCTTCCGTTTGCGCCAGAAGACGCATCTCTGCCCAAGGGCGGAAGCCACGCGATGGAAGCGCCTGAGGTGCTTCCACCTCAAGGTGGAAGCGACGAGACGGATTCGACCTGCGAAAAAACCGGGAGGGGAGACATGGCGAAGGGAACCCAGACCCAGACGATATCGACCGACACCGATACGCTGCGGCTGAAGCTTGACGAAACGCGTCGATCGGGCGCGCGAATCAAAGTGGTCGGCGTCGGCGGCGGTGGCAGCAACGCCGTGAACAGGATGGTGGCGGCTGGATTCGACGGCGTCGAATTCATTGTTGCGAACACCGACCTGCAGGCACTGCAGCTCAACGCGGCGCCGATCAAGCTGCAGATCGGCGCGAAGCTCACGAAGGGGCTTGGCGCGGGCGCCGATCCAAACGTCGGCCGCGAAGCCGCGCTCGAGGATACCGAGAAACTCATCGAGGCGCTCGACGGCGCCGACATGGTGTTTGTCACGACCGGTCTCGGCGGTGGCACCGGAACCGGCGCCGCACCGGTGATTGCGAGCCTGGCCAGCGAGCTCGGCGCGCTGACGATTGCGGTCGTCACCAAACCGTTCAAGTTCGAAGGCAGGAAGCGGCAGCTTCAGGCACAGAACGGCCTGCAGGAGCTTCGCGACTGCGTCGACACGGTCATTACCATTCCGAACGAACGCCTCCTCGCGACCATCACACGCAGCACCTCGCTGACCAACGCGTTTGGATCCGCCGACGATGTGTTGCGGCAGGCGATTCAGGGGATCTCCGATCTGATTCTCGTGCCCGGTCTGATCAACCTGGATTTTGCCGACGTAAAAACGATCATGTCCGGGATGGGGCTCGCGATCATGGGCACCGGACTTTCCGAAGGCGAGGGACGCGCGATGGCAGCCGCCAGCGCCGCCATCTCCAGCCCGCTGCTCGAAGATGCGTCGGTCAAGGGAGCGCGCGGCGTAATCATCAACGTGACGGGTGGACCTGATCTGTCGCTGATCGAAGTCAGCGAGGCGTCAGGCGTGATTCAGGAAGCGGCACACGAAGAGGCGAACATCATCTTCGGCGCGGTGGTCGACCCGAAGATGGAGGGGAAGGTCAAGATCACCGTGATCGCCACCGGCTTCGACCGCGAGACGCCGAAGATTACCTCCGCCTCCGCAGCCCAGACGCCAGTCGATCTCCATTCGTATACGAACTGGAAACAGGAAAACGGCGACAAGATCGCGGCCGCCGGCGGATCGCGTATGACATTCTCCCGTCGTGCCGTGCTCGAGCTGCCAGTTCAGACGGCGGCGGCGGCTCAGGAAGAGCCGTCGACGTCGCCGGGGGCAGAATTTGAACCAGTTTCGCCGTTGGATGTCCCGGCATTTCTACGGCGCCAGAGCGAAGCGTAACTGCCAGGGCGCGTCCGACGGCCGAGTTCGCTCGGACGCGCGTGATACACTAAATAGATCCACGGCACGCGGCTTCGCCGTCGTTTGAGGTGAATGCCGCGCACCGCACCGATGTAATCGCTTGGCGCGACGCCGCGCCCTCCGTCAAATCGCTTCGACATCTCAATGAAGGCCTGGGAACATCGCGAACGCGCGCGGGACATGCTCGCGCGCGAAGTTGGTTACGTGCGAAAACCGCACGGCGGGCGGATCCGTGTCGTCCTGGCCTTTCCAAATACCTACTACGTCGGCATGTCGAGCCTTGGATTTCAGACGGTCTACCGGCTCTTCAACGATCTCGACGACGTGGTCTGTGAGCGGGTGTTCTTGCCCCCGAAGCAGGAACTGCAGGCGCAACTCCGCGCGGGTACGCCGCTCGTGACCCTCGAATCGCAGACCCCCGTTTCGGAGTTCGACGTCTTCGCGATGTCGGTGTCGTTCGAGTGGGACTATACCAACGTCGTTACGCTGCTGCGCCTCGCCCGTTTGCAACCGCGGGCCGCGTCGCGCACGGCACGCGATCCGCTCGTCGTCATTGGCGGCGCCGTGACCTTCGTGAACCCCGAGCCACTGGCGCCGTTCGCCGATGCCATTGCTGCCGGCGAGGGAGAGGTGCTGGTTCCCTCGCTGGTGGGGGCGATGCGCGAATACCCGGATCGCGGTGATCTGCTGCGGCGCCTCGCGGCCGAGCGCGGCTTCTACATTCCTTCCTTCTACGACGTCCGGTATGAAGCAGATGGCACGATCGGCGGGTTTGAAGTAAAACCCGGCACCGGCGCGCCAGCGACGGTCAAGAAGGCAGCGGTGAAGAGCATCGATCACCTCGATCCGCCGACGACGTCGATCTTCACACCGGACACGGAGTTTGGATCGCGCTTTCTGATCGAGGTCGTGCGCGGGTGCGCCAATCTGTGCCGCTTCTGCTGGGCCGGGTACAACTATTTGCCGGTCAGAGCATTTCCCGCCGACAGAATCCTCGAACTCGCGCAACAGGCGAGAGCCCATTCCAGCCGGGCCGGCCTGGTGTCGATCGCGCTGTGCGACCACCCCGAGATCGAACGAATCCTTACCGGACTGCTGGAGATGGGGTACTCGATCAGCCCGGCATCGCTTCGCCTCGACGATCTGACCGAGCCGATCGTGCGCCTGTTGCGCAAGAGCGGGGAACGGTCGATCACGATCGCGCCCGAGACGGGTTCCGATCGGTTGCGTCGCGTCATCAACAAGACAGTGACCAACGACGAGATTCTCGCGGCGACGAATCTGATCTTCGCCAACGACATCGAGAACCTGAAGCTGTATTACATGATCGGACTGCCCACCGAGACCGAATCCGATCTGATTGCGATTCGCGATCTGACCGTCGAGATGCGCGACATCATGCTGAACCACGCACGAGCGCGCGGGCACGTCGGCCGGATTGTCGGCAGCGTCAATCCGCTGATTCCAAAGCCGGGAACCGCCTATCAGTGGCTGCCGATGGAGGACCCGGCCGTGACCGACGCGAAAGGGAAACGGCTGCGGCAACTGCTGTCGGGGCTCGACAATGTCTACTTCAACATCAAATCGGAGCGTCATTCGTACTACCAGGCGCTGCTTTCACTCGGCGATCGGCGCGTCGCAGATGCGATCGAGGTCGCGGAGCGGAATGGCGGCCAGTGGCGCGCCGCTGTTGCCGAAAGTGGAATCGATGCGTCGTTCTACATCTTTCGCGATCGCTCGAATGATGCGGTCCTTCCGTGGGACATCATCGACGGCGGCATGAAGCGTTCGTTCTTCCAGGCGGAGTTCGCGAAAGCGCTGCGCGAAGAGTGGACACTGCCGCCCAAACGCCAGCGCGAGAACCTCAAACTGCTTCCGGTGCTCGACTAACCAAGAGGCGGTCCTAAACCACCTCCGCGCACGCTTCGGCGAGTGTCATGATGCGACTGCGGTTTCAGCCTCGTACTCGGTGTACGCCTGGAGAATGAGATCGCGGATCCGGTTCTGCGATGTCGCATCGGCAATCGGTCGCAGGAGCGCAAAGCTGCGCCGCTCGCCGCCGACGGAATACTGCCTCGCCGGAAACGTGACGTTTCGGCCGGTTCCGGTCTTGCGCTCCCACACCGCAAAGCCGACCAGCTTCAGCCCTTCGAGCGGTCCCTGAATGAAGTGCACTTCAGCCTCCGCCAGCTTTCCCGGCGGGTTTCCCTTGTCGTTCGGCAGGATCTTGATGGTCATCGTTGCTGCTCCTCTCGCGCTGGCCGATGTCACCAGCAGCAAGCGCAAGCGATGTGCCGCGACTCGCCGGATCACGTGATGTTCGCCGATCACACTGTTGCAGCAGATCTTGCGGCTGTCGTATGGGAGACGATGGATGTGCCGAGGCGCCCTGACCGGGCGAACGTCGTCAACGCCGGTTCCCGTCACTCGCCCAGTAAGAGGACCTCGGCCATCGCGATGGCGTCGGAATGCGTGATGGTTAACAGTGACGATCGGACCCGCATCCGTTCCGCGCGCGCCGCCGCTCCTCCGTGCAACCGGAGTTGCGGTGGGCCAACCGTGCGGAACACCTCGATGTCCTTCCAGAGCACGCCGCGCGAATGACCGGTCCCGAGCGCTTTCATCGCCGCTTCCTTGGCAGCGAAACGTCCGGCCAGGTGAGGAACGGGGTTGCGGCGCCGCGTACAATAGGCGATCTCCCCATCGGTGAAGACACGGCGCAGGAACCGCTCCCCGTATCGCTCGAACGCGCTCGCGATGCGTGGGATGTCGGTGACATCAATGCCCAATCCGAGGATCGTCATGGTTCAGCCCCAGCCTAGCGGTGGTTTCGAGTGGACGCAAGCCGAGTGGGGCCCGGTGCTTCGGTGCCGCCCCCTCGCCGACATCGCTGATCACCTGTTCACGATCGGAAACATCGAACTCCGCGACTCGCGCGACGAATGGGAGGCCGTTGCACGCGGCATGGGCATTCACTTCGATCGTGTTCTGCTGCTTCGTCAGGTGCACGGAGCACACGTCGCGTTCTCGAAACGCGGGGAGTATCTGTCCGGACCACGGCCGGAGGCCGACGCGGCGGTGACCGATGATCCGACCATCGCCATCGGCGTCCGCGTCGCTGATTGCGCGCCCATTCTGATCGGCGATCGCCGACAACAGGTCGCCGGCGCCGCGCATGCCGGGTGGCGCGGCACCGTCCAACGTGCCGCAATCGCCGCAGTCCGCGCCATGCAGAACCAATTCGGGTCACATCCAGACGATCTGGTCGCCGCCATCGGTCCGTGCCTCGGGTCTTGTTGTGGAGAAGTCGGACCAGAGGTGGTCGAGACATTTCGTGAAGCCGGTCACGATCCGGATTCACTTGCGCGATGGTTCACGTCAGGACGCGGCGATCGCTTTCAACTCGATCTCCCGCGAGCAAACCGCGACCAGCTTGTCGCCGCCGGGGTGCCCGCGTCGCAGATCTACGATTCAGGCTTGTGCACGCGATCGTTTCCGGAGGTTTTTCACTCCTACCGTGCCGCCAGGGAACGCGCCGGGCGGATGGTGGGAATCATTCGAGTGAGATCTGAAATTGTGGATTGACGATTTCTGCGTGCTGATTGAAAGGCAGGCTGCGTCAATCAACAATCAGCCATCACCACGGGGAAAACCAATCAACAATCGACAATCAGCAATTTCAGCAGTCACCCTTCAGCCGCGCTTCCGCCTCGTCCATCGCGACATTCGACAGCCGGTCGGCCTCTTTGTTGAATTCGCGCTTCACGTGCTCGAACTGTACATCCTCGAGTTGCCCAACCAGCAGGCGCGCGCGGACGTACAACGGCTGCAACCCCGGATTCTTCACCTTGTATTCACCGCGCATCTGTCTGACGAGGAGCTCTGAGTCGGCGCGGATGTGCACCCGGCGGACATCATGATCGAGTGCCCATTGCAAGGCGGCGAGGAGCCCATTGTATTCAGCGATGTTGTTGGTCGCGATCCCGAGCCCGCCGTGCAACTCTTCGAGGACCGCCCCTTCGGCCGATTGGATGGAGACACCGTAGCCAGCGGGTCCGGGATTACCCCGGGCGCCCCCGTCGATATACACGACCACCATTAATGGTCGGAGGGTTGAGCGCCGCTGTCGGCGGCCGCGGCCGGCACGAAATAGAGGATTCGTGTGCAGCTGTCGCATTGGGTGAGCGTGTCGTTGCGCCGCACATCGTTGAACTTTTGCGGCCGAAGGCGGACGTGGCACACCGTGCAGAGACCGTCTTTTGCTTCCGCGAGGGCCACGCCTTTGCGCCCATGCGCGATGCGTTCGAAGAGCGACAACGCGTCGCGGGGAAGGACCGCCACCAATTCGGTGCGGGCGGCGGTCAGCCTCGCGATCTCCTGTTCGAGCGCGGTACGCTCGGCGTCCAGCAGTTTCTGTTCGCGCGCGACCTCGGCCTGTTCCGCTTTGAGCGCGCCTTCGGCGGCTTTCAACTCCGCCGCAAATGTTTCCGCCCGCTCCATGTGCTCCAACAGCCGGTCCTCGTGCGCCCGCACCTCCTGCTCGGCGACGGCGATCTCCTTCTGCATCGCCTGATATTCCTTGTTCGTCTTGACCTCCATCAACTGTCCTTTGAACTTCGACAGTCGAGTCTGAACCGCCGCCAGATCTTTATCGACTTCGCGGCGAGCCGTCTGGTCCGCGGCCATCCGTTCTTTGACGGTGCTCAAAGTGGAGGATTTCTCGACCACCCGCGTCTGAAGCGCGTGCTCGGCGGCCGGCAATTCCGCGATCCGGCGCCGCGCCCGGTCAGCGGCGAGATCCAGGTCCTGGAGCTGAATGAGATGTTGAAGGTCTGGGTGCATCAATGGGATTGCTGATTTGTGATTGTTGATTGTTGATCAGCACACACGGAATCAGAAAATCAGCAAGTGAATTGCGGCATCTTGAGGTCCGCCTTCACGGCCTTTCTTACTCAAGCCGCGACGGCGAGACAGCCTTCGCCCGAGACGCGCCTGCCTAGCCGAAGCTCACGCTTCGGCATTACGCGCGTGAGCGAAGGATGGGCCCACCAGGATTCGAACCTGGGACAGGCCGGTTATGAGCCGGCGGCTCTGACCGCTGAGCTATGGGCCCTCAGGAACTTTAAAGGGAAAAGGCAAAAGGGAAAAGGTAAAAGGAAGGGCCTTTTACCTTCGCCCACCTACGTCCTACCCTCGAGAAACGCACGCAGCTTCCGCGAACGAGAGGGGTGGCGCAGCTTCCTGAGCGCCTTCGCCTCGATCTGCCGGATGCGTTCGCGCGTGACGGCGAAGCTCTGGCCGACTTCCTCGAGCGTGTGCTCGCTGCCATCCCCGACGCCGAACCGCATCTTGATCACCTTTTCTTCGCGCGGCGTCAGCGTCTTCAGCACCGAGTCGGTCTGTTCCTTCAGGTTCAGATTGATGACCGCGTCGGACGGAGAAACGACCTGGCGATCCTCAATGAAATCGCCAAGATGCGAATCTTCCTCTTCCCCGATTGGCGTCTCGAGCGAGATGGGCTCCTGCGCGATCTTGAGGACCTTTCGAACCTTCGAGACCGGAATGTCCATCCGCTTGGCGATTTCCTCTGACGTCGGCTCGCGGCCGAGCTCCTGAACCAGCGCGCGCGACGTGCGAATCAGCTTGTTGATGGTTTCGATCATGTGGACCGGGATGCGAATCGTTCGCGCCTGATCGGCAATCGCACGCGTGATCGCCTGACGGATCCACCACGTCGCGTAGGTCGAGAACTTGTAGCCGCGCCGGTACTCGAACTTGTCGACCGCCTTCATCAACCCGATGTTGCCCTCCTGGATCAAGTCGAGGAACTGCAGGCCCCGGTTCGTGTACTTCTTCGCGATCGAGACAACGAGGCGGAGGTTCGCTTCGACCAGTTCTTTCTTGGCCTGTTCCGCCTGGATCTCACCACGCGCGATCGTCTCCAGCGTGCGCATCAGTTGATCCGGCGTCTCTTCGAGCTCGTCGGCCATGCTCTTGACTTCGACCTTGAGCTCTTTCTGCTGCCTCAGGAGATTCTTCTTCTCCTCTTCCTTCAACCTGCTCTTCTTGTTCTTCGGATTGATCTGGCGCTCGATGTGATCGATCTGGCGCTTGACGCGCATGACCGCTTCCACCTTTTCCTTGATCTCATCGATCAGGCGGCGCTTGATGTTCTCGGTGAACTCGATCTTCCGGATCAACTTCGACAGTTCGACACGCGCCCGCAGCGACTCCCAGCGCACGCGACGATACTTCCGCTTGTCGCGCGAGGTCGTGCCGCGCGGCGTCTTGTCGAGCTTCTCCTTACACTTCTCGACCGCCTGCCACGCCTTGCGCACTGCGTCGATCTGACGGACGACCTGCTTTTTGCGGTCGTCGATCTTTTCGTCGGTCAGTTCTTCGTCAACGAACGTGACCAGTTCACGAATACTCCGCTCGTCGGCCTTCAACTGTTCGCCCATCTGAATGATGGCGCGGGCCACGGTGGGGGTCCGTGAAATGGATTTGATGACAGCGAGCTTGCCGCGTTCGATGCGCTTCGCGATCTCGACTTCACCTTCGCGAGTGAGCAGCGGAACTGTTCCCATCTCGCGCAGGTACATCCGGACGGGGTCGTTGGTTTTGTCCAGGGCCCCTGGAGTCAGGTCGAGCTCGAGTTCTTCAGCACCCTCGCCCGTTCGATCGAGCAGCTTGTCTTCGCGGTACTTCTGCTCCGAATCAACGACTTCGATGCCTGCACTGCCAAACGTACTGAACAGGTCGTCGAGCTCATCGGACGACGTGATGTCGGCCGGGAGCAGTTCGTTGACTTCGTCGTACAGCAGATAGCCCTTTTCCTTGCCGATGGAGATGAGCTGCCTCACTTCATCGTATTTTTCTTCGATCGACAACGGTAGTTCTCCTTTACCTGCCAGCGCCTTGCTTCCGCTTCCAGATGCCATGGTCACTTCGCCATTTCCTGATTCATTGCTTCAATTTGACGTTTCAAGCCAATCTGCTTCGTTCCGAGCTCGTCGATCCGTCCATCGTGGCTCGGAACGCCCTGTTCGAGCAAATTCGCCAATTGCCGCTCGACGGCGGTACGTTCCCGAATGAGACGGTGTTTTCGAAGTTCCAGCACGCAATCGGTCAGGATTCGCGCCGGCGCTTCCGGTTGGACGGAGATCGATTCGACCAATCGAACCTCCTCTGTACTTAGACGCTCGAGGAGCGTCTGAGGTAAGGCTGCCGGCGGACACCCTTGCAGGGATCGCGCCTGCCGCAGGATATCCGCTGTCGCCAGACCGTCCAACTCCCCGTCGTGCAAATCGCCGAGCACCTGGACCGCCTGCTGTGGATCCTTCATGATTGCCCAGATCAAGCCTCGTTCCGCCGGTTTGATCTGTCCCACGGGGGAGATCATCCGTTCCCCGACGGTAGTCTGACGCTGGACCGCCGCTTTTCGTATTTCCGCGCGGACTACCTCTTCCGTAATTCTGGCCTTGTGCGCCAGCCTGTCAGCGAATTGATCCCGAGCCGCCGCGTCTGGGATCCGGGCGGCCACGGCCAACATGGCATTCAAAAACGCGCGGCGGTCTTCGTCCTTTGAAAGATCGTGGCCAATCGAGGCTCGGTCCAGGAGATATTCGAGATACGGTCGTGAATTCTTCAGCCGATCCTGATAGGCCGCCGCGCCTGATTTCCTGATAAACGTATCGGGATCGTCGCCCGACGGCATCATCGCGACGTTCACCTGGAAGCCCTCCGCCACGAGCAGTTCCGACGATCGCGCTGCCGCCCCTTGACCGGCCGCATCGGGATCGAAACTGAGGACGACTTTCGCGGCAAATCGTTTCAGTAGCCTCGCCTGGGCCGGCGTCAAGGCCGTTCCTGATGAGGCCACGACATTTGTAATGCCCCCCTGGTAGGCCTGCGCGAAGTCGAAATACCCCTCCACCAGGACGGCGTGCTTCGCCCGCAGGATGGCGGGCTTGCTGAGGTGCAGACCGTAGAGCGTCCGCCCTTTGACATAAATCGGCGTTTCCGGGGAGTTCAGATACTTCGGCTGCTGCCCTGCATCCATCGCTCGTCCGCCAAAGGCGACGATCGCTCCATTGTCGCGACAGATCGGAATCATCAACCGGTTTCGGAACCGATCGACAACCGTCCCCTGTTCCCGCTCAACCACCAGACCGCTTCGAACCAGGAGCGGCAGACTAAACCCCTCTTTCAGTAGACGCGTTTTCAGTCCATCTCGCGACACTGGCGCATACCCTGCACCCATTGTCTCGATCGTCTCCGAAGTCAGGCCCCGGTCTTTCAATTGCCGCCGCGCCGCGGCGCCGGCCGGCGTGGCCAGCTGCTCGCGGAACCATGTCGCGGCCACTTCGTGTGCTTTCAGCAGTGAATCGCGATCCCGCTGTTCTTCGCCGTCCTGCTTGGACTGATCCTGTTCTGGTACTGGCAGGCCAAACCGTCCCGCGAGCTGCCGAACTGCTTCCGGAAACGTCAGCTTGTCAAAGAGCTCGATGAACTTGATGACATCGCCACCGGCGCTGCAGCCAAAACAATAGAAGACGCCGCGGTCACCATTGACAGTGAACGACGGCGTTTTTTCCCCATGGAAAGGACAGAGGCCCTTCCACTCCGCGCCGCTACGTTTCAGCGGCACGCGCTCCTGAATGACCTGCACGATGTCGGCATGGGACTTCAGGTCTTCGACGAACGATGCGGGGAATAAAGCCATGCAATTGCTATTGCTGATTTCTGATTGCTGATTGCTGATTTGTACGACTGCTGATTGTCGATTGAGATTGACGACTGCCGATTGCGTGCCAATTACTGCCGGTTGATTTTCGGCCCCTACTCCTTGAATTCGACGACCGTCACGCCTCCTCCACCCTGGTTTTCCGGAGCCGCCGCGAAATTGGCCACGTAGGGATGCGACCGCAGGAACTCGCCGATCGCGCGACGGAGCTGGCCGGTGCCGTAGCCGTGAATGATCCGCACGGATTTCAACTCACTCAGCATGGCCTCGTCGAGAAATTTTTCGACGCGGGTCACCGCTTCGTCGGTATGTGCGCCAATCACGTTCAACTCGGTCAACGACCCTTCCCGAGGTTGCAGGTCAACGTTCACTCGGACCCGCGACGGCTGACCGCTCACGGCAGCGGCAGGCGCAACCACGCGGAGCTCGTCGACACGGGCCCGGAGTCTTTTTCCGCGGACGTCGACGTCCGCCTCTCGATCGTGCAGCGACTGCACGACGCCTTCGAGCCCGAACGCTCCGACCAGCACCCGATCGCCGACTGCCGGTGCACGGTCTGAGGTCGTTCTCTGCACCGTCTCAGAGGCTTGCGGAGCACTCTGCCGGAGGCGATTGCCAATCGCCTCAATGGCTGCGCGCGCGTCGGCCCGGGCGGCGCCGGTATCGCCGGTCGACACCAATCGAGGCGCCATTCGACGCTCGGCCTCCGCGGCAAGCGCGTCGGTCCGTGTCTTCAACCCATTGACGACGTCGTCGATCTCGCGGCGTGCATCGCGGAGCCGCTCCTCGATCCGCTCGTCAAGCTTGCGGCGGAAGGTTTCCTCGCGATTGCGAAGTTCTTGTTCGCGGTGCTGCAGTCGTGCCGCTTCCTCGGCGACGGTTTGGCGTTCGCGGGCGGCCAGCCGCCGTTCATGATCGAGCGACTGCATGTCGCGTTCGATCTTGGCGAGGTGTTCGGCCAGCTGCGTCTCGCGCGCGGTGCGATGGGCGCGCGCCTGGTCGATGACGGCAGCCGGCAGCCCCAGCCGGTTCGCGATCTCGAGCGCGAGGCTGCTGCCCGGCGAGCCGTAGTTCAATCGATACGTAGGTGCGAACGTCTGCGGGTCAAAGCCGAAGCCGGCAGCCATCACCCCTTCCGTCGTCGAGGCATACGATTTCAACGCGTCGTAATGGGTCGTGGCGATCACCGTCGCTCCGCGCCGCCGGAAATGATCGATGATGGCCATTGCCAGCGCGCCGCCTTCGACAGGATCGGTTCCTGCACCCGCCTCGTCGAGCAACACGAGCGAGGGCAGCGCCAACGCGCGGTCCATCGAGACAACGTTCGCGATATGGCCAGAGAACGTGCTGAGGCTCGCCGAAATCGACTGCTCGTCACCAATGTCAGCAAAGATGGATCGGTAAACGGGAATCTGCGATCCCCCGGCGACGGGGATCAACAGCCCAGCCTGCGCCATCAGTGACAACAGTCCCGCGGTCTTCAATGCGACGGTCTTGCCGCCGGTATTGGGACCGGTGATCACCAGAACACCGACAGGCGGAATGAGGACAACGTCGACGGGGACCGGACTGGCGGTGCCGGGATCCGGACTCCGGGATCCGTCGTCCGCGATCCGGGATGCAGTCCGTGTTAATCCGCGTTCGTCCGTGGCCCGCAATCCAGTCCGTGTTAATCCGTGTTCATCCGTGGCCCGCGATCCACTCCGTGTTAATCCGTGTTCGTCCGTGGCCCGCGATCCACTCCGTGTTAATCCGTGTTCATCCGTGGCCCGGGATCCGGTCCCTGTTAATCCGTGTTCGTCCGTGGCCCGGGATCCGGTCCCTGTTAATCCGTGTTCGTCCGTGGCCCGGGATCCGGTCCCTG
>Ga0207701_10000613_pt1 | contig 37328 bp, 30 predicted proteins | sample KBSSwiSSwithPhiX_FD_184294 | JGI IMG/M metagenome (GOLD analysis project Ga0207701, IMG submission 184294) | Switchgrass rhizosphere bulk soil microbial communities from Kellogg Biological Station, Michigan, USA, with PhiX - S5 (SPAdes) (version 2) | ecosystem: Environmental > Terrestrial >... | reverse complement strand
AGGGGTGCCAAGGGTGCCAAGGGTGCCAAGGGTGCCAAGGGTGCCAAGGGTGCCAAGGGTGCCAAGGGTGCCAGGGGTGGCAGGGGTGCCAGGGGTGCCAGGCGTGCTAGCGACGGCGGGCGTGCGACTCGATGACGAGTGCGAGGATCCGATCGAGCTTGCGTTCGAGGCGGTTGATGCCGGCAATTAATGTGTGGTCGGCCTTGTCCAGTCGTTCGTGCGCCAATTCCGTATAGGCTCGCTGTTCAACGCACTGCTTCGTGATCGCGGCGAACGATTCAGCCAGCCGCCGATCGAGCAGCTCGAGGCGCGCGATCATTTCTGCTCGAAGCGCGGCGATCCCACCGATCGTTTCTGCTCCAAGCTCCGCGATCCCATCCATCCTGCCGTCTGAGACGTGCGCGGGGCGTGCCAGCGACGATCGCGTGGAAATGCGCCGGACTCTGTTGATGCGCCGAATCGATGGCTGAGAATTCTCTACGCGGCTGGTTCGGCCGTGATGATATTTTTGCCACAAGGAGCAGATTATTGAAACGCACTGTGCTGTGGCTCGCGATCCTGGTTATCGTTCTGTTGGCCGGCGTCGCGTACGGCGCGATCCGCCGCGAGCGCTGGTATCGCAACGCGCCGGAAGGACGGCGACAGGCGCTGCTCGAGCAACTGCAGCCGGTCGCACTCGCCAATTGCGAGCTCAAACGATTTGGTGAACCGAACGACGGCGGATACTTGATGTGCGCAAACCTCTTGACCGACGTACAAACCGCCTATTCGTACGGGATTTCAGGGTATGACGGCTGGGGGTGTGATGTTTCGCGTCAGTTGAAGGTCAAGGTTCACGAATACGACTGCTTCAACGTGCAGGAACCGGTTTGTGAGGGGGGAGCGCTTGTCTTCCATCCGGAGTGCGTCGCCGGCAATCGATCCAAAGACAGCGACGGTCGCCTGTTTGACACGCCTGAATCACAGATGGCGAGAAATGATGACGCCAAACGCCACCTCGTCGTGAAAATGGACGTCGAAGGCGCGGAATGGGAAACCTTCCTGAGCATGTCGGATTCGACCCTCGATCAGATTGATCAGCTTGCCGTCGAGTTTCATGGTGCAAACGGGGCGCAGTTCAAAGATGCGATCGAGAAACTCAAGCGAAAGTTTTACATCGCCAACCTCCACTTCAATAACTACAGCTGTGCGCGAAGCGTCTGGCCATTTCCGGCGTGGGCGTACGAAGTGTTGTTTGTCAGCAAGCGCATTGGTGTTGTGGACCGAAGCAAACCTGCGGCGTTCAGTCCGCTGAATGCTCCCAACAAGACGGATGCTTACGACTGTCAGTCGATTACCTGGGTGCCCTTGCTCCGGACGCTGACGCACTAACCCGGTTTATCGACGCACTTCCGTCACCAACCCACAGAAGACCTCGGACTTCCGACTCATGCTGAGGTTTCTCTGTATCAATGACGCGCAGTTTTTGCCCAACGCAGACAAAATCCGTACGGTCCTTGCGCACCATTTCCGAGGTTTGCGGCTGATTCGAGATGGCATTCCGCTTGCTGTTCAAGGGTCCAGAGGGTATTAGGCGATGGCACATGATGAGCCCCGGCCGGACGCACTTCGATACCTCGACGCGGACCAGGTGAAGCATCCATCTGGAACGCTGGCGGGAGTAACGGTCTGTAGCTCGGACGATGAGAAGCTCGGTGACATTTCGGGTGTCCTCGTGGAACCAGCCAGCCGTCGCGTGCGCTACTTTGTGGTCGAGCGAAGGGTTGCGTTGTTACCGCGCCGTTACATGCTGGCAGCCGATACCCCGGCCGTCCTCGAAGCCGAAGATCAGAAGCTTCGGATCCTTTCCAACATCGACGACCTGGAACGGTTTGATGCGCGGCGGGTAGAGCGCTTCTCGGAAGAAGATGCGATCACCGCGATGTTCGCTCACCCGGCGGCTTGATTGCGCGCCGCCGCGAAGCTGTTCAGCGCCTCATCCTCGTTCTCGAACGATTCGAAGATCTTCAATAAGCCGCTGATGCGCATCACGCGTTGACTGCGCGGCGAAAGCCGGAGCAGTTTGACGTCCCCTCCCTTGCGCCGCACACTCACGTACTTCGCCGCGATGACGCCGACACCGAAGCTGTCGATGTAGGTCACGCCACGGAGATCCAGCAGAAACTTGAGGTTGGCCTCGTCGACGAGGTCGTTCATGCGGGTGCGCAGTTCGGCTGCGCCGTCGCCAAGGATCACGCGGCCCGACACCTGGAGGACCGTGACGTCTCCAATTCGGCGTTCGGTAATTCTCGTCGGCATGGGAACTTTCACTGAAAGGCCGACTGACTGCGGCGGGTCAAGCCCAGCGAAATTATACCTCTAACCCGGTTTAGCAAACCTTCTGGCAGTCAAATCCGTCTCAGGTTAAAGTCGCTACATCCGGAGTATCCATGTCCATTCTGAAGAAGCTGTTTTCCCGCAAGACCCAGCCGCGCCCCCGAGTTCGAATCTGCGTTGAGTGCGGGATGCCGGTAGCCGAACACAAGGAATGGTGCAGCATCCTGCGGACCCAGCGTGAGATGAACGCTCGCACGCAGGCTACCACCGAACAGGCCTGACTCTCCTCGGAAGTCGCCTCGGAGGCTGTTTTAGCCGGTACCGGCGTCCTGCGCAGTCGCTTACGGTCGGGCCAGACCTTTCCCGCCGCTTTCAGCGTCCGCGGAGATGGACTGTGCGACAATGCTTCGGTATCTCTGCGGGCAGGAGGCGCTATGAATCAGCCTCAGCAATGCGCTCACCCCGGTTGTTCGTGTACCGTCCAACCTAACGGGGAATTCGGCAAGTACTGCTCAGAACACTGTAAGGAAGCCAAGAACATGACGGAACTGCGCTGCGGTTGCCGTCATCCAGCGTGCGGCTGAACGCGTTTACGGGCGCCGGTTGAAGGCCCTCGTGGACGCAATGTCCCGGCGGTAGTCTTCGATCTCGGCCGCAATTCGTTCCGGCTGCCATCCCAGTTCGGCGCCCATCATTTCCGCCACGCGCGATGTGGCACTCCAACCCTGGTCTGCCGACGCACCGAGCCGCGTCCGGCGCCGAATGAAATCCGAAACCCGCCGACAGTGTTCCGATCGCACGCTGAAGACAACCTGGGCGCCGATATCGGGATACTCAGAGGCCAGCGGTTCCTCGAGTTCCGCGGCCGCATCTGTCAGCGCCATCACCGCAGCCGCCCGTGTGCCGTAGAGCGAGCGAAGAAACGGGGTGCCATTCGGTTGCGGCGGCGTGTTGCGAGCGCCCGGCAGTGGTTTCGTCGCCGTCTCGCAACGTGCCGTGATTCCCAATTTCCGGCACACCGCATCAACCGCTTCCTCTGCGATGGCTCGATAGCCGGTGATTTTTCCCCCCAGGATCGAGATGATCCCCGCCGACGGCACGTCGTCGGCGATCTTGTGCATCCGCGAAACCGCCGACGGTCGTCCCGACTTCCGTACCAGCGCCCGTACACCCGCCGTCGTGTAGCGCACGTCCTCGAGCCGCAGCCTGGGAAACATCGGTCGGACTGATGCGAGCACGTAGTCCACGTCCGCGTCGGTCGCGTGTGCGTCCGCGGGATCTCCTTCATAGTCGGTATCGGTCGTACCGATCCAGGTTTGTCCGAATCGCGGAATCGCAAACATCAGGCGCCGATCGATTGCCGAGAACAGCACGACGGCCGATTCGGTCAGCGGCGGACACACGATGTGGATCCCTTTGGTGGTTCGGATTCGTGCTGGTCGTGAGCCGGTCTGCGCACTGGCTGTTTGTTCCCACCACGCGCCGGTTGCATTGACCACGACGCGCGCGCTCAATTCAGCTTCATCTCCGTCGATCGTGTGCCGGATGCGTACGCGTTGTGTCGCACCCTCGTGGATCACCGGCGGTATCACTTCGCAGTAGTTCAGAACCGTCGCTCCGTGCATCTCCGCGTCGAGTGCGTTCTCGAGCGCCAGCCGTTCCGGGAGATCAACCCGCGCATCGAAGTAAGCGGCGGCACCACGCACCTCCTCGCGCTCCAGGCACCTGTCGGCGGCGCGCGCCGCGGATGCGGACAACACCCGATGTCGCGGCAGCGACGTGCCAGGGCTCAGGGCGTCGTAGAGGGTCAGGCCCAGGCGCAGCTTCAGAGGGGATACAGACATTCCCGACATGAATGGAATAAGAAACTGCAGGGGCTCAACGAGGTGCGGCGCAATCCGCAAGAGCGTTTCACGCTCCTTCAAATCCATGCGCACCAGACCGAAATCGAGTTGTTCCAGGTAGCGGAGCCCGCCATGCACGATTCGCGTCGAAGCGGCGGTTGTTCCACTTCCGAAATCCCGGCGCTCGACCAACGCGGCACGGAAACCACGCATTGCCGCATCGCGCGCCACGCCGCACCCGATGATGCCGCCACCGATCACAATGACGTCGAACTTCTCTCCTCGTACTGATGCAAGCCGAGACATGACAAAGAATTGTAAGGTGTGCCCTTTGTGATCTAACGTCAGCTTGGCTAATAGCTGTTAGCTGTTGGCTGTTGGTAAGCGAAGAGCCAACAGCCAAGAGCCGATAACGGAGGCATTGAGTGCGAAGCTACGTCGGGGCGATTGATCAGGGGACCACCAGCACGCGGTTCATGGTGTTCGACCGGAGTGGCCAGGAGATTGCGCGCCACCAGGTCGAGCACGATCAGATTCTGCCGAAGCCAGGCTGGGTGGAGCACGATCCGCTGCAGATTCTCGCACGCACCAACGAGTCGATCACGGGCGCGCTCAGCGCCGGGAGGCTGACGGCGAGCGACCTCGCGGCTATCGGTGTGACCAATCAGCGCGAAACGACGGTCGTGTGGAACCCGAAAACCGGACGTCCGTGGTACAACGCCATCGTCTGGCAGGACACGCGAACCGATCGCATCATCAACGCCCTGGATGCCGAGTCGGCCAACCTGATTCGCTCGAAGACGGGCCTGCCCCCGGCGACGTACTTCTCGGCCGGCAAAATCCAATGGATTCTCGAGAATGTGGACGGCGTCCGTGCGGCGGCGGCGCGAGGTGAAGCGGTATTCGGCAATATCGATACGTGGGTGATCTGGAATCTCACCGGCGGCCGCGACGGCGGGTCGCTGGTCACCGACGTCACCAATGCCAGCCGGACGATGTTGATGAACCTGCGAACGCTGGCGTGGGACGACGAGCTGCTGTCTGTCTTTACAATCCCGCACGCGATGCTCCCTTCGATCCGGTCCTCGTCGGATCGCACATCGTACGGGGTCACCCGACGCAGTGGTCCCGTTGGCGGCGAAGTGGTAGTCAGCGGTGATCTCGGTGATCAGCAAGCGGCGACGGTCGGTCAGGTCTGCGTCTCGCCGGGCGAGGCGAAGAATACCTACGGGACTGGCAATTTCATGCTGCTGAATACGGGTCGCGAGATCGTCCCGTCCAAGGCCGGCCTGTTGACGACGGTCTGCTACCGCATGGGAGACGCTGCCCCGATCTATGCACTCGAAGGATCGATCGCTGTCACCGGTTCGGCCGTGCAATGGTTGCGCGATCAGCTCGGCATCATCGGTTCGGCCGCTGACATCGAGGCGCTGGCGACATCGGTTCCTGACAACGGCGGCACCTACTTTGTCCCGGCGTTTTCCGGGCTGTTCGCGCCGTATTGGCGATCCGATGCGCGAGGCGCGATTGTCGGGTTGTCGCGATTCAACACCAAGGCGCATCTCGCGCGCGCCACCCTCGAAGCGATCTGCTTTCAAACCCGCGCCGTGCTCGACGCCATGGTCAAGGACTCGGGCGTTGAACTCGAGATCCTGAAAGTCGATGGCGGCGCGACTGTGAACAACGCGCTCATGCAGATGCAGGCCGACATTCTCGGCGTGCCGGTGGTGCGACCAGTCGTTGCCGAAACGACCGCGCTTGGTGCCGCCTATGCCGCCGGTCTGGCGACAGGATTCTGGAAAGACCTCGACGATCTCCGGCAAAACTGGAAGATGGATCGCCGATGGGAGCCGCACTGGTCCGACGACCAGCGCGACACGGCGTACTTCGGCTGGGAGAAGGCCGTTCAGCGAACACTCAACTGGGTCTAGTTGCTGCTGGCTGTTGGCTCTTGGCTTTCGGGACCCGAGGAACGCGCGCGCCACCAAACAGCTGTAATCACGAACACCGCGGGAAAAATTGCGCCCCAGATTCCGCCAATTCCCGCATACCGAAGCGCTCCAGGCCCGACACGCGAGACGAGCGTTAGCAGGATTGCCGCCCAGGCGAACGCACCGACGAGATTCAGCGCAGTAAATCGCACCGGGGAGATGTTCCCGTACGCGCAGGCCGCGGTGATGGCAATGCGCAAGCCTGGCGCGAAGCGAATCGCCAGGATCATCAACGACTGATGTCGCTGCACGCGCGAGACGATCGACATCTGCCGTGCAGCGATGCCCCGGAACCGGCCAAGCCAACCGGCAATGCGCCCGCGCACGGCGTAGAACACGACCTGATCGCCGGTCGCGGCGCCCAGTGCACCGAAGGTCATCACCGGCAGCGCCTCCAGTCTGCCAGCGGCGACGAGCACGGCCGCGGCGACAAACACGATCTCTCCTTCAACCAGCGCCGAGAAGAAGATCGCGGCGTACGCCCAGGGTCCCGTGAGACTCACGTCGCCACAGCCTCCCGTACGACCGTGACGATCCGGTGGATGTGATCGGGCTTGAGCGACGCATACACGGGTAACTGAATAGCTTTCGCGGCGCGGTCTGCGCCGGGCGTCGGCGCATGGTTGTTTCCAAATAGAGGCAGCTGCGTGCACACATCGACGTGAAGGCTCTCGACGTCGATGCCGCGTCGCAGGCACCCTCGCACGACGCGCTCGCGTCGCCGGGCATAAATCGCGTACTGGTAAAACACGTGCCGCACGCTCGGCGGCACGGCAGGCGTCTCGATTCCGCTATCCGCCAGCGCGTCATTGAGATCTCTGGCATGCCGGATCGTCGCGTCGGTCCACTCGTCGAGATGGGCGAGCCCTTCCAGACCGATCGCCGCCTGTACGTTGCTGTAACGTTCCCGGTAACTATCGGGGAGCGGATCGAGCGAACGGATCTTCTCCCAGAGATAAACATCCGGCGTGGCCTTGACCCACGACGCGGCCCACATCACAGGAAAGAGAGAGGCGCTGAAGACGCTGGGGCGAATGGCAATGCGCTGGACGCGGCCCAACTGCAGGCGTCGTAGCACGTCGGCTTCCCGCGGCCGCCGTTCCGCCGCAACCGCGTTCATGAGCCGTGCAGCGACGCCAGGGTTGTTAGTGACGGCCATTCCGCCGCCGTAGGTGTTGAGCGGTTTCAGCAGTTGGAAGCTGAAGAAGCCGGCATCGCCAAGCGTGCCGACCGGACGTCCTCGCCATTCAGCCCCGAGCGCATGCGCGCAGTCTTCGATCACGGCGAGTCCGTGGCGGCGCGCGATGCCGACGATCCGTTCGATGTCGCAGGGCAGACCGTACAAGTGAGTCGGCACAACTGCGCTCGTCCGCGAAGTGATCGCGCGTTCGAAGGCACACGGATCGAGCGTGAATAAACGAGGATCGACGTCGGCGAAGACGGGCTTCAGACCGGCAACGCGGGCCAGTTCGGGGATGACCCAGAAGGTGAGCGCCGGCAGGATGATCTCGGACCCTTTGGGCAGTTGCAGGGCTTGAAGCAGATGGTAGAAGGCCATCCTGCCGTACGAAGTGGCGACGGCATAGTTGGACCCCATCCTGGCCGCGAATGCCTCTTCGAATTGCGCAATGTGCGGTCCATCGACCAGTTGTCCAGCCGCGCGCATCGCGGAGATTGTTTGCTCGGTGTTGGGGATCACGCGGGCGCCGTATCGGGGAATCGCAGTCAAGAGATCACCGCCTTTGCTGTCTCAGCGCGCTCGCGCCGCTCGTGTCGTGCAAACACACTGGAATCGAAGCGTTCGGCGGCGCGCAGTCCGCGCCCGCGCAAACGAAGAAAGTTCGCGAGGTATGAAGGGCGCACGTAGAACCGGGTGTACGCCGCTCCGAGCAGAAAGCGCAGTTCGTCAGCGGACAGCGATGGATGGGTGAACGTTGGCGTAAAGCCGTCGAAGCGCTGCCAGTCGGTTTCGTAGATGCGCTCGCGCAGCTGCCGCCACATCGGAGTGCCTGGATACGGCGTCAGCAGCTTGAACTGCGCGGCGGTGGATCCGAGACTGATCGCATATTCGATCGTCGCTGCGACCGAGGCCCAGTCGTCCTGAACGAATCCGAGCACGTAGAACGCGGCAGTCACAATGCCGAGGCGCCGGCATTCCGCGATGATTCTGCGCTGATGCGAAGAGGGAATCGGTCGGCGCCCCGACCGCTTCAGGGTATCGTCGAGACGGGTCTCGACGCCGAAGCTGATCGCCGCCAGCCCGGCGCGCCGCATTGTCCGCAGCAGTTCGGCATCGAGCCGATCGAGCCGCGTCTCGCATTCGAATCGCAGCGTCAGCCGTCGCGCGTGAATCTCTTCGCAGAGTTCGAGGCATCTATCTCGGTCTTCCGAAAACAACGGGTCGCGAAAGACGACGTACGGACGGTGCTTCAAGGAACACACGTACTCGAGTTCATCGGCGATGTGTTGGGCCGAGCGAGCGCGATACGGCGAGAGAATCCGATGAGGGCAATAGGTGCAGAACTCAGGACAACTACGGCTGGCCAGGACAGGAAACGATCCGCCGATGGGCCGGCCGGTGAAGGGGAGGTGCCATCCGCGAGTACGGTCGCGACCGACCAGATCCCACCGTGGGAAAGGAAGCGTAGTGAGATCATCAATCGGCGTGCTTTGCACGCGTCCGGTCAGGACCTCGCCGGCCGCGAGTCTCATCACCGCGTCTTCCGGTTCGCCGAGGATGACGAAATCGCCGCTCGATTCGAATAGCTCAGGGAGCTTGGAGGCGGCGAGACCTACGAAGCCGACGCGCAGACCGCGCGCTCGCTGAGCCGCCGCCCATGCGCACTCGCGCCGGTAGTCGACCAGCGATGAGAGAACGATTGCGACGTCAGCGCCCTCGGCAGCGTCTCCCTCCGTGTAGGTGACATCGTGTCCGGCGCCAGCGCACAGCGCCGCGATGTAACCCAGTTGCACGCTCGGCAGAGCATGGAGACGGCGCTTGACCTGTGAGATCACGCGGGTGACGCGTGAAAACGGTCGAAGCCGCGATCCGTACCCGCCGGCGACGGTGTCCTTGCTGACCAGTCCATCGGCCGACGCCAGATCGGCCAAAACAACCTGCATCTCGACCTCCTCGTCTGTCGGAACGCCTGCCTGGATCGCGCGCCACTACATGCCTGGCACGGCCGCGCCGACAGGGTTCAGCGGAGATTCAGGCAGGCGGTGGTGTCAGGAAGCGAGGAGGTTCGGAGGACCACGCGGGGAGCGGCGGCAGTAGCTCAGATGCGATGCGCGCCCGTCTACGGGATGCGGTGTTTCCCCGACACGAACGAGTCGCACTCCCTCGGGTACGGCACAGACGATCAGGAGGCGATACGAGTCGTTCGGCGTGCTCGTTGCCACAAGGTCCGCATCGCCATCCCGATCCTGGTCGGTTACCACGAATGTGACGATCAGGTCGTTGCTGTGCGGCCGCTGCCAGTTCAGCGAGTCGGCCCGTGCGGCATTCGGTACCAGGAGCGCCGTGAATGCACAGGCAGCTGCCAGAACGAATCGACGCAACGCGAGGAGTGATGCGGGGATGCCACCAATCAACACGGACGAACAGAGAGGCTTTTGTGGCGTGACCATGCAGTGGCCGTTCAAGGATCGTGCGACCTCGACCGCCCCGCTATAATGCAAAAAACGGACTAAGCCGAAAGGGCGTGCCGTCGCGCACACACCGGGAGAGTGGACGTTGCCGTTACCCGAAACGCCACAGCGCTCGACCAATCCGCCCCAGTTTGAGAAACCGTCACATGTGGCTTCCGCCTTCAGGCGGAAGAAACCTGAGGAGCTCATGGCAATGCACCGTTGGCTAATCTGCGTGGCGGCCGTTTCGATCGCCCTGTCCGCCGAGGCGTTTGCTCAAACGAAACAGCCGTTAACCCACGAGTTGATGTGGTCATTTCAGCGAGTGGGCGTGCCGGTGGCGTCTCCAGATGGCAAATGGGTCGTCTTTAGCGTTGCTGAGCCGAGTTACGACCCAAGCAAAGATGTGAGCGATCTCTGGATCGTCGCCTCCGACGGCCGTTCGGCGCCGCGGCGGCTGACGTCGAACAAAGGGTCCGAGAGTGGACCGTCGTGGAGCGCCGACAGCACGCGACTGGCGTTTGCGGCGAAGCGCGACGACGACGAGGTGTCGCAGATCTATGTGCTCGACGTCGTGCTAGGTGGCGACGCGCAGCGTGTGACGAACGCACCCACTGCAGCGAGCGCACCGAAGTGGAGTCCCGATGGCAAACGCATCGCGTTTCAGGCCGCGATGTGGCCTGGTGCGACTGATGAGGAATCGAATCGGAAGGCGGTGCAGGAGCGCAAGAACGCGAAATCAAAAGTGCGCATTTACGATGCGTTTCCCATACGCAACTTCGATCGCTGGATCGAAGACTCGAAGCCACACCTCTGGGTGGTGGCTCTGGACGGCGAGAAGAAAACACGTTCTCTGTTTGCGGGATCGAAAATGGCAGGACGCTCCGGTTACAACGGAGATGGCCTGAGCGCGGCGTGGGCTCCCGATGGCGAGTCGCTGGTGTTTGCCGCTGCTGACAGCGCTGACGCCGGTGCGCGCGCGATGGTGCTCTCGTCGATCTGGCAGATCCCGGCCGGCGGTGGCGAACCGACGCGGATTGGCGCTGACGCTTTCGACGCCAGTGCGCCGCGGTTCAGTCCCGACGGCAAAACGCTTTGTTTCACCGCGGCCGATGGCAAGGCGGCGATCTACGCGGTGTCGCGCATTGCGTGCGCAACCTGGCCGATGGCGGGGCAGCCGGTACGAATCCTCACGAAGGATCTCGATCGTCCGGTTGGATCATGGGCGTTTTCGCCCGACAGCAAGTCGATCTATTTGACCGCCGAGGATGCAGGGCACGAGAAGGTGTACTCGGTTCCGGCCGCCGGCGGTACAACCACACTGGTGTTGGACGCGCCTCAGGGCGTCTATACCTCGCTCGACATCGCGTCGCGCGCCGCATCGCCGATTCTGTTTGTCAATTGGGAAAGCGCAACCCATCCGCTCGAAATCGTGCGGATCGATCCAGCCACGAAGAAACGGGATTTCCTGACGTCATTCAACACGGCCAAAGCCGCGTCGATCGATTGGCAGCCGCTTCGCGATTTCTGGTTCACCGGTCGAAATGGCGCGCGCATTCACAGCTATGTGGCACTGCCGCCTCAATTCGATGCGTCGAAGAAATACCCGCTTCTCGTGCTGATGCATGGAGGGTTCGCCAGCTCGTGGCGGGACTCGATTTCCTACCGGTGGAATTATCACCTGCTCACCCACCCAGGATTCGTTCTGGTCGCGACCGACTACCGCGGGTCGACGGGATACGGCGAGAAGTTTGCGCTCGATATTCTTGGCGACCCCCTGAAAGGGCCCGCCGACGATATCAACGACGCCGCCGATGAGGCGATCAAGCGATTCTCGTTCATCGATGGCACACGCCAGGCGGCCGCCGGAGCAAGCTATGGCGGTCACCTGGCCAATTGGATGGAAGGCACGACGTCACGCTACAAAGCGATCATCAGCCACGCCGGCCTGGCGACACTGGATATGCAGTGGGGGATGAGCGACGGCATTTACCACCGAGAGCTGATGATGGGTGGACCGTACTGGGAGAATCCGCAGAAGTGGATCGAGCAGAGTCCACTGGCCAAGGCCGGCAATTTCAAAACGCCGATGCTGCTCTCGGTCAGCGATAACGACTTCCGCGTCCCGCAGGGGAACACCTTGACGATGTATTCGGCGTTGCAGCGAATGAACGTGCCGGCGCGACTGCTCGTGTGGCCGGACGAGAATCACTGGATCACAAAGGGGGAGAACAGTCGAGTGTTCTATCGGGAGGTGCGTGGGTGGCTCGAGCGGTATTTGCTGGGACCTAACGTCGGATCGCAGTAGCTGCGACACCTCCGTTACTGACTCGCAATATCGTCGTGGTCCAGCGTTGTGCGAAGTCCTCATCGTGCGTCGTCAGCAGAATCGTCCGATTTTGACCGCTGATTCGAGCCAGCAACTCCCCGAGCTCGTTGCGCCGCGCCGGGTCCAGCGACGCGGTCGGTTCGTCCATCATCAGCAGAGGCGGGTCTACGGCCAGTGCGCGCGCGATCGCGACGCGCTGCGCTTCGCCGCCCGACAGTTCTCGCGGCAGCGCTGACGCCCGATGTTCGACTCCCAGGGCCTCGAGCAGTTCCCTCGCGCGACGTTCGGCGACGTTTGCAGGTACGCCGAGCACGTGCATGGGCGCGAGAGTGATGTTGCGAAGCGCCGACAAATGCTCGAATAGATGGTGGAACTGGAAGACCAGCCCGACCTGCCGCCGCAACTTTTTCAAAAGGGCGCTGGAATGCCGCTGTCCAGCCCCGAGCGTCAACTCGTTGAGGACGATCGTGCCAGCGTCGAAGCGCTCGAGCCCTGCAATGGCGCGAAGAACCGTCGTTTTACCGGATCCTGAAGGGCCCATCAGGGCCACGACGCCGCTCCCCGACAGAGAAAACGTCGTGCCCGACAGGATCGTCCTGTCGCCGCGTTTGAGCGCAAGGTCACGCACCTGCAGCGTGGTGCTCATACGGTTGAGGCTTTCCATTGACGTTCGAGCCGGCGCGCGAGCGCACCGAGCGGCAACGACATCACGAGATAGATCGTGGCACAGAGCGTGCCTGGAATGACCCAGCTGCCAAGATTGGTTGCGAAAATCTGTGTCTGCTTCGTCAACTCCACGACCGTCAACACTGACACAAGCGACGAGTCCTTCAACAGGGCGACGAAGTCATTGGTCATCGGCGCCAATGCGATCCGGAATGCCTGTGGGCCACGCACGAGCCGCAGGACCTGCCGCTCGCTGAATCCAAGCGTCCGCGCTGCCTCCAATTGTCCCGCCGGGACGGCTTCGAGGGCGCCGCGATAGATCTCGCTCTCGTACGCTGCGTAGTTCAAGGCCAGCCCCACGAGCGCGGCCAGGAACGCCGGCAGCCTGATCACCGTCGCGAGGCCGTAATAAATCACAAACAGCTGCAGCAACACCGGCGTGCCGCGCATGAGCTCGACGTACCCGGTGAGGACGAGTCGCGGAATCGTTGTCCCGTAGACGCGGCCGCTGGCGATCAGCACGCCCAGCACGACCGCTATAGCCATGGAGAGACATGAAAGTACCAGCGTCACGGCAGCGGCTTTGATCAGTGAGGGAATATAACGAAGCGTTGCCTGCCAACGGCCCAGGGTGGCGACGCCGATTGGTTCGTCGGCATCCGCCATCGACAGTGGCGGCACTGCCTGACGCGCAATCAGCTTCGCGTAGAGTGCCGGCTGGTCGTCGTTCCAGACACCCCATTTTCGAAAAATGCGTTCGAGGGTTCGGTCGCGCATGGCGCTGCGCAGGACTTCGTTCGCCGTATCACGCAGCGATGCATTTCGCGACGCGAGCACACCGACGTAATGGCTCGTGGCGACCGCATCGGGCTGAATCGTGATCCCGGCCATGTTCCTGCGCCGCCGCTCCGCCAGCACGTTGTCGAGGAGCACGCCATCGACTCGCCCGAGCAACAAATCGCTGTAGGGATGCACGTCATCGTCGTACGAGACCGCCTGGAGACCATAACGCCGCTCCGCCTGCAGAAGAATCTCGTAGGCAATCGTCCCCCCGAGTGTACCGACGCGACGCCCTTTCAGATCGGCGAGACGACGGAGCGTGCCTGCGTCCGCATCACGCACCGTCAGCACTTCGCGGAACGCGTAGTACGGAATCGTCGTCGCCATCGACGCACGCCGCACGGCCGTATCTTCCATCCCGCTGAGACCGATGTCGGCAGTGCCGCGCTCGATCGCTTGATCGATGGATCCGTAAGGCACGAAGAGAAACTGCGGCGTTCGGTTGACACCCTTCGCGATGAGTTCGGCGATCTCCACGTCGAACCCCGTGACTTTGTTCGGGTCTGCCGGGTCCGCCTCGACGAAGGGAGCCCCGCCCTCGGGGTCACCCGCCCACTTCAATTCAGCCGGCTGGGCGTCAAGGGAAAAGGCAAAAGGGAAAAGGGAAAAGGCCGCGAGCGTTGAGAAAAGCAGGCGCGTCCTTGCCACCTTGCTCTTCACAACAGTCCCACCAGACGGAGGGCGGCGACGAAGGCAAATGCCAGCAGCAAACCGTCGAAGAGACGCTGGGGAAGATGCGCCGTCAGCCATCGACCGATGAAGATGCCGGACAGGATCGCAGGAGTCAGGATCGCATTCAACAGGAGTGTTCCACCATGGATCAGGCCGAGCGCGACGCTGAAGGGAACCTTGAAGGAATTGATGATGAAAAAAAACCACGCGCTCGTGCCGACGAGCTCGAATTTAGGTAGTGCCACTGCGAGGCAGTAGATCGTGAAGATCGGTCCGGCAGCATTGGCCAGCATCGTGGCGGCCCCCGCGATCAATCCGATCGTCCAGGTGAACCAGATCGTGTGAGGCACGTCGCTAAACCACTGCGGACGAACTGAACGCATCACTTGCAGCACGGTCAGCGACAGGATGATCGCGCCAATGATCGGCCGGTAGACGGCTTCATTGAGCCAGCGCATTGCGATCGCGGCGCCGACCACACCCAGACCTGCGGCGGGCAGCATGCGCCGAACGTAGGCCCATCGTGCGTGCTGATGAAAGATGCTGACCGCACAGATGTCGCCGACGATGAGCATCGGCAGCAGCACACCAGTCGACTCGCGCGCGCCAAAGAGGAAGGCAAGGATCAACACCTGCACCAGGCTCATCCCGGCAAGGCCCGATTTCGACATGCCGATGCCGAGCGCTGCGATCACCGCGAGCAACCATTGGAGAGGGGAGAGGTGAGGCAAAAGGATTGCTGATTGTGGATTGCTCAATGCTGATTGAGCAAATCAGCATTCAGCACTCAGAAATCAGCAATGTCTGAGGCGCCTTGCCGTTATACTGGACGGCTCGGCTTCCATGTTCATCAAGACCCTCATTCCCCGCGTCAGTGCCCGCACGCGAGCCAAAGGCACCGATTACTTTCGATCGGGCGGCGTGTTCGAGATTGGGGGAGGGGAATGGAGCGCGCACGCGATTGTTCGCGGCACCCGTGACTATCGCGTCGAGCTCAGGCGCGAAAGTGGCACCGATCGTTTCACCGCCTCGTGCGAGTGCCCCTATTACACCGACCGCGGCGAAGTCTGCAAACATATCTGGGCGGCGTTACTCGAAGCCGATCAGCGTGGCCTGCTTGCCGGCGACGGCACAATTCTGCCCGACGCCACACTCGAGCCGGAGTACGGACCAAACTCGGATGAACAGGTCGAGCGTGGCGAAGCGGGAGGCGTCGCACGATCCGCCGCGCGCCCGGCCTGGGAGCGCTTTCTCAACGAACTGCAGCGCGATGTCGTTGCCGCGGAACGTGCCCGCCCGGCTCCTCGATTCTCGAACGGTGAACTCATCTACGCCATCGATGTTCGCGAAACCTTGAAGGGTTTCGGAACCGTGATCAACCTTCTGTTCCGGCAGCGCCGCAAGAACGGCACGTGGAGCAAGCCGCGGCCGGCAAACGTCACGGCCAATGAGACGGAGCATCTCGCCGAGCCTGCGGATCGTGAAATACTCTCGCTCCTTCTCGGGGCGGGAAGTCCATGGTCGTACGGGATGACGTACGAGCCGGGCTTCTCACGATCGCGTTACACCCTCAACGGTCCACTCGAGGACGTTGTCCTGCCGCTGATTGCGAAATCCGGACGTGGTGTGCTCGATCGGCATGGCGACCAGCAGGGCTTCTTCGGCTTCGTGTGGGACGACGGCCCACCGTGGCGATTCGATCTCGAGATCGCAACCGAGAACGGAACCGATCCGATTCGTGTCGCGGGCAGCTTTGTGCGAAACGGCCATCGTCTCGATCTGCGCGAGCCCGTACTTCTCCTCAGCCGCGGGTTCCTGTTCACCGAAACGAGCCTCGCGCGCCTTGACGTCGGGGCGGCATTTCCGTGGATTGCGCAGTTGCGAACCTTCGGCCCAATTGCAATTCCGCATGCCCAGTCCGCGACGCTCGTCGAGACGGTTGCGCGATCCGGCCTCGACCCCGCGGCGTTGCCTCCGGACCTTCGCTACGACGTGGTTGAAGGGACGCCGCGTCCGCGGGTGCGAGTGTCTCGCCCCGAGCGACAGAATCCGTATGCGCTGCGACAGGATCTTCGCGCAACGCTGCAGTTCGAGTACGACGGAGCGGTTGTCGAAGGTCCGGCCGCCGCCGCTGCCTACGATGCGGCCAACCGCCGGCTGGTTCGACGGGATCGAGCGGCGGAGCAGGCGGCGATCGATCGTCTGCACGAGCTTGGCTTTCGCTACACATGGAGCCACTTCGAGTCGCGTCAGTTACTCGGTGTCTCTCCGGAGCAGTTTCCAAAGATCGTCCACACGCTCGTCAGTGAGGGCTGGCGCGTCGAAGCGGAAGGCCGCGCATTCCGTCCGGCCGTCGGCATGCGGCTCGAAGTGTCGTCAGGGATCGACTGGTTCGATCTGCACGGTGCCGTCGATTTTGGCGACGGACGATCGGCGCCCTTCCCGCAGCTGCTCGCCGCCATTGCCCGCGGCGAAGATGTCGTCGTGCTCGACGACGGAAGCGTCGGGTTGTTACCCGAGGAATGGCTCCAGCGATATGCCGGGATCGCCGGCTTCGGGAACACCGAAGGGGACGCCATCCGATTCGGCCGCTCGCAGGCGGCACTGCTCGATGCGTTGCTCGCGGCACAACCGGCGATTGCCTACGACGAGACATTCGCAAGGATTCGTTCGGAGCTGCAGACGTTTAGCGGCATCGTCGCGGAAGACCCGCCGCGATCGTTTCGCGGCACACTGCGCGAATACCAGCGCGATGCGCTTGGCTGGTTTTCGTTCCTTCGCCGGTTCGAGTTCGGGGGGTGTCTTGCCGACGACATGGGGCTCGGCAAGACGGTCATGGTGCTGGCGCTTCTCGAGGCGCGACGGCAACTGAAGACGGGCGAGAAAAAGGGGCCGTCGATTGTCGTCGTGCCCCGCTCGCTCGTGTTCAACTGGCGCGACGAGGCCACCCGTTTCGCGCCCCGGTTGAACGTCATCGACTACACCGGCGTTCAGCGCGATCGCTCCGGCATTCGCACGGCTGATGTGGTCTTGACGACGTATGGCACGCTTCGACGGGACGCGGCGGCGCTCCACGCGATCGAGTTCGACTACGCGATCCTTGACGAGGCGCAGGCGATCAAGAACGCGGCAACGGCGTCGGCAAAAGCCGCGCGACTGCTGCGCGCGCGGTATCGGCTGGCATTGAGCGGCACACCCATCGAGAACCACCTCGGTGAACTCTGGAGTCTTTTCGAGTTCCTGAATCCCGGGGTGCTCGGATCAGCGAAAGCCTTTCAGCGGGCCAGCACCGTGCGCAGTCGCGGCGGCGGTGACGTGGAATGGCTGGCGCGCGCCCTTCGTCCCTTCATCCTCCGCCGTACCAAGGAGCAGGTCGCACCGGAACTGCCGCGACGCACCGAGCAGACGCTGCAGTGTGAACTCGAGCCGGCGCAGCGCCGACACTACGATGAACTGCGCGCGCACTATCGCGAGACGCTGCTGGCGCGCATTGCCCGTGACGGCGTCAATCGATCGAAGATGCAGATTCTCGAAGCACTGCTGCGCCTGCGCCAGGCTGCGTGTCACAGCGCCTTGATCGATCCGTCGCGCGCGCATGAGCCGTCGGCCAAGTTCGAAGTGTTGATTCCGCGGCTGCTCGAAGTGATTGCCGAAGGGCACAAGGCGCTCGTGTTCTCGCAGTTCACCAGCCTGCTCGCGCTGCTGCGTCCACGACTCGACGCGTTGCACACACCGTACGAATACCTCGATGGCCGCACCCGCGATCGAGCCGCCAGAGTAGAGCGCTTTCAGACCGATTCGGCATGTCGGCTGTTCCTGATCAGCCTCAAGGCGGGCGGACTCGGCCTCAACCTGACGGCGGCCGAGTACGTGTTCCTTCTCGATCCGTGGTGGAACCCGGCGGTTGAGGCGCAGGCCATCGATCGCGCGCATCGCATTGGCCAATCACGTCACGTCTTCGCCTACCGTCTGCTTGCGCGCGATACCGTCGAGGAAAAGGTCGCTGAACTGCAGCAGACGAAACGCGATCTGGCTGACGCGATATTGAATGCCGACGCCGGATTGATCCGTTCATTGAACGCCGAAGATCTCGAAATGCTGCTTTCCTGACGACTTCTTTCCGCCGCAGGGAAGACAGTTTCAAGAATGTAATCACTGGCGGCGGCGATTGGCGGGGAAAAAGCACGTCGCACCCGGCGATGGAGCCTGGGGTCAGGAACGCCGATTGCTCTGTAGCTGTACCGGCGAGACAGATGAGGACCTGACGTGCTGAAAGTAGACCTGCACCTCCACAGTTCGGAGGATCCGGTGGACGTCATCGAGCACAACGCCCACCAGTTGATCGATAGAGCAGCTGAGCTCGGGTTCGACGCGCTTGCACTGACACTCCACGACTACGATCTTCGTGATCCCTCGCTCGGTGCGTATGCACGTGAGCGGGGAATCGTTCTGGTGCCTGGTGTTGAGCGAACGATCGACGGGCGTCATGTCCTGCTGCTCAACTTTCCGGACCGGACGGACCACGTTCGGACGTTCGAGGACCTCGCGGAGCTTCGAGGCACGGGGAACGGTCTCGTGATCGCGGCGCATCCGTATTTTCCGGACGGGTCCTGCCTGCAAGCACGGCTGGATCGGCACGTCGATCTGTTCGACGCGGTCGAATGGAGCTACTTCTGGACGCGGGGAGCGAACTTCAACGCGAAAGCGGCGCGGTTTGCGGCAACCCACGGCAAGCCGCTTGTCGCGAGCTCTGATCTGCACGACCTGCGGCAACTCGGCCGCACCTACACATTGGTCTTTGCCGATCGCGATGCGAATTCGATCTGCGCCGCCATCCGCGAAGGGCGTGTCTCGATCCAGACGAGCCCGGTTCCCAAGCTCGAGCTTGTTCGCGTCCTGGGAGGAATGTTCCGACGCGGCCGAAAGGCTCCTCTTGCCGTGGACACGGCAAAATGGGCTACTACCTGACGATTTCAGGATTCTATTCTTAGCAGTTCGATATCGAAGACGAGCATCCCCTGCGGCCCGTCCTTGCCCTCGTACGCGAGCTTGGCGGGAATCCAGAATCGCCGCTTCTCGCCCACGACCATCATCTGAACGCCTTCGGTCCAGCCGTCGATGACAGCGTCGAGACCAAAACTCGCTGGCTCCCCTTGCGCGACCGAACTGTCGAACATCTTGCCGTCGGGCGTCCACCCCGTGTAGTGCACGACCACCCGGGAGTTCGGCCGCGGATGGCGGGTGCCGGTGCCGGGTGACAGGACTTTCGTGACAAGACCCGTGGGCGTACGAACAGCATCAGCAGGAGGCGCGGCAACATCCGGCGGCGGGGGAATGGATGGCGGCGAACTGCTTTCGGTGGATTGCGGTTTGTCGGAACACGACGCGATCATCAGTGCGCCGGCGATGACCATGCACAAACGTTTGAGCATGCCCCATGATCTCAAATCCTGATTGCAATCGCGACCACCAGGGCAACCGCTGAGAGTGCGAGTAGCGCCGCAAAGAGGGGAATTGCGAACTTCAGCCAGTCGCTGTACTTGACTCCGGCGGCGGCCGTCACCGCCATCAGCGCGCCGTTGGTTGGTGTCAGCAGCTCCGTCAATCCGGCGCCGTATTGATAAGCAAGCACCACAACCTGGCGCGACAGCCCGATCAAATCAGACATGGGAACGAGCACGGGCATCGTGAGGACCGCCTGACCGCTGACACTCGGTACCGGCCCGTGAACGGCAACCTGCACGACGAGCATGCCCAGTGCCGATAGCACGACCGGCAAGCTTTGCAGCGGAGTCACCAGCGCGTTGACGATGGTGTCGATGATGTGTCCTTCGTCCAGGACGACGAAAATCGCGCGTGCGAATCCAATCAGCATCGCGGCGTACGCCATTGATGTGAAGCCGGTGACGAATGCTTCCGCGGTCCCTGCCGCACCGAGGCCGCCGATCAATCCAGCCAGCACGCCCATCGCAAAAAAGAGCGCCGACATCTGATCGAAGTCCCACCCGAGCTGCATGATTCCGTAGACGAAGACGACAAACGTTGCGAGCACGAGAAGCAGAACGATCGTCCCCCTCGTCGCCAGCGTGACTTCGGTCAGGCGTTGGTCATCGCTGTCTTCGGCAACGACGCGAGTTCGAAGGGCGTGCCGCCATGTCCCCCAGATCCAGCCGCCGACCGCCACCGCCAACACGGCCAATCGAAACATCGATCCGGAGAGCAGAGGGAGGCCAGCGAGCTTTTGCGCGATCTGGACCTGGAATGGATTGATCGGGCTGAACGCCGCCCCCACCGCAGCGGCGCCGATGCTGATCGCGACCGCCGTCAGCGCGTCGAACCCGAGACGGCGGGTGACGAGGAGCAGGACCGGCACGAGTGCGATGATCTCCTCCGACATGTTCTCGAGCGCACCGAACGTCGCGAACGTCAGCGACACGATCGGAATGACCAACGTCTCACGATTCTGCAAACGGCGAACGAGCCACGTGACCGCTTGCCGCAGTGCACCGGTCTGATCGACGACCGTGAATGCGCCGCCGACAAGAAACACGAGAAAGACGACCGAACCGGCGGCGGCAAGGCCCTTCGGAATTGCTACCAGCGCCTGAAAGAGGCCGACCGGCGTGCGGGCGACGTGATGGTAGGTTCCCGCCACGACGACCGCGCGTCCGGTCACCGGATCATCGCGGCGATCGTACTGACCCGCCGGCAGAATGTAACTCGCCAGCGCAGCGGCCAGGATACAGGCGGTAAGAAGTGTGAGCGGGTGAGGAAAGGCCGCGCGTCGCACGCGCGCGGATCCTAACACGCCAGCCTTCGCGGCCCGAGCTACCGCGTGACCGGGCTACGGCTGGCAGGCTGCAACTCTTTGATATCCTCCACCGTCAAACCGCCCATGCGAGACATCCGCTACGCCATTCGCGCGCTCCGGAAGCAACCGATTTTTACGCTCGTCGCCGTGCTCACGCTGGCGCTCGGCATCGGGGCAAACACGGCAATCTTCAGCCTTCTCTACCAGACTCTGCTCAGACCGTTGCCCTACGGCGCGGCCGACCGGCTCGTATTTGTGTGGAACACGTATCCGCTGATGGGGTTACCGCAAGCGAGTGTCTCGATCCCGGATTACCTGGATCGCAAGGGGCAGGCCCCTGCCATCGAGGACGCCGCGCTGTTTATGGGCCGCACCGCCAACCTCGCTGAGGACGGGCGTCCCGAGCAGCTGCAGGTACTGGCGGTGACGCCGTCGTTCTTCTCCACTCTTGGGCGGCAGCCATTCCTCGGACGTGGTTTCACAGACGACGAAGCAAAGCCGGGCGCCGACAAGTTCGTGGTCCTCTCCTATCCGTTGTGGGCCTCGCGATTCGGCGCCGATCGAGGGATAGTCGGACGCGACATTCGGCTGAACGGCGAGCCGTACCGCGTGGTGGGCGTCCTCGCTGCCGATTTCGAATTGGGCGCTCGCGATGTCGCGATGCTGATGCCATTTGCGTTCACACCGGAGCAGATGTCGGACAACGCCCGCGGCAACGAGTTCAGCACGATGATTGCCCGGCTCCGGCCCGGCGCGACAATCGAGCAGGCGAATGCGCAGATGAAGGCCATCGTCGATCGAAACCTGGAACGGCTGCCGGCGCGGGCCCGGTTCGCTCAGTTGAGCGGCTTTGGCGGTTACGCCGTGTCGATGCGCGATCAACTGGTCGGTGACGTCCGCGCGCCCCTGCTGGTGTTGCAAGCGGGCGTCATCCTCGTGCTGCTGATTGCCTGTGCGAACGTGGCAAATCTCCTGCTGATGCGCGCGACTGGACGAGGACGTGAACTGGCGATCCGGACAACGTTGGGAGCCGGGCAGTGGCGCTTGATTCGACAGATGCTGACCGAAGGGATTGTCCTGTCGGCGCTCGGAGGCATCAGCGGTCTCGTCCTCGGTCTCGCGGCGCTGCAAGGGTTGATCGCGATGAGCACGCAGCAACTGCCAGCCGCGATTCACGCGTCGCTTCATCCAACGGTGTTGCTGTTTACGCTCGTTCTTTCGATTGTGACCGGGTTGATCTTTGGCGCGTTCCCCGCGATCGCCGTTGTTCGCGGAAACACCTCGGCGTACTTGAAGGACGACAGCACCCGGGGGAGCGCCAGCCGCGCCACCGGATTCACGCGTGCGGCGCTCGTCGTGGGAGAAACCGCGCTGGCGCTGATGCTTCTCGTCGGCGCCGGCCTGCTGCTCAAGAGCTTTGCCCGACTCCAGGCTGTCGATCCTGGATTCTCTGCCGACAACGTGTTGACGGCGCAGGTGGGATTGCCGACCGTTCGATACCCGGACGCGGCAGCGCGCCGTGCCTTCTGGGTTCGCCTGATTGAGAAGGCGCGATCGCTGCCCGGCGTCACCGCCGCCGGACTGACCTCGAACATTCCACTCAGCGGCAGTGTGAGCTCGGGATCGTATTCGATTGTCGGGTACACACCGGGGCCGACCGAGACAGCTCCACATGGACGTCAGGAAACTGTCGGCGGCGACTACTTCCGGGCGATGCAGATTCCGCTTGTCGAGGGACGGGTGTTCACAGATGCCGACACCGCCGACAGTCCGCGGGTCGTTGTCGTCGATCAATACCTCGTGCGACGGTATTTCCCGGGACAGAGCGCGCTTGGTCACCAAATTCAACGCGGTGGTCCCGATAGCCCCAAACTGACCATCGTCGGCGTCGTCGGCACGATCAATGGCATCGATCTCGCCCAGCCAGTCATCAAAGAACGTCTCTACCATCCCGTGACGCAGACGGCACAGCCGCGCATGGCTGTCGTGCTGAAAACGGCTCTCGATCCATCCACGCTCGTGGCGCCGTTGCGCGAAGCGGTGCTCGCGATCGATCCGGAGCAGCCGATCGCCGACGTTCGGACCATGGATCAGTGGATCGCGAGATCACTCGCGACACGGCGTGCGCCGATGATGCTGCTGGCGCTCTTTGGCGCGGTCGCACTCGTGCTGTCGGCGATCGGAATTTATGGTGTGCTCGCGTTTGGTGTCGCGCAGCGCGGTCGCGAGTTCGGCATCCGTCAGGCGCTGGGAGCGAATCGGCGCGCCATCCTGTCGCTCGTGCTGATGCAGGGCGTGCGCACGACGCTGATTGGTGTCGCGATTGGACTCGCCGGCGCCTACGCGCTGTCCCGCTTCCTCCAAACCCTGCTCTTTGGCGTCGGACAGCACGACGTGTCTGTGTTTGTCGGCGTTCCATTGTTGCTGTTCGCTGTCGCCGTTGCCGCCTGCTACATTCCGGCACGGCGCGCGACTGAGATTGATCCAATAGAAGCGCTAAGAGAATCCTGAAAAGCAACCACCGGGAGTAATATGATCTAACTCCTGCATGCCCCTGGTTCACGTCGCCCTCGTCGTCATTACTCTCGCGTTTCAGGATGCTCAGCCACGCGCCGACTGTCAGGAATGGCAGGAGTGTCGCCAGTTCGCTCTGGAGGCGGCAGAGCAACAGGATTACGAACGCTTTCACGATCTGGCGTGGCGCGCGGTACAGAAGGGTCCGAAAAACGATCCGGCGATCATGTATCTTCTGGCGCGCGCGCAAAGCTTGAGCGGGCGCCCGGGCGACGCGCTGGTCATGTTGCAACGGCTCGCGCAAATGGGCACGAAGACCGATGCGGCGACCAATGATGATTTCCGCCGCGTGCGTGCGTTGCCCGGCTGGGCGGAGTTCGAGACCGGCACCGCCGCCCTGACGGAGAACCGGCCTTCAATCACATCGTCTTCAACGACCCCGTCATCGAGTCAGCCGCGTGACAGTGCTGCGAACCGGGTCAAGCCACCCGCCGCGGAGAACGCGGTGACCGCGGCGGCGAAGCCGGCCGACACAGGGCCGCCGACCTCAGGCGCTGTGCCGAACGAGTCGCTGCGCTTCACGGCACCCGCGTCGACACCAGCGGGTCTCGCCTACGATGCCGTCTCGCGGCGCTTCATCGTTGGCGATCGCGACGCGCGCAAGCTCACCGTCGTTGATGAATTCTCCCAGCACGTGGCGAACCTCGCGAGCGCTCAGTCGGCCGGATTCGGAAACATTGCCGCGCTCGAAATCGACTCACGCCAGGGCAATCTGTGGGTTGTCAGCAGTGACAATGCGCCAGCCGATAACGCCGCAGCTGGTGGTGGTGCGCCCTCGGCGCGTACAACGCTGCACAAGCTGCAGCTCATCTCGGGCCGTGTTCTTCAAAGCTTCGCGCTGTCCGATCGTCTCGGTGCGGCGCGATTCGCGGACGTCGCGGTGACAACGGACAGCACCGTGCTCGTTCTCGACGATTTGGGGCAACGGATCTTCCGCCTTCGGTCCAGGACTGCCGATCTCGATCTCGCCGCGTCGCTCAAAGAGCGTCCATCGACGTTCGCTCCGGCATCCGATGCCTTGGTCTATGTCGCGACCGCCGACGGGATCCTGGCCGTCGACATGTCGTCGAAAGCTGTGACGCCCGTCAAGGCCGCCGCCGGAGTGGATCTCGCCCACATGTCGCGCCTCCGCTGGCACAAAGGTTCGCTTGTTGGCATCCAGCAGAGCGACAACTCGTATCGAGCCGTCCGCATCACGCTCGACTCGACAGGGCGGCGCGCGATCCGTCAGCAGGTGCTCGATGCCTCCTTGCCGACCACCGATCCCACGGCGGCGACCATCGCAGGCGGCGTGCTGTACTACCTCGCATCAGGTGACGGCAGCGAGATGGTCATCCGGAAAGTCACGTTACCGTGAATGGTCACTCGCTTCGCGCCTGCACCAACCGGTTGGCTGCACCTCGGCCACGTCCTCAATGCCGAATTCGTGTGGCAGGAAGCGGCCGCGCGTGGCGGACGTGTGCTTCTTCGGCTTGAGGATCACGATCGCATTCGATCGCGGCGAGAGTTTGAGGTCGGCATTCTCGACGATCTGGATTGGCTCGGCTATCGTCCAGATATCTATCCCACCGACGCGTATCGTGAGGGACGCTGCGAGGGACGTCAGAGCGATCGCGACGACGTCTATTTCGCGGCGTTCGAGATTCTGCGGAAACAAGGTCTCGTCTATGCGTGCAGCTGCTCCCGCCGTGTCGCTGCCCAGTCCGTTTCGTCGGCTCCCGGGCCCACTGAGCTGCGGTACAGCGGTCACTGCCGTGACAAGCAGCATCCGATTGTCGACGGGTTCGGCTGGAGAATGCGGATTGACCCTGGAGGGGAAGAGTTCGACGACGCGCGTCTTGGGTTACAGCGTCAGGATCCGGCGGCGCAATGCGGCGATGTTCTGCTCCGCGACCGCCACGGCAATTGGACGTATCAATTCGCCGTCACGGTTGACGACTGGCGTCAGGACATCGACTACGTCGTTCGCGGTATCGACCTGCTGGCGTCGACCGGTCGTCAGATCCGCCTCGCCCGGTTGCTCGGACGGACGACGCCCCCAACCTTCTTCCACCATCAGCTGATCATGAAAAGTGCCGATCAGAAGTTGAGCAAGGCGGACGGTGACACGGGAGTCCGCGACCTGCGGGCGCGTGGCTGGTCTGCTCGCGATGTGATCGCCGCTGCGCGCGAGTCGCTGATCACTGATGGCTAATCGCGGAGCGAGCACCGACGACCTATCCTTCTCGCAACACCCGCGCCGGATCGATGTGCGACGCACGGCGCGCGGGGATCCAGCCGGCGAGTGCGCCGATGGCGATCAGGACGAACGCCGCGCCTGCGAGCGTCACCGGATCGCGCGGCTGCAACCCGTATAACAACGTCGCGACGAATCGTGCCAGCAGCCAACTGGCGATGGTGCCGGCGATCACACCGATTCCCACCAGAATCGCCACGCGTTGAAGGACGAGTCTCACGACGCCCCCCGGTCCCGCCCCGAGGGCCATTCGAATGCCCAGCTCGGTTCGTCTGCGGCTCACCGCGTACGACGTAATGCCGTAGAGACCAAGTCCGGCGAGCAGCAGCGCGAGGCCGCCGAAGAATCCGGACATCATGGCGACGATACGCTCTTGAATGAGCGAGCTGTTGACCTGGTCGGCGAGTGGCCGGAACGACATGGTGATGTCGGGATGCACGGCGGCGAGCGCAGCGGCGACACTCTTGGTCAGCAGTGCCGGTGACCCTCCTGCTGCGCGCACACTGATTGATATGCCTGACGGTGGTTCGGCCTGTTGAGTGATTGGGACGTAAATCGTCGGCGGCACCGGCGCTCGAAGCGAGCGATAGACGGCATCCTGGACGTAACCGACAATTTCCTGATCGAACGCGGGCCGGTCCGGATAATCGGGCTGTCTGAAATGGTGCCCAATCGGATTCGCGCCGTTGGCGAACTTTCGCGCGAATGTTTCGTTCACGATGACGACATGCTGGGCTGTCTTGGTATCGCGATCGTTGAAGTCGCGCCCGCCGAGGAATCGTGTGCCGAAGGTTTGGAACCACCCTGGGCTGACGAGATTCACATAAACTCCGCGATCGTCCCGCGGCATCTCTCGACCGTCCATGCGTTCGATCGCGAATTGCCAGGTACTGCCGCTGACCGGTGTCACCGCTGACGCCGCGGCGGTTGCGACGCCGGGAACTCCCGCGGCGGCTTGCCGAAGCCGTTCATACAACGCGGCGCGCTCTTCTGGCACCGGAACCGCGCGCGCGGCGTTCACGTTCGCGACCAGAATGGGATGGCGATCGAATCCGAGCGGCGCATTCGAGAGCGACGAAAATGTCCGGATGAACAGTCCCGCCGCAACGATCAGCAGGAGCGACAGCGCAACCTGAACAACGACGAGCAGGTTGCCGAGGCCGAACCGTGCGTCGCCAACCACGCTACGGCCGTGCTCCTTGAGCGCTTCGTTCGGAGTCGTAGCGGACGCGCGAAACGCCGGCGCCGTGCCGAAGAGCAGCGCCGTCGCAACCGCAATCACTGCCGTGAACCCGAGTACTCGCCAGTCGATGCTGATGCTCAGAAAGACAGTGTTGGTCGACGTCGAGAGTTGACGGACGAGCAGGGTGGCTCCCCATCGGGCGAACACGACGGCCAGCGCGGCGCCGCAACCTGCAAGCAGCAGACTTTCAGTAAGCAGTTGACGGATCAAACGGCGGCGCGAGGCGCCCAGCGCGAGTCGCACGCTCATCTCGTGCCGCCGCGCCGTGGCTCGGGCGAGCAGCAGATTGGCGATATTCGCACACGCGATCAGCAGCACCAGCGCGACGACACCCATGATCGTGATGAGCGCGGTGCGATACCGATCGCGAAGCGACGAGTTGCCGGTCGCGGCGGGCGTGAGGACAAAGGCTTCCTTCAAATAACCTGCCTTATCTTCGGGACGGAAATTTTGCGGAATCGTGGCTTCGCGAACCTGAGGCTGAACTCCGCGCAGGGCAGCCGTGGCCTCCGCAAAGGTCTGGGTCGGTTTCGTCCGGATGAAGATACTCATCCACCAGTAAGAGCGTCGATCGAGGGCGCTTTCCTTGCCTCGTACGAGCGGTTCGGTTCCGATCGGAATGGCAATGTCGAACGTGCGGCCGACCTCGACCCCGAAGAATTCCGGCGGCGTGACGCCAATAATCGTGTACGGCGTCCGCTCGATCGTCAGGTGTTGTCCAATGACGTCGCTCGCACCGGAGTATCGCGACTGCCAATAGCGATAACTGATGACCGCCACAGCGCCATCCGGCCCGCCGCCACGACGGTCGTCGGCTTCACTGAAAGTCCTGCCGAGGATCGCCGGAACGCCGAGGACATCGAAGATCCGTCCGCTCGCCCAGAATCCGTCGACGTAGTCTGTCTGGGCCGTGGTCGACAGGTTGAATCGGCTGCTCGAATACGCAAACGCGCCATCGACGAGACCCTGTCGATCGCGGAGCTGTTCCCAGATCGGATTGGTCCATGAATCGCGTCCGGAGTTTCCCATTCCGAGCACGGCGAGCTGGCCCGGTGATTTCACCGGCAGCGTTCGCAGCATCAGCGTATCGAGAATGGAGAAGATTGCCGTGTTGGCGCCAATGCCGAGCGCGAGCGACAGGATCGCGACGAGGGTTACGATCGGGGTCGCTCTGAGCGTGCGGAAGGCATCTCGGATATCAGTCATAAGTATTCCCACGAGCCGAACGGTGAGACGTGCCCGGGGTCGAATCGGTTGGTCGCTTCGGAGTGACTATCTGATCAACAATCGTCATTCGGCCTAAAGATGTCAGGAGCCCACGTGCAACTCGAAGGCGTCTATTCGGTTCTTCCAACTCCCTTTCAAGCGAATGGTGACCTCGACGAGGCCAGTCTCCGTCGCGTGATCGACCTGTTCATAAGTGCAGGCGTCAACGGCGTGACGGCGCTGGGCGTCACGGGTGAGGTCGCGCGGCTCGACGATAGTGAGCGCCGGCGCGTGCTCGAGGTCGTGGTTGAGCATGTGCAGGGTCGCATCGGTGTCGTGGCCGGAACCACGTCCGAGGGAACTCGGACCTGCATAGCATACAGCCGCCAGGCGCGTGAGGTCGGCGCGACCGCGGTCATGGTCAGTCCGCCGCGGATGCCGAAGCTGAACTCGGAGGCTGTGGTTCGCCACTACAAAGCGCTGGCCGACGCCGTCGACATCGAGATTGTCGTGCAGGATTACCCGCCGATTTCCGGATTCACGATGGAGCCCGCGCTGCTGGCCCGCATTGCGCGCGAGACTCCGCGCGCCCGGACCATCAAACTTGAAGACCCGCCGACGCCGTTCAAGACCTCGCGCATCATCGAAGCCGCGGGAGAGACATCCGTCCGCATCTTTGGCGGCCTTGGGGGCGTGTTCCTGCTCGAGGAGCTTCTGGCTGGTGCGACGGGAGCCATGACCGGGTTTGCGTTTCCCGAGATACTCGTCCAGATTGTGAAGCTGTTCCGCGCTGGGCGCGTCGAGGAGGCAGCCGACACGTTTTATCGAACAGTTCCTCTGATGCGGTTCGAGTTTCAGGAAGGAATTGGCATGGCGATTCGGAAGGAAGTGCTCCATCGCCGCGGCGCGCTTGCGAGTCCGGCGACGCGCGCGCCGGGCGCAGTGCTCGATCAAACAACGCGAGAGGCGCTCGATCGCGTCATGCAGTGGGTGGAGACCAGGGCGGTGAAATGATCTGAATCGCTACCGGGATCCGTTTCGTTGTCCGGGATCCGGCTGGGAGCTGGAAGCTGGGAGCTGGGAGCTGGGAGCTGGGAGCTGAGCGTTCATGGATCTTCTACTCAAGAATAAAGTCATGCTGATCGCCGGCGCGAGCAAAGGGCTGGGCTACGCCGTTGCCCACGCCCTGGCGCAGGACGGGGCGCTTGTTTCGATTTCGTCACGCGATCAGGCTTCGATCGCGTCGGCGGCGTCGCGAATTGAGCGGGAAACCGGATCAAAAGTGTTCGCCATGCCGGTCGACGTTCGCTCACGAGAAGCCATCGACACGTGGGTGGCCGCGACCGCAGAACGGTTTGGCGGAATCGATGGCCTGATGACCAACTCCGGGGGGCCGCCGGCAGGACTGGCGGTGTCGTTCGATGACGCCGCGTGGCAGGACGCCGCGGATTTGTTGCTCTTCAGTACGATTCGAATGGTGCGCGCGGCGGTGCCGCACATCAAAACACGCGGCGGCGGTGCGATCCTTGTTTCCACGTCCTCGTCGGTGAAAGAACCGGTTCAGAATCTCGGGCTGTCGACCGTCCTGCGCGCATCGGTGTCTGCATTGGCGAAGACGCTCGCGCTCGAACTTGCGTCGTCCAAAATCCGGGTCAACCAGATCATTCCAGGGCGAATCGACACCGATCGCGTTCGCCACCTCGATCAGGTCAACGCACAGAAGCAGGGTGTGTCGGTGGATGAAGCGAAAGCGAGAGCGATTTCGGCCATCCCCGCAGGTCGATACGGTGAACCACCCGAGTTCGGCCGGGTAGGGGCATTCCTCTTATCCGAGGCGGCATCGTATGTGACCGGCGCAACTGTGCAGGTCGATGGCGGATTGATCAAGAGCGTCCTGTAACGACATGTCACTGGTGCGAAGTATCTTGCTTGCCGGGTCGACCAACCCGTGGCTGCGCGATCGCGCGACCAAGACCGCGTTCGTACGGCGGTCTGTCTCCCGCTTCATGCCAGGAGAGCAGATCGACGACGCCCTGCGTGCGGCCGCGGAGTTGAAGCCGCAGGGCATCACGACCATTCTGACGAAGCTGGGCGAGAATCTCGCCGGCGTGGAGGAAGCTGAGGAGGTCACGACCCACTATCTCGACGTTCTCGATCGCGTCGATCGATCCGGGCTCGACGCGCACATCTCGATCAAGCCGACCCAGCTCGGCCTCGATCTGGATCGCGCCCTGTGCGAGCGCAACCTCGACCGCCTGATCGAGCGGGCGGATGCGTTCGGCAACTTCGTCTGGATCGACATGGAGAGTTCGCCGTATGTCGAGCGAACCATCGAATTGTATCGACGCGCGCGGGCACGGACGGCACGCGTCGGCATTGCGCTCCAGGCCTATTTGTACCGCACCGAAAAGGATGTCGAATCGCTGGTGCCGCTCGGCGCGGCGATTCGCATCGTCAAAGGGGCGTATCTTGAACCGTCGTCGATTGCGTTTCCGAAAAAGGCGGACGTCGACGCGAACTATTTCAAGCTGTGCACGCGGCTGCTGTCCGCCGACGCGCGCAAGCCTGGCGCGCTTCTGCACATTGCGACGCACGATATCGCGCTCGCGGATCGCATCGCGACGCACATTCGCGAGCAAAATGTGCCAACATCCGCGTACGAGTTTGCGATGCTGTACGGCATCCAGCGCGGGCAGCAGCTGCGCCTGGCAGGGGAAGGACGGCGCTTGCGCGTCCTGATCAGCTACGGCGAATACTGGTTCCCCTGGTATATGCGGCGCCTTGCCGAGCGTCCGGCTAATATGTGGTTCGTCGTCCGGACGATGTTCGGATGATTTGCGAAGAAAGACGCGAACCAGCGCAGCGAAGCGAGTCAGGGTAACACTGGCGGTTACAAACCACGTAAAAGGTGGCTGGCACCTTTCCCTGAAAGGTGCCAGCCACCTTTTACAGAGCGCGTAAGAGGGACTATGAAGACCATGCGAATGATGCAGGCGGTGTTCGTGGCTGCTGTTTGCGCCCTCGCCCTTGGCGCGACCAGCGCGCAACAGGGTTCCACTGCTGCCGTCCCGATCGACGGCGACGACATTGGCGGCGTCGTGACCGGGCCGAAAGGCCCTGAAGCGGGCGTCTGGGTGATCGCCGAGACGACCGAGCTGCCGACCCGATTCGTACGCATCGTCGTCACCGACGATCGCGGGCGCTATCTCGTGCCCGATCTGCCAAAGGCCAACTACAACGTCTGGGTCCGCGGGTATGGACTCGTCGATTCGCCGAAGATCAAAGCGCTGCCTGGCAAAGCCGTCAACCTGACGGCCGTGCCGGCGCCTGATCCGCGCGCGGCGGCAGAGATTTATCCCTCCGGTTACTGGCTGTCGCTGCTCAAGGTGCCGGAGAAGAGTGAGTTCCCCGCCGGCGCAGGCATTGGTCAAAACGTCAAGAACCAGGCGGACTGGATCCGTCTGATCAAGTCCGGCGGATGCACGGCGTGCCATCAGCTCGGCACGCCAGGCACGCGCAAACTGCCGAAAGAGTTTGACGACTTCCCATCGTCAGTGCTCGCCTGGGAGCGCCGGCTGCAGTCCGGCCAGGCCGGGACGAACATGATTCAGACACTCGGGAACATCGGTCACGATCGCGCGCTTACGCTGTTTGCGGATTGGACGGATCGGATCGCTGCCGGCGAAGTGCCGCAGGCGCCGCCGCGGCCACAGGGCATCGAACGCAACGTCGTCATCACCGAATGGGATTGGGCAGATCCCAAGGCCTATCTGCATGACGAAGTGTCGACCGATCGCCGCAATCCGACGCTCAATCCGAACGGAAAGATCTACGGTGCGCTCGAGCTCAGTGCCGATTACCTCCCGGTGCTCGATCCGCAGGAGAACGCGATCGGCCAGGTGAAACTGACGGTGAGGGACCCGAACACACCGCAGACGTCACAGTTGATGATTCAGCCGTCGGCGTACTTCGCCACCGAGCCAATCTGGAAGAGCAAGAACAACGTCCACAATCCGATGTTCGACGAGAAAGGGCGGGTCTGGATCACATCGGCCGTGCGCGCGCCCGACAATCCGGCGTTTTGCAAGGCGGGCTCGGAGCATCCATCAGCGAAAATGACGCCGATTGAGCGCTCCGGCCGTCACCTCGCTTTATACGACCCGAAGAGCGGCAAGCTCACCCACATCAGCACCTGCTTCAGCACGCATCACCTGATGTTCGCCGAGGACGCGAACAACACGCTGTGGACCAGCGGCGGCGGCTCCGTGGTGGGATGGTTGAACACGAAGATGTACGAGGCGACCGGCGACGAAGAAAAATCCCAGGGTTGGACCGCGGTGATCATGGATACCAACGGCAACGGGAAACGAGACGAGGCGGTCGAGCCGAATCAGCCGGTGGATCCGACGAAGGACAAGCGTTACGGCAGCGCATTCTACGCGGTCTCGCCGGCGGCGGATGGATCGGTGTGGGGCTCGGTGCTGGGTTTCCCCGGCGCAATCATTCGATTGAGTCCTGGTGCCAATCCTCCCGGCACCGCTCTCGCCGAAGTGTTCGAGCCACCAATGAAAAACGGTGTGCCCGTTGAAGGCTACTCGCCACGCGGCATGGACATCGATCGAAACGGCGTCGCGTGGGTGGCGCTTGCGAGCGGACACATGGGCAGCTTCGATCGCCGCAAGTGCAAGGGAGCCCTCAACGGTCCGACCGCGACCGGTCAGCAGTGCCCGGAGGGCTGGACCTTCTACAAGGAACCGCTACCGCAATTGAAGAACGTCACCGATTCGGGGAGCGCGGAAGCCAGCTACTACACGTGGGTCGATCAGTTCGATACCTCGGGACTCGGAGCGAACACACCCATCAATACCGGCAACGCCTCCGAAGGATTGCTCGCGCTGAAGGACGGGAAGTTCATCGTGCTGCGCGTTCCCTATCCCACCGGCTTCTACACGAAGTGGATGGACGGTCGCATCGACGATCCGAAGGCGGGTTGGAAGGGGAAGGGCTTGTGGGCGACGGTCGGCACGCGTGCGCCGTTCCACATGGAGACGGGCAAGGGGACGACGAGCAAAGTCCTCCACTTCCAGATTCGTCCAGATCCGTTGGCGAAGTAGTCTTTCTGCACTCTCAACCCTGTAGGGCGGGGTCTTCAGACCCCGCCAGGAGATCAGATGCGCCGACTCGTGTTTGTTGTTGCGCTCGCGTGTCTCTGCTTTGAAGCGCCTCCGCAGGCGCAACCGTCGAAGCCGAACATCCTTGTGATCCAGGCTGACGATCTCGGCTACGGCGACGTCAGCGTCTACGGGCAAGCGATGTTCCAAACGCCAAACGTCGATCGCCTTGCACGCAATGGCCTGCGATTCATCAGCTACTATGCCGGCAGCACTGTCTGCGCTCCCTCGCGCGCCGCGTTGATGACGGGGCTGCACACTGGCCACACATCGATTCGCGGGAACGTCGCAGGTAACTCGCTGCGGCCCGAGGATCGAACGATTGCGACGCTGTTGAAGGACGCCGGTTATCGCACCGCGATGATCGGGAAATGGGGACTCGGCGAGTCCGAGTCTCCGGGACGGCCTGATCGAAAGGGTTTCGACCACTACTTCGGCTATCTCTCGCAGACACATGCGCACCGGCAGTTCACCGATCATCTCTACCGCGATGGTCAGCGCGTCGATGTCAACAAGGACGAGTACTCGAACGATCTCTTCACGCGCGACGCGATGTCGTTCATCGAGCAGAGCGACAACCGGCCGTTCTTCATTTATCTCAACTACACAGTGCCGCACGCCGAGCTTCGTGTTCCGGACGACTCGATGGCGCTGTTCAGAGGCAGGTTTCCTGAAAAGGCATTCGTCAATGCCACGGCCGACGGCAAGCTGACCGGCCTTGACGAACCCTCACTTGGCTACCGCTCGCAGCCGACGCCGCATGCCGCGTTTGCCGGGATGATCTCGCGCATGGATCGCGATGTCGGCCGCATCATGGATCTGCTGCGCACGCGTGGACTCGATCAGAGGACGCTGGTGCTCTTCACCAGCGATAACGGACCGCATCAGGAAGGGGGCGCCGATCCGGAGTTCTTCAAGAGCTCGGGCGGACTCCACGGAATCAAGCGCGACTTGTATGAGGGGGGCATTCGCGTTCCGATGATTGCCAGCTGGCCGGGCACGATCGCCGCCGGGACTTCGACGACCTACGCCGCCGCACACTGGGATCTGTTTCCGACGTTCGCAGAACTCGCGGGCGCGAAAGTGCCGAGCGATCTCGATGGCAAATCGATTGTGCCGGTGCTGCAGGGCAAGCCGCTGCCGCCACACGATTTCCTGTATTGGGAATTTCACGAACGCGGCTTTCAACAGGCCGTCCGGATGGGCAACTGGAAGGCGGTTCGCCTCGCAAAGGACAAGCCGCTCGAGCTGTACAATCTCGCCAACGATCCAACGGAATTTACCAACGTGGCGGACAAACAGCCGGATGTTGTGGCGAAAATCGAGGCGTATCTGAAGACGGCGAGAACGGAATCGCCGAATTGGCCGATTAAGTAGGCAGGGGTCTTTAGACGACGGCCAGCTTCCAGCTTCCAGCTTCCAGCTGCCAGCTTCCAGCTTCCAGCTTCCAGCTCTGAGACTGCTGATATGAATCGTCGCGATTTTCTCAAGGCTGCGAGCGCAAGCCCACTGATACCCGGGGTGCCGTCAACGAGCCGCGTTTCGCAGGTGGCACCTGCGCGGGAGAGTGATCGGGCGGCCTGGGTCGCACTGCTCCGCACGCTCGCCGATCCCGTCCTCACAAACCTCGCGAAAGGCACACTGAAAGCGCGCATGCCGGTCGAGCAGGCCGCCAGTGCAAACCGTCAGAACGTCACGCACCTCGAGGCGATCGGCCGGTTACTAGCGGGCCTGGCCCCCTGGATTGAACTGCCTTCCGAGGCGACGGGAGAAGGCAAGCTGCGCGGCGACTACGCGGAACTCGCTCGCCAGGCGCTCGCCCGCGCCGTGGATCCCGCATCGCCCGACTATCTGAATTTCACGCGCGATCGGCAGCCGCTCGTCGACGCCGCATTTCTTGCCGAAGCGGTGTTGCGGGCGCCGCGCGTGCTCCGCGACGCTCTGGATCCGTCGACCCGGCGCAACCTCATTGCCGCCCTCGAATCGACCCGGATCATTTCTCCCGGGTTCAATAACTGGTTGCTGTTTTCCGCGACTGTCGAGGCCGCCCTCTTGAAGCTTGGTGCGGCGTGGGATCGGATGCGCGTCGACTATGCGCTTCGACAACATGATCAGTGGTACAAGGGGGACGGCGCCTATGGCGATGGCCCGCAGTTCCACTGGGACTACTACAACAGCTTCGTCATTCATCCGATGCTGCTCGACGTTCTCGACGCCTGCCGTGACGAGATGCCGGCGTGGAAGGAACTGTCGGCGCGCGTCGACGAGCGCGCGAAACGCTACGCCGCCGTGTTGGAGCGACTCGTCGCGCCCGATGGAAGCTTTCCAGCGATCGGACGTTCGATTGCGTATCGCTGCGGCGCGTTTCATCTGCTCGCATCCGTCGCGTTGCGCCGCGCGCTTCCGGACGGCACGTCGCCGTCGCAGGTAAGAGGGGCACTCACCGCGGTGATCCGACGGACGTTAGAGGCGCCTGAAACCTTCGATTCGAATGGTTGGCTTCGGATCGGACTGTGTGGTCACCAGCCCGGCGTCGGGGAAACCTACATCTCGACTGGAAGCCTTTATCTCTGCTCGGTTGCGTTCTTGCCGTTAGGGCTGGACGCGAACGATCCTTTCTGGTCGTCGCCACCTCAGCCGTGGACGTCAGTGAAGGCATGGCGGGGAGAGCCGTTTCCGATCGATCACGCGATTTGAATGAGCAGTTTCCAGTTTGAGCCCGGCACGAGGTTTTACTGGAAACTGGGAACTGGGAACTGGTAACTTCTCTCGCCATGAATAGACGCGATTTTCTCTCGAGCGTTGCTGTTGTTCCTGCTCTCGCCGTCCGGCAGACGCCGGCACCGCCGGCAATGAAGCCAGGACCGCACGGTCTCAAGCTCGGCACCGTGACCTACAACATCGCGAAGGACTGGGACGTTCCGACGATCATCAAGAACCTGACGGAAGCGGGCTTCGATGCCGTCGAGTTGCGAACGACCCACAAGCACGGCGTCGAGATCACGCTGTCTCCAGCCCAGCGCGCCGAAGTGAGGAAGCAGTTCGAAAGTTCGCCGGTCAAGATCGGCGGCCTCGGAACCACGTGCGAGTTTCACGCCGCCGATCAGGCAGTGGTTCGCAAGAACATCGACGAGACAAAGGCGTGGGTCAAGCTCGCGAAGGATCTCGGGTCACCGAGCGTCAAGGTGCGTCCGAACGGACTGGTGAAAGATGTTCCCGAAGAGAAGACGCTCGAGCAGATTGGCAAGTCGCTCGCGGAATGTGCGGCGTTCGCGCAGGACAACGGCATCAAGGTGCAGCTTGAAGTGCACGGGACCGAGACGCAGCGCGTGCCGCGCATCCGGAAGATCTTCGATTATGCAGGGAATCCCGCGGCCCTTCGCGCGTGCTGGAACTCAAACCAGACAGACCTGCTCGACGGTGGATTCGACGCCAACTTCACGCTTCTCAAGAGTCAGATCGGTCAGATCCATATGCGTGATCTGATGCTCGAGGAATACCCGTGGCGCAAGTTGATCAGCAATCTTGCGGAGATGAACTTTGCGGGCTACTGCTTTGCCGAGATTCCGGAATCGACCGATCCGGTGCGCGTGCTGAAATACTTCAGAGGCATGTTCAGGGCGTATCAAGGGTTATAGCTGAAATCTCAGTATCCTCCCCGCCCGAGCCAGTGTAGGAGCCCCAGCGTCAGCCATGGCACGTAGGTGATGAGAAGCACGCCGACGGCGAGGATCCCCAGCATCGGCAACGTTGCCCACGTCACCTCGAGTACCGGTTTCTTGAACCGCACCGACGCGAG
>Ga0207701_10000612_pt1 | contig 37344 bp, 38 predicted proteins | sample KBSSwiSSwithPhiX_FD_184294 | JGI IMG/M metagenome (GOLD analysis project Ga0207701, IMG submission 184294) | Switchgrass rhizosphere bulk soil microbial communities from Kellogg Biological Station, Michigan, USA, with PhiX - S5 (SPAdes) (version 2) | ecosystem: Environmental > Terrestrial >... | reverse complement strand
ATCCGCTTCGCGATCCATACGTTCTTAGGCAAGTAAATCCTCATGCTCGGATCAGTATCGAGCACGAAAATCTCCGGCTTGGCCTGCGGAGTCTGCGCCCGTTCAACCGTCACAACGAGACGAATAATTTAGACGACTACGCGAGCCATTCGCGAACGCGCAAATAGCTGCTCCAATCGCGTGCCTGATCGCGGGCGGTCAGCGTGCCGAGCACTACGAGATGGCCGCCGATGGGACGACGAGCCCGCAGCCGTCGGCGCTGGCGTGAAGAACAGACCGGCGTCGAAACCCAAGGCTGGTTCCCGCCGGTAACACGACGGCAGCACTCGATCGAATCATGGTGCTAACCCGGTTGCTCCTGCCGACGACGTTCCCCCCGGAACGGCGTCGCAGGACCCCTTACCGGCGCGTTGTGCGCGGGAGCGGGTGTGGCATCGCGCTTGCTCAATTGGATCCCGCCAACGCTCGGTAGCCGCTCTGAGCCGCCGACAAACGTCCCACCACCCTGACGGGGGCCTTCGAGTCCCCGATCGTCATGTACGGTGCCGAAAACGAGTAGGACGGGCGGAAAGCAAAACCATGGTGTTGGGTACAACTGGAGGCTGGGCGGCCGACTCGGTACGCCGTGTGCTGTATCACCGTCGCCGCCGCCATCGGCGGCGAGGAGGAATGAAATGCTTTTCACATTGGCGGTGATCCTATTGATCGCGTGGCTGCTTGGCGTCGTGGGCACTTATACGGTGGGTGCGTTCGTTCACATGCTTCTCGTGATTGCCATCGTCCTGTTCATTGTTGGCATGTTGACCCGTCGTAGGGCTCTTTAGGTACGTCGGTCAGCCCCCTTGGCCGTTTTCGCATTCGTCGGGATTCTGGCTCTCTCGTTGGCAGTCGGCTTACTCGCCGCGTGGACGGTGCTGAAGTTAGTGATTGTTGCGATGACGAGGCACCGGACGCCTGCCTACTTTGAACCTCAACCCGTCGCGCTCTCCGACGAACTCCTTCACGAGCGTCACACCGCGTGGCGCCCGCTGAGCAGGGCGCTCATCTCCGCGTGGGACCAGACGCGCTTGGATCGCGTTTTGACCGAGCGGGCTCGCCGCCGGCGACGGGGGGTCGCGCAGGCGACGGTGTAACCGCTTGGCTCGCCGCCATCGGCGGTACGATCAGGGGTGGCTCCGCTGGCTTCAGAAAATCTGCGACTAACCCCGCGCTCCCCCTGTACTCGAGCCAGTGGCGGTGCATCACCGACAGCACGGCCACGACTGGAATCGCGAGAAAAATGCCCGCCACGCCCGCCAACTCCGCGCCGCACAGAATGGCCAGGATGACCGCCAGCGGGTGCATATGAATCCCGCGGCCGATGAGGCGAGGATAGATCACATAGTCCTGCGCGATGCGCAGAATGCCGAGGACGAAGAGTACGACAGTCGCCTGACCGACTGAATGAAAGCTGGCCACCAGGGTTGCGCCCAACGCGACCACCAGCGGGCCGACCAACGGAATGAATTCCAGCAACCCGGCGAGCGCCCCGAGTAACAGTGCGTACGGGAGGCCAATGATCATGAAGGCAAGGGTGCAGACGACACCAATTAACAAACAACCCAGCAACGCGGCGCGGATATACGCAGCGAGGGTGTCGTTGATGTCTTCGAACAGCTCGGCCCCACGCCCGCGTAGGTGACCGATAGGAAGAGTGCGTAATGCAGCGCCTCTAAAGTCGTCTGCATCCTTGAGGAGGAAAAACGCGAGAATCGGGATGAGGACGAGCCAGGGGAGATAGCTCAGGAATGCGAGCAGACTTGTCAGCGCGTAACTCAAAGAACCTTCCAGCGTCTCGGTCGAACGCGCAACTGTCTTTTCGACCGCGTCGCGAATCGCCGGCGGAAAAGAATCTGGATTCACCACGAATCGCCACGCTTGCAGACGGTCACGCGCAGCGGTCACGTACGTTGGGGCCTGCTGCCCAAACAACGTGATCTGGGCGCCCAATTGAGGAACCAGTAGGGAGCTGGCCGTGCCGATCGACCCGAAGAGCAGAAGATAGACGAGGCCGATCGCGACGGCGCGGGGGATGGGGCGTCCACGAATGCGCTGCGCGATGAACCTATGAACCACATCCACGAGAGGCGCAATCAAGTAAGCGAAAAACATCGCGAGCACGACGAGGAGCATGACGCTCTTGAGCATGTACAGCATCCAGAGGCCGGCCGCGACGACGAGCACTAGGAGAATGACGCCCAAGATCGCGCGCGTCTGTGTCCACGTCGCCCGAACCGCGTCTACTGTTGCGGGCTCTGCCGTTCTGTTGCTGTTGTCGGGGGACAACGGCTGTTCAGCCATGCGCGAGATCCCTGGTTCGATGGGACCGCTTCCCGGCGATCATTCGCGAGATTACCATTTTCATCCGCGGCGCCTATTGCCAACGCTCGATGTCACGCTTGCCAATGGACCAGTGCAGCCGTACTCGCGGTCGACAGCTCGAGAAGTGATCAACTCTGGAGCTTACCGGGCGTGACCTTGTAGCGCAGCACGAGCGCGGTCACATCGTCGAATTGGCGCGCCCCCAATGCAAACGTGCGCACCGCGGACAGTAGACGCTCCAGCAGCTCCGCGGGCGAACACTGTCGGTTCACATCGAGACAGGTGCGCAGCCGCTCCTCGCCGAATTGCTCGCCCGCCGCATTGAACGCCTCGGTTACACCATCACTGAACATGACGACTACATCGCCTGGTTCGAGTGTGAGTGTCTCCTGATCGTAGACCGCCTTCGGGAACACTCCCAGGATGAGGCCGCCGGTTTCTAGCCGGCGGGTGCTGTCGCGCGCGATCAGGAGCGGCGGATTGTGGCCCGCGTTGCAATATGTCAGGCGACCGTCGCCCGCAAGTGTGCCGTACACGCACGTGGCAAATCGCGATTGCAGAGACCGGCGAATCAAGCCTTCATTGACCGACGTGATCAACGCGGCGGCCGACTCCGCCGTGCCGATCTGGGCCGCAAAGATTCCCTGAATCATCGCGGTCAGCAGCGCCGCCGATGGTCCCTTTCCGGCCACGTCGCCGAGAGCGAATCCAAACGCTCCGCCGGTCAGATCGAAGTAGTCATAAAAGTCTCCACCGATGGCGCGACAGGGAATCGAGCGGGACGCCACTTCGAAGTGGCTGCCCGACCGGCAGGCCTCAGGCAACAGCGCACGCTGAATCTCAGCAGCGAGCTGCAACTCGCTTTCGAGACGCGCCTTTTCGGCCGACTCGCGGTACATGCGCGCACTATCGATAGCGGCCGCCGCCTCCGTCACGAACGCCTCGAGTGCATGGCGGGCCCCTACCGACAGCAATCGTCCCTTTTCGCGGCTGTCGAGATACATCACGCCGATCGGCCGCTGCTCGGGTCGCGCGCCCGGCCGATCAACATAATGAACGACGCGGAGCGGCGTGCAGAGGACCTGGCGGATGCCGAGCGCCACGGTATCCAGGTGCTGCCCCGCCAGGCTGTCGTCCATCAGATTCGCGAGGATCTGTTCCTGACCTGTGGCGAACACTTGGCGCGGAATCTTTTGGCTGGTCTCGAAGAGCTGCCCCGATAGCGTCACGCCACCGCGCGCCCGTCCAATCTTGAATTCGACCTCACCGCCCGGGCTTGCCAGCATGAGGCACCCGCGTTCGGCACCGGTCACCGCGATCGCCGAGTCCATTACGAGCGCTAATACTTCGTCCAGGACGCGCTCCGATCCCAGCGCTCGTAGGCCGTCGAGCAGCGTCGCAATTTGGCGGAAGTCCACGATCGCCGGCGCTTCGGAAATCCACGTCAGCTGGCTCTTCAGATCGCCCGCGCTCTGCCAGCGCTCGTCGGGATCTTTGGCAAGACACGTCTTGACCGCGTGATCGAGCGCCGGCGGCGTGAGTCTTTGTCTCAGGGTGATCGGTGGCGGGACATCTTTGAGAATGGCTCTGATGAGGCTCGCGTGCGTTTTGCCGTGGAATGCCGTTCGTCCCGTGAGCATCTCGTAGAGCACGGCGCCAAAGGCGAAGATGTCCGTGCGCGCGTCGGCGTTCTGTCGCCCGAGTCGTTCCGGCGCCATGTACGGCAGCGTGCCGAGGATCGGAGATCGTCTGCTTCCGGCGATGCCAACCGGCGCAGCAGCCATGAGTGTGGCCAAACCGAAACCAAGCAGCTTCACGCCACTCTTGGTGAGCATGATGTTCGCGGGATTTAGGTCATCGTGAACGATGCCTTGACGATGCCCCTTGTCGAGGGCGCCAGCGATTTGAATGGCGGACTGGAGGGCCTGGTCGAGAGGCAACGCGCCGTTCTCCAATCGCGCGGCGAGCGTCTGCCCTTCCAGGTACTCCATGACGAGGAAGTCGATCCCGTCTTGGTGGCCGACGTCATGGAGCGTGCAAATGTGGGGATGGTTCAGGGCCGAAACGGCGCGGGCTCCCCGCTCGAACCGTTCGCGTAGATCAGGATCGGCGGTGACCTGCGCCGGGAGAACTCTGATCGCGACGGTCCGATCCAGTCGTGTGTCGTGTGCTTTGTAAACTTCGCTCGTCCCACCTGCATCGATGGCGGATTGGATCTGATACCGACCGAGGCGTGTGCCGGGTTGCATCGTGGTCGTCGATTCCCCGGTTGATACCGCAGCGAATCGCCTATCGTGAGGGGTCAGCGGATGTCATCTCGGGTGTCGTTACGTGCTGCGTCCGAGGTCCGTCTGACCCGACACCCATGCGGCGTACGCGGCAACCGTGGCCAGACGGGTGACGCTCCACTTCTGACCGCATCGAGCACATTGCCAGTCGCTGCCTTTCCCGAGCGCGTCATACGTCATGGTCGCGTCGGTGGCGCGGCACGACGGGCATGTCGCGAACCCGAGCAGCTCGTGCGTCGTCTCGGCGGGGGGAAGCCTGAGGTTCACCGGCGGAAGGAAAGACGACGTCATGGGAACCTTTCGAGAGGGCTTTGATGAGTACTGACCACTGTCGAGGAATGCTCATTGAACCTACGCCCATCACGGGCGTCTCGATGTTCTCTTGTGTACAGCCAATGTCCCGCGGCGGGATCACGTTCTGAGGCAGGCTGGTTCAGACGCGAAACGTCCGCAGAGCCGCTGAGGTGTCATGCGTCTGGCCCGAAGGCCTCAGTCGTCCAGCGTTGCCCGGCCGGTGGCAGAGAGTGTGATGGTCCGATTTCTTGCATCGGAGATCAGGCAGTTGCGGCTGTCGGGAGAGGCGGTCCTGTACTGGCGAGACGATAGGGTCCGCGAGGTTGTTGGCGAGGTGGATATGACGAAAAAGCGCGCATCAACACGCCGAGAGAACGCTGGGGCGATCGCGCGGTGGGAAGGTGAGGGTGGTGCCCGTAAGTCGCAGTCTGAGGAGGAACGCGACCTACGCCACGCGCGAGTCGACGCCGATCGGCGCCGCCCGCGCCACGCGTCGCGGCGAAGGCCGGCGTAAAGGCGCTGTCGCGCCGACGCAGAGCGCTGTGATCACAGCAATCGTTCCCAGCAGCGCACCGACTGGTGGATGGGGCGCCGTTACACGTCCCAGAGTCCAGTTGCCACCTGCTCCCAGTACGTGACGCCGTCCTCGTGCCAGCGAATGAACCGTAGACCGCCATCTTGAGAGACAACGAAGGCAAGCGTGTCATGCACGGCCTGGCAGAGCCGATATGCGGAGCGATGGCGCGTGCCGACACGATCGGTTCGAACCCATTCCCGTTCGGTGCCCTCGAGGTCGTGCGCCCGTGCCACACGCAGAACCTCCGGCAGATCACCGGCGATCTCGACGCCGAATCCGAGAATCTCCAGACAATCGGTCATCAGCACGGTGCCGTCCACGTGGCTCAGGTCGGCGACCAGATGGGCCACCTCGAACAGCGCTTCGTCCATCTTGCTCAGTTGTCGCCCACGGCTCGCTTCGTAGGCGTCCCATCCAACCGCCGCATCGTCGCCCGCTCCGCCCCGGGCGAGCTCGTTCATGATGTTGACCATGAGGGTGAGGATCCGGCGGCGGGGCTCCTCATCGGTAAAGCCGTACTTGACGCGTACATAACGGCCGTCCGAGAGCAGTTCGGACACGCGTCGGCCCGGCACGACAATCAACATTCCCCCATGCTGCGCAGATCGGATCGTGGCGAGCACGCGGCGCAGCACGTGGCCGGCGAGCAGCGCACCAAATGTCGAATCGACGTCGCCCCACCGTTCGTCTACGTTCTCGCGCACGCGCGCATGGGCCGCCCGCTGCACAGCACTCACTTCCGCGAGCCGCTGTTGCATCCACTGCGATGTGAACACGTCCATTTCGCGATCCGACAGCGTTCCGTTTCTCAGCTCTGCCAAGGTCACGGCGCCCGCGCTCACCAGCAACCGCCCAGGACCCGTTGCCGCGACAATCAACACGGGCGGGATGGTCTGCTCCGTTTCGCGACCGCCCCTGACCGACTGCAGCCACTGCGGGCCCGAATGAATGACACCCCAGATCTCCGCGCCGGTGGCGCCACTCAGCGTCGCACCGATGAGGGATTGGGAGAACACGGCAGCCGGTGCGAGCCTCCGGAGTTCGTGCTGGTCGAGCGGCAGAGGACGGCTGAAGACGAGGCGGTGGAGACCGGACGGAGGGCCCGCCGCCGGATCGAACGCCTCAGGCCCGCTGATCGCGAGTCGAAACGTCACGGGACGCCCCTCCTCGCGGAGGAGCGTTGCGTGGTAACAGATCGAGAGGACGCGCGCGAGCGTGGAGATGTCCAGAACGGGGAGCGTGATCTGCCCCGTGGCGATCGCTTCGTGCCATCGAGTGAGAACCAGCCCAGCGAGATCGGACGGATACGCATAGTCCCCAGCGACAAATGATTCCGTCGCGTGCGCACTCGTCTCACCGCGATCGGCTGGCGGATCGAAATTCATGATCGCGGCTCCTCCGAAGGGCGTGGATCGGCGCCCTCGACTTGTCGTTTGAGATGCTCCAGGTAGCCGCGAACGGCATCGCGCGAGCGACGGCTCACGACCGGCCGCAGGACCATCGTCTTTACCGTCCGCATTCTGGCGGCCTGGCTGCGATCGACTCAGCGATCGATGAGGAAGTGCTCCTTCACTCTCGCCACAATCTGCGGATCCGTGAGTTTGTCAGTGGTCCCTCGTATTTTTCTCGCCCCCGTCATCCTGCTGCCGGGAATAACGAGAATGCGCGCCGGCTTCAGATTCCAAGATCTTCGTAGTGACGCGACCCGCCGATACAGACACGATGACCGCCCTCTTGTGGTCGATCCAAATCCCCACTGTATGGTTCATTAGCACCTCGTACGCGCGTCCCCGAACGCGAGTGCATCTTGGGACCTTAACACGCGCTGAAACAAGTGTCGCGGCACGCTCGGGACTCAGGTGTCTCAAACGGAACATACTCACACGCGTCTCGCGCGTTACCGTGTGAGTAGAGGAACTCATGGCGACGACCAAGTTCATTCTGCGAATTGGTCTGGCGCTGCTCGTCGCTGCCGGTGTGGGGTGGGTCTTGGGCGCTTCGGGTCGGTCGAACAGTGATCGTGCCCTTCAGATCGCCGACCTGCGCGCCGAGCTACTCGAAGGGCGTGCCGCCGTGCTCGATGCGCGGCTGGACATCTACAGCATCAACTTCGGTAACGCGAGCCGTCATTTCGAGGCGGCTCGGACTGCATTGCGTGCGGCCAATCAGCGATTGATGAGCCTGAGCCGGACGGAGGATGCCAAGTCGCTCGAGGCCGCGTTGACTCGGATCGACGAGGCGCAGCGCGCGGCCGGCCAGCTCAATCAGGACGCGAACGCTCTGGCCGCCGACGCGGCGAAGACAATCGACGATGTGCTCGGGCGCATTGCGAATCGCTGACGCTTTTTCAACGCGCATCCCGAGACTCCAGCTCAATCGATCCCCTGACGTCATGTGCTGGCGTACGACGTTTTCTAGCGAGCTGTAGTGGAACCGGAGCCGTTTACTCCCACTCTCGAGGCCACCCTCCGTCGGCACTGCGCGTCATTGTCGGAGCGCCTCGTCCGCCTTGCGCACCTGCGAAGGCGTTTCGGCGTACCGGCAGGCACGCTGGAGACGGGGCGCGTCAGCAGTTAACGGAACCGCGATACGCAGGAGAACTGCCCGTCATTGTTGTTCCAGAGATCCACGTGGGTCTTCCGCGCGAACGGGCGGGCGAGATCGCACGCCCGCTTATTCGTCTCTACGAGGAACTGCGGGCGGCCTTCGTAGATACTCACGCTATACATAGATGACGTCGAAGCGTCATCGCTCTTGCATACGATGACGTCGCCGGTGGTCGGAATTGAGATTGTCATAGCGCCAGCCTACTATCGAATCACGCCCTCGCGTGTTCAATCCGGCATAGGCGCGAAAGCCAGTCGGCCGATCAGATCTGGGCGAGGACCCTCCACACCGCCGCATGCGCTTCCGACCCGATACGGTGGCTGGGGCATGGCGGCATCAGAGCAGACCGCAAGCGTCTTGACAATGCCCGTGACCTGTCACGATTTCGTGATTGGGACGCGGACCTCGATTGGTTGATCGAGCACGAGCGTCAGCGCGGCACCACGCGCCAGCCTGATCTCATCGCCAGGAGTCGCCAGCACAACGGCGGCGCCGCCGCCGCCGCCAACGGCGGTACCAATCGCGGCGCCCTTCTTCCCGCCGATGATTCCGCCGATGATCGCCCCGCCGGCCGCGGGAATCCCGATCTTGGCGGCGTCTTCACCCTTCGTCGCCGGCGCTACGAGCTCGGTGCGCGCGACGATCGAAGAACGCTCGGCGCGCCCCGCGACGGAAATGGATACGAACCGAAGTGCCAGACTCGCGCGCCCCTTCACCTTTCCGGATTGTTGAACCGACGCCACTTCGCCCCTGACGATGCTGCCGGCGGGGAAAACGTCGAAGCCGTCGACCACGACTGCATCGGAGAGCGTCGCCTCGACCGGATCCTCAACGCGGCTCGTATCGGAACCCACGGCCGAATCAAGGCGCACGACGAGCTTCGTGCCTGCCGGCACTGTGAACTCGCGGAACCTGGCGACCGGGGGCAGCGGCTCCGGTTTGGCTTTGTCCACTACTCGTACGTCGGCGATCTGATCGCGGGGGACGGCACGGCTGGTCACTCCCGCCCCCACCTTCACTGTTCGTTCGTCGCGTCCGACGAGCGTGCCGTGTACCACGCCGCCATCCTGCCGGACGATCTCGACTTCCGCCCCGACGGGCACTTTGTCGACATCAGGGCGACTGGCACATCCTGCGGCGGACATCGCGCAGGCGAGGGCAAGGCCTGAAAGGCGCATCGTCATATGTTCCATAGGTCTCGATAAGATACGCTGCTGCCGGCGGCTCGTCTGTGCACTAATGCACAATCCCGTGGAGGTCCTAGAGTACGCGTCCAGTCGCGCAACACAACGCTCAGGAGAGTTCGTGCTGCCAGAGTGCTACTGCGGCTTGCCCGGCTTCGTGAGGCCGAGTGTCCTGAGCGTGGTCCGCGCCTCTTCCAGAAACTGCATCTGAGCCAGGTTCGCACTGAGCGCATCAGCCGTGGCTGCGACCGCCGCCACGGTAGCGTGGCGGGCTTCTTCGGCGGCCTGCCGCGCCGCTTCGGCCGCGTGCCGAAGCGCCTCGCGCTCCTCCCGGATTCGCTCGAGTTCCTCGCGGGACTGCTCGCGAAAGACTCTGGCCTCCTCGGCGAGCACGCGAAACTGTTCCGCGTCCTTCCTCGCCGATTCCGCCGTTACCCGATGCTCTTCGGCGGTGTCACGCCCCCGATCCGCCTCCTCGCGAAGGTCTTCAGCGTCTTCCCGCCACTTCTCGGCCGTGGCCAGGTTCGACTCCGGCGGTGTTCTGTCGTCAGGCATATGCGCCTCCTGGACGAATCTCTCTCCGTCGAGATGCAAGAAACGGGTGGGATTGCAGGTGAACCAGGCGCCCACCCCCCAATCGACGCGCGAGCTGGACCCGCGTCTATCCCCTCCTCGTACCGGGTGCATTTCATGCACGCGAGCGCAGGGACCATGCTGATTTCGTAGAGATCGGCACGAGCGCTCCACCGCGACACCAACACATCGCCCGCGCTGATCGCGGGTACAGGAACGGACTGCATCTTCACTCACGGTAGCCGAGACCGCATCGCGGGCGCTGTTCGTTAGTGCACAGGCGGCTCACGAACCCCTCTCCGGACCTCCCCGATCGATAGACGGGTGCGATCGCAACTGCTGTCACCGCTCATCGATGTCGGTGCCGAATCGTGGTTTGCTTCCTCACTAGTTCGTCTCTCCAGCCGAGCCAGAGACGAGTCTTGGAAACGGCTTACGACTGCGGTAACGCGTCCTCTTCGATTCCCGCAGAAAGTCTCCGCTTCCTGTGTGGTGTGGCGCTTGCTCACCGTGTCGACCTTGGACGCCAGGGTTAGACCTACTTGGAGGTTGGTGACGATGACCGAGAAGAGTTTGTACGACCGGCTTGGCGGCGTCTTCGCCATCGCGGCGGTGGTTGACCACTTCAGCGACGCGGTTGTGAAGAACCCGATTGTAGGGATAACTTCGAAGAATCCAGCCCTCAGGGAGTGGCACACAGAGAGGTTGGACAGGTTGCCGGGGCTCAAGTTCATGCGAACCCTTTGGGTTTGCGCCGTGGCGGGCGGGCCGTTCCAATACACGCCGACAAGACCGGGAAAGACTGCGGTGGGTCTCGAGGAAGCGCATCGCGATCTCAGGATCTCACCCGACGAATTCGACGAGGTCGCGGCTGAACTTGGACGCACCCTTGACCTCGTCAAAGTCCCGCGGCGCGAGAAGGAAGAAGTCCTCGCCGCCTTCGCAGCTCACAAGAACGAGGTAACGGCGGGCTATATGACGGCGCGATGAGCTGCGGATTTTCTTGCGCCTGCCCGCACGCCCACACAGGTTTACGCTGCGAGCGCCACTTGCTTTCGGACGTTCGCAACAGACGACGAGCGAAAGGTCTACTCGCCCGCCGGCTGAGGCCCAATCGCGTCGGTCGCCTGCCGGAAGAGAGCGAAGAGTCGTTCCACGTATTCGATGTCTTCCCTGCGCGCTGCGGACTGGGCCAAGTTGTAGTCGATCACAGCGGCGAGGACGAGGGCTGCCAGCCGCGAGTCGCCGCTCAAGATGTGGGCCGTGGAGAGCCCCGTCGAGGCCAGCTCTCCACCGGCGAGCGGCAGAGTGATCCAGGGGCCGCGTCCGTCGACGGCGACGAAGAACTGTCCGCTGGCATCGAAGTATTCCACCAGCTCCTTCGATAGCGTCCCATTGGGTTCATAAAGCGTGAGGCGCTTTTTCAGCACGTCTGGAACATCCGACCGCTGGCCGAGCGGCCGAACCGATGCCTGGAATCCCTGACCGAGTTCCCGCCACCGCGCCGTCGAACCCTCGATCCTCGTGGCCTCGGCCCGCTTCTCCTTGACGATCTCGGAAAGGCGTCGAACGACGCTTGCGTTCATCGTCGAGAGCGTCGACCATCCCGAGTCACGGCTCACCGCCAGAGTCAGCGCGCGGCGGATCTCGTCCTGCCGGCGTCTTAGGTGCCATTGCTCGAGCGTGAGCTGCTCCGCCCGCGGCGACAGGAAATCCCTCCACGACTCGAGCATGCGGAACGGCGAGATCACCTCGTGGTAGAACATCGAGCCGAGTGCAACTTCACGGAAGCCTCCGAAGAACCACCACGGCATCAGGGCAATGCTCTTGTAGGTGTTCTCCATCGGAAACAGCACGTCGGTGCTCCGGCCGTACGTCCCGGGAAGCTGGGGATAGCGGCGGACTCGCAGGTGAAGCTCCGGGTGTTTCAACGCGCGGGCGACCAGCGCCTTGGCCAGCCCCTTGGGCGTCTGCATCGTGACGCCGCCCGTGCGGTCGCCGATGACCTCGATCTTCGGCAGGATGATATCGAAGATGCGCCGGGCCTGATCCGAGCAGTTGCGATAGAAGAAGTTGAATCGAGATTTGTTTGGTGCCGCATTGAAGGCGGCCACCAGCGCGGCGTCGTCAGCGGCGGTGGTCTCGACCGAGTAGATGTAGATGGTTCGGTCGAAGCGGGTGGCAAGGGCCGCCTTCCACTGGCCTTCCGGCAATTCCCCCTCGGCGCCGGCCGTCAGCGCGGAGGAAAACAGCGGCCCGAACTCGTATTGCTCGATGGCCCGCTGCAGGCCGTGCGTGCCGATGACCGGTGCGAGCTCGGGCGTCCCGAAACCGTGCATGAATGCCTCGAACGGCACGATGGCCCAGTCATAGTTCTCGCGCTCGCTGAGCGGGGCGTACTTGCTCACGACACCGCCATGTTCTTCCGGGTGGCACAACCGCATCTTCACCGGGCTTCCGTCGGGGCAGATATTTGAGAAGTACGTACCGGTGTGCCCGACGCGAGTGAAGAAGCCCAACGCATCGACCGGCTCGAGGACGAGGAGGCCAACCTCGCCCCGACTCGGGCTGGCGGTCAGCAGCGCGAGACCGATGATCAGGAGCAGCCGCCTGGGAGTGATGAACACCGTCCCTCCTGAGCACGGCGCCGCGGGCCGTCGAACGATGCGATCGGCCCGCGGGAAGTTCGCCGCGTTCGTCAGTCCGTGCTTTCCCGGGATGAGTACCGGTTGAGCAGGGAAAGCAGTGTGTCCGCGGCCTTGGGCGCACGCACGCCCTTCGTCACGATGTCGCGATTTTCCAGCCGCTTGCCATAGAGCGTGGCGTTGTCGTCGAGGTCTTGACGCAGCGTCGCCCCTTGCAGGGCGAGACCGGCAAACAACCCCTGCGATCGCGACCACGAAAGGATGTCCGCGTGTAGCTGCGCGTCCGTCTGGGCCGTCGCGGTGCGTCCCACCGGGCCGGCGGCGACGGAGCCCTCCGCGCCAAGCGTGAATTTGCTCTCCAGCAGCTTCTGCGAGCCGCGCTCAGTCATGACCAGCATGATCAAGTCGGTGGACGAGCCGCCGATCTGGAACCCGACGCTGCCGCCTTCGATGCGAACGGTACCCGGAGCCGACCAGCCCGCGCCGCTCTTGTTGCGACACGACAGGTACCCTTTCCCGTACTTTCCTCCAAAGACGAACGCGGCCGTCTTGAGGTCCGGAACGATCACAATGCAGTGCGCCTTCTCGAGCAGATCCTGAGGAATGCCCTTGTCCGGCGCCGCCATGATCTCGGAGAACACGGCCGCGGCTGCGCCGAGTCGCTGAACCGGTTCGTTGTCTGCGGCAACGAGCGGCGTCATCGCCAGCGTCGTCGTCACGATAGTCGCAGTAATCAATCTCACGTTTGCACCTGCCTTCCGCTTTGCACGCTAACACCGGACGCGTAGCCGACGATGTTCTGTTTGGGACGTGCTACTTCTTCGCACGTCGATCCGTTGGCTCTTGCCGACCGAGATCTCCAGGCGCATAGCGACGTCTCTCCGGCCCCGCGCCCGTAGTCGTAGCCACGCCTCCACCGAACCGATTCTTTCTGCGTGACCTGGGGTGATTCTCTCCCCGGCTGATGCCTGTCGCCTGTCTCAAACAGAACAGCGCGCTTCGATGGCGCTATCGCCGCGCGCGGAGGCACCGTGTGTGACCGGGTTGAGTACTGAAGTCGCTGGGACGACTATCGCTGGCGCGCAGCCAGGGCACCTGATGTCGCGTGGGTCAGTCGCGCAAGACAACGCTCACGTCGCGGCCAAGCGCGGCCTGAAGATCGTTGCGCCGACTGTCGTTCTGCTTTTGAACAGACGCACCGTGAAGCCGTCAAACAGGCACGGGTCTGGTTCTGCGACGGTCAGGTCATGAGTGGCCAATCGTCATCGCGTACCAGAAAAAAGGTAGAGGCGCGACTCTATTTCACGCTGACCGCCGCTGGAGTCACGCCGCGCGGTTAGCCTCGTCCACTGCGCCTGCCAAGCTTGAAGCTCTTTTGCCCCATCTGTTTGCCTCTGGGTTCCCCCATCCGCTTGTCGATTCGTTCTTGCGGCTGGGGCTTCCGATGACGTTTCCCAGGGGCATCGACTGGTCCCCCACTACGGCTGACGACCGTGGCTGCTGTCGGCATGACCGGTGTTTGTCGCTGTGACGTGTCTTCTCGAGTCAGGTGAGCCAACAAGTCGACGGCGGTATCCCGAATGCGGCCCAGTTCGGTGGTCAGTACGATGCGGTCAAGCGAACTCTCGCCTTTAGCCCGAACCGTTGCGACGAACACGCCGAGCTGGTCTGCAAACGCGACAAGCCGTTGTTCGATGAGATCTCTGCTCAATTGTCGTTTGGGTGTGGCCGTAGGCATTGTCATGACTCATCGTTGAAGCGGATCGATTGAGCCGCGCGCTGGTATACCGGTATGTGTCCTGCCGCGCGTCGGCGATACAGTAGAACATATTGCCATCGCCGAGCCGCGTCGTAACCATGGTGACCCGCTTTTCTCTGGCCGGTCACTTCAGGACGTTCTTCAGTGTCGTCCCGACCCGTTTCGGCCGGACGCTTTCGTGTTCTGGAAGTCGCCGGCCGAATCGGGTCCTCATGCGAACTGGACCAGGAACCACACGACCAGAGCCGCGACGATGAGCAGCAGCAATAGGCGCATTCTCGTGGCCGTTCGCCGATCATTTGCCGCACCTCGCGCCTGCCAGTCTCGCCACCCTATTTCCGGTTCCACAACGGAGATGACCGCAGTCTGATTCGTCATCGAGTCCTCCTGAATGCTCTCGAACGTGGTTTCGGTGAGGGTTATTCCACCGTGGCTTCGACGGATTCGAGTATTTGCAAGTGTACGGACCGGGGACGCACTGCGCTGTTCCCGAGTGCACAGGCCATACAACACATTCGTGCCCCTGTGGGCACGGCGGGGACGGCCGAAAAACACCGCCTCGCCAGTCTCGTGCGCTGTGCGATCGAGAACAGCGCGAGGCACGTCCAATCGATACAGTCGTGCGGTGGCCGTGGTGCCGCTGAGGTCGAACCATATGCTGCTGATCGTCGGCGTCGTCATCGTGCTGATCGCGGTTGTAATCAGTCCCAAAATGCGGGTGCCCGGTGGCGTGAACGCGAGCACACTCGGCTGGATGAGCGATAAATGGCTCGCCGAACATCGGGCGTCGCACTCACGGTAGGTGTTCCAAACGCCCTCCGGTCGAGGACTCGATCGAGACCAGGACGTGCGAGACGGCGCTTCTGTTCCCGCAGCGATTAACAAGCGTCTCAACGACGGCGCCACAACTCAGCTGGATGGCGTTCTCCAGTCGTGCCCGAGTATTTGCACCATTTGCGACAATCCGGTATTCGTGTCACGCTGGATGCGAATGGCGCTCAGTGACGGGTCGTAAGCTCCAGGGATCTACCGCCGGCAGCGGGAAGAGCATGCGCAGGTCCAAGCACGCCCCGGCGACGAAACCCGCTGCGCTCATCGAGTGGCCCGACGTGCAAGTGCACCGGGTCGTATACGAGGCCAAAGCAACGATCTTTGCTCAGGGCGATCCGGCGACGAGCGTCATGTACATCGAGCGGGGCACCGTCCGTCTCTCCGTGTTGTCGCACGCCGGAAAAGAGGCCGTCATCGCCGTACTGGAGCCTGGCCATTTTTTTGGTGAGGGGTGTCTGGTCGGGCAGACACACCGGATGGCAACGACGTCGGCCATGTCTGCGTGCACGATCATCGTCGTGGAGAAGGGAGAGATGGTGCGACAGCTCCACGCTCAACCGGCCTTCGCCGATCGATTCTTGCGGCACATGCTGACGAGAAACATCCGCATCGAAGAAGACCTCATCGACCAGCTCTTCAACTCCAGCGAAAAGCGCCTCGCGCGCACGCTCCTGCTCCTGGCGCGTTACGGAGAGCCCGAGGCGTCTCACCGCGCTCTGCCAAGAGTGTCACAGGAAACGCTGGCCGAAATGGTTGGGACCACGCGCTCGCGCGTGAACTTCTTTTTGAACAAGTTTCGGAAGCTTGGCTTCATTGAGTACAACGGCGGCTTGAAGATCAACAACTCTCTCCTCAGCGTCGTGCTGCGGGACTGATCGGCCCCGACGCTACTGGCGCTCTGGCAGGATGATGCTGTCGGCCGATGGGCTGGCGCCTCGCCCACTTACGGTTTCGCGCTCGAGCGCCCAGACTGCGTAGGCTGCGACAGTCGCTAACCGAGGTGCATCCCACCGCTGACCGCATATCGTGCAGCGCCATCCGCCACCTGCCGCAAGTGCGTCCTCGCTCAACGACATCTCGATCGTGTGGCACAGCGGACACGTGGCATATCGCTGGATAGCAGGTTCCGGACGTGCGGTGACCGGTTCTGGTTGCGGGAAATTGCTGACCATCACGTACCTCAATTCGGTGAATCGTTGATTTTCGGCGGTGTGCCTCGTGACCGAGTCGCCTCGCGGATTGCGTCACGGGCACGGGCACTCAATGCCTTCGACAGCAGAATCAACTTGAATTCAGAGGAACGTATCCCGGAGGAGCGTCACTGATGAAGAGTCGTTCTCCCATTGAGCCAGGACAACGGAGTCTCGAAGCATCGTCCGAGATACATCCTGCGCCTTAGCCAGCTGCCCGCCAACGAAGCCAGCTAACGCCGTCGTGACGCACGCACTCACGATGTCGGTTCCGGTCATTGCACTGCCAGTCTGACAGGATTGGCCGCAGGCGTCTGTTCCGCATTGCACAGTCGCTCGACGGGCGCCAGACGCTTTGCGAGTACCAAAGTCGATGGTGCCTGGTGACTCCCTCTCACAACGACGCAACCCGGCGGTGCCCCGCCTGATTCTCCGGAACTGGCGCGACCACGACTGCGTCGCCGCAGCGATGCTGTCAGCTATTGGACAGCGTGGTGCGCGCCTTCGCGATAACCTCGCCACGTGGGTTGACACATCTGTGAAGCTGCTGATTCAACCGGAACATGGGATTGCGCCACTGGTGGCGGCGATCAGGCACGCGCGAACGAGCGTCAACATCGTCATCTTCAGGTTCGATCGAGCCGAGATCGAGGCGGCGCTCAAGGCGGCCGCCGGTCGCGGTGTGGCGGTAACGGCGCTCATCGCCTCGACGAACAATGGCGGCGAGAAGGAGCTGCGCAAACTCGAAATGCGACTCCTCGCCGCCGGCGTGACCGTCTCGCGTAGCGCGAGGGATCTCGCGCGCTACCACGACAAGCTCCTGATAATCGACCGAACTGTCCTCTACATGCTCTCGTTCAACCTAACCTGCCTCGACGTCGATCACAGCCGGAGTTTCGGAATTGTCACCAGCAAGAAGGCGGTCGTTCATGAAGCGCTAAAGCTGCTCGAAGCGGACAATGAGCGGAGATCGTACGAAGCGGGCCTCAACACCTTTATCGTCAGCCCTGTCAACGCGCGGAAAGAGCTTGTCGGTCTGATCCGGCGCGCCCGAAAACAACTGCTCATCTACGACCCGCACCTCGTGGACGTCCGCATGCTCAAAGCCCTGCAAGAGCAGAGGCAAAATGGCGTCGACGTCAAGGTGATCGGGTCCGCCGGTCGCGGCGGCCATCGTCTCAACGTTCGAGTGCTCGCGGGTTTTCGGTTGCACGCGCGCGCGATCATCCGCGATCGGCGCGAAGCGTTTGTCGGCAGCCAAAGCCTCCGGAAGGCGGAACTTGATTCGCGGCGCGAGGTTGGACTCATCGTCCGGGACGTGAAGGTGGTGCGCCGCCTGCGAGATACCTTCCAGGCAGATTGGGCTGCCACGGAGTCCGCCGAAGTCAATCGTGTCACGCCGAGGCAGCTGACGAAGACGCTCGACGCGCAGATGCGACAGCTGTCACGGCTCGATCCCGTGGTGAAGGCAGCGCTGAACGACGTGGTGTCGAAGACCGATGGCAGCGCCATGCTCACAACGAGACAAGTGAAAGCCGCGGTGGAGAAGGCCGTGAAGGAAGCCGTGCGTGAGCGAGTACAGGAAATGCTGAACGAGTCGGCGCAGGAGTGAGATGACGCGACCGGATCAGTGGGTCTCGCCCTGCCCTTGGAGCACACGCTGCCGGATCCGTCGTCCGCAGTCGCGATGGCGGCAAAAGGTGTTCAGTTTGGGACAGACCGTTCACGCGGACCGACGTACTGTGAGCGCGTCGTTTCGAACTTAGGTTGCCCGTCTAGACGTAGTCCCCCAATTTCTAGGCATTTGGCGGCCTTCAGCGATGACACACGCGCATCCGCGCGAGATCTGTCGAATAGAACCCGCGCGCCAGGAGCCTCACCATGTTGCAAGAATTCATTTCAGCCAATCGCGAGGCGATCGTTTCACGCGCGAGTCAACGGGCTGACGGGCGTGTGTGGCCATCCAGGGCACACAGCGAGTTCGAGCATGGCGTTCCGCTCTTTCTCCAACAGCTCGAGCAGATGCTTCGACTCCAACTGCCGGACACGCCATGTAGTGCCGACGCGATCCCAGACACCGCAACGCGGCACGGCGCGGAGCTGTTCTCAGCCGGTTTCACGCTCTCGCAGGTCGTGCACGACTACGGCGACGTCTGTCAGGCGATTACGACGCTCGCCGAGGAGTGTCGGGCGCGGGTGACGGTCCAGGAATTTCAGCTTCTCAACCATTGTCTGGATATCGCGATCGCGGCAGCCGTGACGGAGCATGCGCGCATCACCGCGGAGCAACGGACGGCACACGAGACGGAACATCTCGGACGGGCGGCTCATGAACTGCGGGATCTTCTCAACACTTCGCTTCTCGCCTTCCAGGCTCTGAAACGCGGTGACGTCGCGATCAACGGAAGCACCGGGGCGGTGCTCGGCCGGAGCTTGTTGGGCCTTCGCGACACAATCAACGGCGCGCTGACGGAAGTCCGTTTAACGTCCGGCAAGCAGCGGCGTGAACGTCTGCCAGTGATCCAATTGCTCGACGAGATTGCATCGATGGGCGTCCTTCATTCCGAGTACCGCCGCGTACGGTTCACGGTGGACGCGGTCGATCCCACGCTCGCCGTCGATGCGGATCCGCAGCTTCTCACCTCCGCCGTGACGAACCTGTTGCAGAACGCGTTCAAGTTCACGGCCGAAGGGGGCCACGTGTCGCTGCGCGCGCACGCCGACGCGGGACGACTCGTTCTCGAGATCGAAGACGAATGTGGCGGTTTTCCCGAGCACCTGGAGGTTTCATTCGAGCCGTTCGCCGAGCGCCGTCGGAGCGATCGCTCAGGTCTCGGCCTCGGTCTGGCGATAGCCCGCAAGGCCATGCATGCTCACGGCGGCGACATCCATATTGACAACCTGCCCGGGAAGGGGTGCATCTGCGTGATCGAAATGCCGCTCGCCGCCTGCGCGACGGCGTCACCGGGCACGACCTAAATGGGGGCGAGAGCACGCATCACTTCTTGCGGAACTTCTTCCCTGCCGCTGGCGTCAATCGTCCTGCAACAGGCCGTTTGAGATCCTCTCGATTGCGCCTCGCCATCTGGTCCGCAGCCGACTGCGCGATTTCCTTACCGCGTTGGTCGGAAAGCCCCGCACCGCCCTCGTCTTCCCAGCCGGAAATTGCGTCCGGTTGTTCGTCGGTATTGTTCTTCGTAGCGGTTCGTGTCGGCGTGTGCCACGACGAGATGCGGGCGGCGTCACGATCACGGTCGGACGCTGTTCCCGAGAGTTGCATCATCAGATTGGTCATACTCACCTCGGTTCACCACGCCCCCGCGACGTTCATGCCCGCAGGAACAGATCGCCTGACACGTCCGTGCTTGTTCTCAAGGACTGACGAGACGTGAACAGCTCGTTATCGCAACGCCTTTTGAATGCTTTGCGATGTGGTCTGGACAGGCTCTCTCCAATACCGCATGACGACCAACGGAGGGACAACGGCGAACGCGAGAAGAAGGGCCCAGGCCGAGAAGGTGAAGTCTCCGTAGAGCGCCACGGCGAACAGTACACACACCCATACGGCAGAGATCGTAGCTTTCATGTATTTCGGTTGCATGATGGAAGTCTATCGACTCTGTGCAACTTTCGATGTTCTCAAATGCACACCCGTCGTGGCGCGGGCGAAGACCCGCCGGATGAGCCACCTTCAGGCCGGAGAAAGAACCGAATCACGTCACTGCTACGTCACGACTCGGTTCGGTTCTCGGAATGTCCTGTCGTCCAGTGCCTACATCGTTATACGCCGAGCATCTCTCTGGTGTTCGGCAGGCGTCGTTGCAGGCGTATCAAAACCCTTTGTTTTGTCGTCGGGCGGCGGCTCATCCGATGATTCGGTAGGGTTCTTGTCTTCGTCGCCGCGCTCGTGCGGCTCAGGGTCTACAGCAAACCTGTTCGGTTTCTTGTTCATCACCTATCTCGCCTTGATTGGGCAGCAAGGCGAGTACCGCGCCCCTTGCCAGGTGGCCGATTCTGCGAAGCGGTCGCTAGACTGCGTTTCCCGACGCCGGGAGGGGTCGTGCGACGAATAGCCGGCGACAAGGCCGTGCAATGAGCCTTGCCCACCGGTTGGCTCGACTCACGCGAGCGCTGTCGGTCGCGATGCCGGTGTTTGCGTACATCTGTCGGTAGAGCTTCGAAATCAGAACAAATGCCACGCGCGAACGCAGCGTCGGTGCGCACCGCGAGCGCACCCAGATACGGCGAAGACTGTAAAACCGATCCCACACGGCCTGCGTCCGCGCACGAATTTCGTCAGGGGTCATCACCGGGTGAGGGGCGTACACCTTTGGCCGTTGTGCCTGCGGGATGAGCCAATGGCGTGTGATGGGAATGCCGGCCACGTGGTCTGCCGCCGCGCCAACCTTCTTCTCCCACGCCTCGAAGTCGACGGTGCCAGGATAGGGCGTCAGCATGACGAACTGCGCGAAGGCAACTTCCGCGCGCTCTGCGACGTCTGCTGTCGCGTCGAAGGTCGACGGTCGATCGCTCGGCAGCCCAAAGATGAACGAGCCGAGGACGTAGACGCCGTGCTCACGGAATTTCTTCAGCCGATTCACCAACGCCTCGCCAGCCTCGTTGAAGTTCTTGTAGACGTCTTTCAACCCTTCGGGCGTGACGGCTTCGACGCCGACGAGCGCCCCCTTGATGTGGGCGCGCCGCATCGCCTCGAGAAATGACTCGTCCTCAGCCGCTTCCATGGTGATTTGCGTGAAGAACACCATGTCCGGCGACAGTTCCGCCAACCTGCCCATCAGCTCGAATCGCTCCGCTCGTAAGGCTCGCAGCTCTTCGAGCCGAGTGACATTGCCCTGCCGCTCCGCCATTGCCAGATCCGCCAACGTGACGGGATAAAAGTTGTCGTCAGCCAGGGCCACGAACCGGAACCCCTGACGACGCAGCTCGACGATCTCGTCGACGACGCTGTCGACGCCGCGCTGCCGTGGCTTCTGCCCGTCGGTACGCCACACCGAGCAGAACGAACAGTGTTTCGGGCATCCACGCACCGTCTGCACCGAGCCCCACATGTACCGCCCCCGCGGCAGGAGGTCCCACCGCGCCGGGACGAAGCGGTCGCCGGACACTCGTCCGCCCTCGTAGCGCCGCTGGAGGGTGCCCCGCGCCGCGTGGTCGATCACAAGCGGCCAAACCAGATCGCCATCGCCGCGGACGACGGCATGCGCGCCGCCGAGATCATGCGCCTCGTCTGGATAGAGCGTGGCGTGTATCCCGCCGAAGACCACCGTCGCACCCCTGGCTCTCGCCGCCGTGCCGATTTCGTATCCACGTAACGCATTGCCCGTGTGAATCCCTATTCCAACGATGTCACCGCCCTTGATGGTGTCGAGGTCGAGTGGCTCGAGCGTTTCATCGACGATCTGTGGCGGACCGTACGCGGCCGGCGTGGCTGCGCCGAGCACGAAGAGCCAGCGCGGCGTGATCACGCCAACGCCGAATGAGAGATGGCTGGGGTTCACCAGATGGACACGCATCGCCGTCGAGACGACGGAGCTCGCAATCGCGCGAGCGGGGAAATATTGGAGAGAAACTGCTCCTGACATCGTCACGCTCCTGCGCGGTAGCTCAATGGGCTGCCGGAAACTTGGAGGCTGAGGCGACGTCACAAGTGGCGTGGCACCAGTCTGGCGGAAACGTAGTCTACCGTACACTTCACCGCTCGCCTGAAGGGGCTGCGTGATACGCTTGCCGTCCTGCTTTTCTGAGCTGTGCTCGCAGTCGATACGCGAACTGTGCCCCTCCAGTCTCATCGAAGCGCCTGATTCATTCAGGTTGATTCAGAGGAGACGTCATGCGGAGGCGGACACGATTTTCGACCCGCGTGCTTCCTGACGGCACACTATTACAGAACCGGTTGCTGGCTGCCCTGCCCACCGCAGGTTACGATCGAATCGCCAGGCACTTGCGTATGCAGTCGACGGTCGTTGGCGACACCATTCACGAAGGTGGCCGTCGCATCAACGACGTCTATTTCCCGAACGGCGGCGTCTTCTCGATTACCAATCGAATGCGCGATGGCGAACTGGTGGAGGTCGCCACCGTCGGTCGCGAAGGCATGCTCGGCATCGGCGTGTTCCTGGGAGATCGCTCGGGTTCAGGGCGCACGATGCAACAGGTTCCTGACGGTCCCGTGGTCGCGCTGGCCGTGACGTCATTCCTCCGAGAAACAGCGATTGACGGGATCTTTCGCGCGATGATGGCGTCATACGCGCAGGCAACTCTCTTGCAGACGATGCAGTGTACCGCCTGCAACGCCCTGCACGACGTTTCGCAACGCTGCTGCCGTTGGCTGCTCCAAATTCACGACCGAGTGGATACGGACGACTTTCCGCTGAAGCAGAAGTTTCTTGCCGTCATGCTCGGTGTGCGTCGTCCGACTGTGACCGACGCTCTACGCACGCTCAAAGGGGCCGGACTGATCTCCACTCGGTATGGCCGCATACGCGTACTCAGGCGCAAACGACTCGAAGCTGCTTCGTGTGAATGTTACGCCGCGATCCGCGGTCATTTCGCGCGACTCGGGCTCTAGCGTACGAGGTCATGATGGATCCGTTGGAAGCGCAGGCGAAGGCGACGATCGCGGCGGCATTAATCGTCAGAGGCGCGGTCGAGATCCCGACGATGCCATCGCCTGGTCAGCGGATGCCCGACGCGGCTGGTCTGCGGCTGCGAGAGCTCACCGACTACGTTTATCGGCTCCTGACGTCCGATGACCCGCACGATTTGGCGTGAGCGCCTGTGCTGGCGCGTGACTCGACCGCAGCGTCGTCGGATATTATTCGCTCCCACTTTGTGTGATACGCTTGCGGCACTTTCCTGAGACGGCCCACATCCCGTGGACTCCCTCACTAAAGCAGAGGGGGGCTCACGATGGGCACCATTCCCACGCTCGCACATGAAACCGCCGCGCCGCGGTTAGTAGACGAAGTGAACGCGCCGCGCATGGTGTCGCTTGCTCGGTGCGAGAATTGCGGATCGCCGAACGTGTTCTCGACGCTTGTGACCAGCTTCGCCATTTACTGGCGGTGCCAGAAGTGCGACGAAGTCTCGGTGACCAAGAAAGATCTCCTCTGACCGAACGCTGACGATCGCCGTCCTGCTCTGATACACGTCGAACTCGTCCCGTCCAACACGCGCTGCGGAGGAGACAATGACGATACCTGACTCACTGTCCGCCGAAGGCGGCGCGCGACCGACCAGGTGCCCCTTCTGCCACGGCAAGGCCGTCGACACGCGGGCAACAACCATCACGGTGACGACGTACTGGCGGTGTCTCGAGTGCGACAGGACGTGGATGATCCGCAGCCACGCCCCAAAAACACGCCGCCTCGATGTTGAGTCTGGAGGTTGACATCAATGACGTCTGCAGCCGTTGCCGCGTCCCTCGAGTCGCCGCACGCCGTTGAGCACGAGGATGTCGCGGCGCGTTGCGCCGTGACGACGCTGATTACCGCATCGACCGCGACAGACGTGGTGCATCTCGCGCGCCGGATACACGCGGCGAGTTCTCGCGCTGCGTGTTCGTTTGTCCAGGCTTCGGCGGCCGCGTTGCCGGTCGAGCCGCGTGCGTTGTTGGAGGCCTGCGCCGGCCTGATCGAGGCCGCAGCCGGCGGCACCCTGCTCCTCACCGCCGTCGAAGAGATGCCCGCAATCGCGCAGGATCGATTCATTGAGACCCTCGCCGAGCTACAAAGCATCCGCGAACCGTCAGTGGCAGTCCGCCTCATGGCGGGGACCACCGTATCCCTCCACGGGCGCATTGCCGACGGCGCATTTTCGGAGCGCCTGTTCTACCGCTTGAATATCATTCACGTACTGAAGGGTGTTCCGACGCGAAGCAACTCCGTGCACGAACAGCGTGTGGCCGTCGTGCCATGAATCTCGCGTACGAAGGCGTCGCCAGCACGACATTCGTGCATCGACCTGTCGGTCGCGCGGACGATCAATCCCTCCTGAAGTGAGTCACTTGCCGGAACCAGCCGGTACCAATGGGCTCCCACCCGTCGGACTGGTCGCGTTCGGTCAGTAATTGCACGTGCGACAGAGCCGCCTTCCGGTCGCGATGACCGGTCGAAAGAATGAAGGCACCCTCTTCACCTGTCCTACGGAGAACACTCCACGTCAAGCCAGTGAACCGCATGACGTAGTCACCGTCCTTTGAGCGCTGGAGGTACCTGGGTCGCTGTATCAATGGATGCGGAGGGTCATGGCTTGAACGTGTCCTTATTGGTGGTCCTGGTCTTCTCTGCGGCGGCCCGCGCCGCGTCAGCTTGTTCCTTGACCCGCGCGGCTTCGCGCGCGGGTGCTTCGCGTGCGTCCATGGTTACGGCGGTCGCTTGTGCTTTCCTGGCGAGCGCCTCGAGAGCAATCGATGTGATGGTCAAGCTGAACCCGCCGCCGTACGCCGATTGGTTGAGCGTGAGCGTCGCGTCCCCTTGACGCCACGTGGCAATCACGGTCGGCGTATCGAGGCTGTCGAACGCGGGCCTGGAAGCCGTCGGCGCAGGCTGCGTCGAGCGAGGTCCATATATCGCGGACAGCGAGGTGATCATGTCCTCTTTGGTTAATCCCTCCGTACGGGTCCTCTCATAGTCGATGGCCATCCTGAAGAGTTGATTGTCGATGAAGCTGAAGACGATGGTTGCCACCGAATCGCGGTCGCCGAAATTGCGATTGATCGCATAGCGTGGCCGCCACGACAGTTCCTGCAACAGGGCCGGCCGTTCGTGGAGGGTCTTCACGTCGCGCTCCGCGGCGCCCGTACGCGCGATCACGTCGGCCGTCGAGGCCCGGATCGTGAACTGACGATAGCTGCCGAGGTCGGCAGCCCCAACCGGCCACGACGCGAGCAGGAGTGTGGCGACGAGCGTGACGCGACGGAAACACCGAGATAGCACGTGTACCAACTTTCGTTACCGATGTTGACAGTTACTGGTGGTGACCAGACCCGCCTTCGGGTCGCTTGCGCTGACTGATGCCTCCGCCGCCCTCTTTCTGGCGTTCGGCGATCGTCGCAGGAGACATCGTGCTCGATCCGACGGGCATATCGGCTGCACCAAAGGGCGGCCCGCCCATGGCGCCCGGCTGGCGCTGGGTCAGAGTGTTCGGTTCGTAGGCGCCCGGAATCAGCGTCCGAGCGGCGTCGTTATTCCGAGAGTCTGCGACAATGGGAGGCGCCACCTGTCCACTGTATCGGGACCTGCCGAACAGCGATGTTCACTTCTGCACATCACTCACTCGTGCAGAACGACACTGAGAAGAGCCGCGTTGATTTTCAGTTTCCTGTCGCCAGCCGCCCCACTCGTGTCGGTCTGCGCGATCAAACGCCGTTCAGTGGTTTACCAACGACCTCGCGCTCAGATAGACGCGACCCACACACCGCCGACGCGGGCGACCGCACGCCGTCCGTCGATGCTCGGGACGACCCGCAGTTGAATTGCGGATACATCCTCAAGCCGCGCGGCGTACTCTTCGATTTCCTCGGTTGCACCGTTCGGGCTGAAGTTGAACCGTTGCCGCAGCAATTCCCGGTGCTGCTCTCCGCGGTTTAGCGAAGCCCAGACGGTTATTTCCTGCGTGCGCTCCTGCTCGATTTCTGAGGAGATGAGGCGGAGGTGACTCACATACATCGGTTCATGGAACCGAATCTCGATAAGCTGCTCGCCGGGCGCGTCTATTGACCAGATTCCGCTCGAGCGAGGCATCCGCCGTCCCCTACTGACAATGGTCACCTCGGCGACGTCGTCGAGATCGAGCCATTCAATGTGTTCTTCATCGTCGAAAGCCATGACTCGACATCATCTGGCACAACCGAACGACAGGCGAGACATTTCGTACTCGAGCTGAACGAGGCTCGCTCTCAAGTTGAATACCGGACGTGGGTCGGCGGGAGGATAGTAGGCCTATTTCGATCGCTCGCGCGCGATTACTGTCCCGACGGCAGCGAGAAGGCCGATATCGTCGAACGGCTTGTCGAGGTGGGTCGCAAAGCCAGCCGCCGCGGTGCGTCGATGATCGGCGCTGCTTGCGAGCCCGGATACGGCGATGACGGGGGTCGCCGCGTCGAACTGGTCGCGAAGTTTCAATAGAAACTCCCTTTCAGCTGCTGCTGGGAAGGGCTCGCAACTGACTCGGGAATTTCCGAGGCGCCGGTCGCGAGCGGCACACGAATCGTCACGTCCGTACCCCGGTCGATCCCTGCGCTGCTGATGGCCACTGTTGCTCCGTGCAACTCGGTAAGCCGCTTGACGACGGCGAGTCCAATCCCAAGACCGCCGTGAGCCCTCCGCGTTCCCTCCTCCTGCTGTCGGAATCTGTCGAACACAGATGACAACAACGTCGGCGCAATGCCCTCGCCTGTGTCGCGCACGTGTACCACGCCCGACTCGCCTTCTTTGGCGACGGTGACGTGGACCTCTCCGCCTGCGGGAGTGAACTTCACTGCATTCTGCAGCACGTTCCGGAAGATCTGCTGAACGCGATTCACGTCCACCAGCACGATGAGCGGCTCCTGCGCATCGTCGAATTGCAGTGCCACATGCTTCCGCTCCGCGGCCTCCGCGACCGCTTCGACCGCCATCGCGACCACCGCACCGAGGCGTTGTAACTTCAGATCCAAGACAATCTTGCCTCTGGCGGCTGTCAGTTCGAGGAGATCCTCGACGAGCCTGAGCTGAAGAAGGATGTTGCGCTCGATGACGTCAGCAGCGTGGGCCGTCTGGGCCGCAGTCGCCGCCATTTTCAGTATCCGGGTCCAACCGAGCATCGGCGTCAACGGCGTCCGGAGCTCGTGTGAAAGCACGGCGAGAAACTCGTCCTTTGTGACCGACGCAGCTCTGAGTTCCGCCGCGGCAGCCTCGTACTGTCGAGTGCGATGGTTCTCCCGAAGGATGGTGTCGCCCAGTACTTGCAGCAGTTCGCCGTGGACGACGAGGCGCCGCTCTGGCATCGGTTGATGACGCCGGGCCACTTCCCATAAGCGTCTGAAAGGGACGCCACCCCGGCGCGCGAGACGCTCGATCGCCGACGATTGCGAGAAGTCGACGAGCGCGTAGCCAGCGACCGCCGCCCCGACGATCTGTCCCTCTAACATGAGGGACGTGCCGACGACAGCCATTCCGTACGCGGGCGCGACGATCACGGCGGGACGATTCGCGGCTTGCGCAAGACACTGACGTGCGCACTCTCCGAAAATGCCAGGGTCGTACCCGTACTGCGCAAATACCGCGAACAGCGGGGTCGCGGGCACCGGACCACAGACCACGGAGGCGTTGGTGTCATAGAGCGCGACCGTGAGGTTCGTAACGGCGCCGTACTTCTCCAGCGCGGGTCTCCACGTCCTGTCGCTGAAGAGTCCAATGTCTTGGAGCGCCATGTGTCTACGACTCGTTCTCCGCTTGCTGCGGCCGCTCGCGCCGATTGGGCCACCGCGTGGGCGATCGAGAAATCAATCCTTGATAATCGGAGAACGGCAGTCGTCGGTTGGCGGCGGGAAGTTGGCGCGCCAGCACGCGCATCCCTTGGTTGTTGACGACTTCACATTCGTACGTCGCACGGGTCGTGGGATTCGAGCGCATCTTCGCGACAGTCAGTCCGAGCCGGAACGCGTCCCCGAGCTCGACCCAGTTCATCAAGATGATGTTGTCGACGAGCGAGCTCATGGCAAAGTCGCCCATCATCGAAGACATGCCGAGCATCTCCGGGTTCTCGTGGTTGTACACCGCCGCAATCTGATGCTCCTTCATGAGCGCCACGAGCGCGTGAAAAAAGTCGCGGAAGATGCGTCCCTCGGTCCCCAAGGTCGATCCGTAGGTGGACAGACTGTCGATGACGACGCGTGTCGGTTGGAACTGTTCCACCATCTGCTCGATCTGATGGAAGTGATGATCGACCTCGATCTCCTGCGGCGGATCGTAGGCAAGACGGACGAGATTCTCCTTTATCCAAGGATCGAGATCGATCCCAACGCTCTTGGCATTTCGCAGCACCTGCGGCACCTGCTCGTCGAGCGTCAGCATCAAGCTGCGCTCGCCGCGCCGCGCGCCTTCGGCAATGTATTGCAACCCCATCACGCTTTTCCCGACGCCCGAGATCCCGGCCACGACGGTCGTACTACCAAGGAAGTAGCCGCCATTGACAATCTCATCCAGCCCTGGGACGCCCGTTGAGATCCGCGTGCTCGGATCGAACGCGGCCGCGCGATCGCGGCTCGCGCGACGCGGCGCCTGCACGCGTCGATAGACCTGAATCCCGTGACCGTCGACGATGCGGAACGTGTGGCGACCCATCTGAAAGTCGTGGCCCCTCGACTTGACGATTTCGAGCGACCGCACCGTCGCGCGTTCGACGTCTTCCATCCGAAGGCGGATCAGCGTGTCGGCGATCGATTCTTCTGGCAGCGCCGCCGGCCGACCGTTCAGCGCGCTGGCTTCAATGGCGAGCACGGCCGTGAGCTGCTCCCGCTGCAGCCCCTCCGCCATGATATGAAATGCCTCGCGCGGCTCCTGTGACCCGTTCCCGCTCACTACTCCGGCCACACCATCCACGAATATCCGCCGCGCGCCCATCTTGGCAGCTTCGTCCAGCAATAAACTGTCCGCTTGCTGCAGTTCCTGCCGGAAGACCTGCCGCGTGGTGAACAAGATCTTGATTCGCCCCTCGCGTTCGAGCGCCGGCAAATCCCAACCGAACTGGACGGCATCCCGAACGAGCTTCTCCGGCGAGACTTCGAACAGCACGATAAGGCCGGGCTCGTCAAACTCACTCGCACCGCGATATACGAACTCGACCCCGAGCGTGGTCTTCCCCGTCCCGACGGCACCTTCAACGAGAATGACGTTCCCGCGTGGAACGCCGTCCGAGAGAATGACATCGAAGCCGCTGATTCCGGTGCGTACAAGGTCGCGTGCAGGCATCGAAGGCTACTCGGTTCCTGTGCGCCGCTTCGGCTGAGCAATACGCCGCGGACCCGGCTTGGTCAGCGCGGCTGTTTCCATGGAGACGGTGCCGTCGCTCGTCGACGCTCGCCGCCGGCGATGCACGAGCGCCCGCCTGAGGACCAAACGGCCTTCCCGCGTTGACGCCGCCCCAAGGAGCAACGGTAGCCATTCTTGGTGTGCGCCGCCGTGGGTGTCGTCGATCGCAAACACATACAACCGCGCCGCGTGCGCGGATGACTGCAGCCGTGTCAGCAAGCCCGCGGCCAGCAGCGTCTCCAGCGAGTCCGCGATCTCCTTCAATTCGTGCCCGAGGAAACTTGCCAACGACTCGCTGGCCAGGAGACTCCGCGGATGGCCGGCGAAGAAGATCAAGAGGTCCAGATCGCATGGATCGTTCAGGACCCCGATGCGGTCCAGCAGACGTTGAGCCTCTTCGTGTGTCATGACCTCGGAGAACGGCGTGCTTGCGCGCGCCGGCCCATCATATGCTGCAGGGACATCGGCAACACAACTCGACCATTGAAGGAAGGCACAACCCAGATCCTGATTCGCACGTAGAATCGCGTCGGTATGAGGCTCGCCGCGGCGGACACTCGGTTGGGCGAATTGATCGACACGCTCGATTGGGCTCGAACACCCCTGGGCCCGATGCGGTCCTGGCGCCAGAGTCTCCGAACAAGTATCGATCTCTGTCTCGCCTCGCGTTTTCCCATCGTCTTGTACTGGGGAACGGAGCTGGTCACGATCTACAACGATGCGTATGCGCCGATCCTGCGCAGCAAGCACCCGTCAGCGCTGGGCCGTCCCTGTCGTGAAGTCTGGGCGGAGATCTGGGACGTGATCGGACCGATGCTCACGGGAGTGGTGAAGAGCGCAACGGCAACATGGTCCGACGACATGCTGCTCGTCCTGGAGCGTCGCGGGTACCCCGAGGAATGTTATTTTTCGTTTTCGTTCACCCCGGTCCGTGGCGAGGATGGATGCACGGACGGCGTATTCACTGCGGTCATCGAAACAACCGCTCGCGTTGTCGGCGAGCGTCGTCTGTTGACGTTGCGTGAGCTGGGCCAGCACGTCATCGAAGTCGGTTCCGTTGAACAAGCGTGTCAACGCGCCGCGCGGACGATCTCGCGAAATCCCGACGATCTTCCGTTCTCCTCGATCTACCTGTTGGATGCGGACAAGGCGCGGCTGAACTTGATAGCCGCTTCCGGCGTCAGTATCGGCAGGGCGATATGTCCGGCAATCATCGCACTGGACGCTCCGCAGGAAACGATCGTTGAGTCGGTCTTGCGAGCGGTCGCCGGAGGCGCGGCCGAACGCGTGGAACTCGGACACGAGTACGCGAATCAAGTACCAGGTGGCTCATCGGAAGTCACGGCCGCGATGGTGCTGCCGATCAGGCGCGCCGGACAAACCACTGCCTATGGCGTGCTGATCGCCGGCATCAGTCCGCGGAGAGAATTTGATGAGGATTATCGCGGTTTCTACGACCTTCTCGCCGATGGCGTGACAACCGCGGTCGCCAATGCCCGCGCCTATGAGGAAGAGCGGGCGCGTGTGGAGGCGCTGGCGGGAATCGATCGAGCGAAGACCGCGTTCTTCAGCAACGTGAGTCACGAATTCCGCACGCCGCTGACGCTGATGCTCGGCCCTCTCGAGGAATTGTTGCGCAGTTCGCTGCCGGCGGGGCTCCATGCGGAGCTCGACATGATCTACAGAAACGGCCTGCGCCTGCTGAAGCTGGTGAACGCGTTGCTCGACTTCTCGCGCATCGAGGCGGACAGGGCCGAAGCCGTGTGCGAGCCCACAGACCTGGCCACCCTGACGACGGACGTCGCCGGCGCGTTCCGATCGGCGATCGAGCATGCGGGTCTCCGTTTGACCGTCGAGTGTGAGTCGCTGCCCGGTCCTGTCCACGTAGACCGTGAAATGTGGGAAAAGATTGTCCTGAATCTGCTGTCGAATGCGTTCAAGTTCACCCTGCAGGGCGAGATCACGGTGAGCGTGCGGCCGCTCGACAATGGAGTCCAGTTAACCGTTGGCGACACGGGAGTTGGTGTTCCCTCGCACGAGCTGCCGCACATCTTCGAGCGCTTCCACCGCGTCAAGGGCAGTCTGGCGCGCACGCACGAAGGAGCCGGCATAGGGCTGTCGTTAGTGCGAGAACTCGTGGCGCTGCATCGCGGCACGATTCGCGCCGAGAGCGTTGAAGGTGATGGCACACGGGTGATCGTCTGGATTCCTCGCGGAAGCGAACAGCCGACGTCAGCAGCTGTCCGCGGATCCCGACCGCTCGAATCGACGGCTGGCAGTGCCCGCGCGTACGTCGCGGAGGCGATGCGCTGGTTTCCGGAGGAGGGTGTCGTCGAACCGCAGGGTGATCCGTCAACTGGCGAGGATCAGTCGGTCGACCGTCAACGCAGTCCTCGACCCTACATCGTCTGCGCGGACGACAACGCCGACATGCGCGCGTATCTGAACCGGCTCCTGAGCCCACACTATGACGTCGAGACCGTCGCGGATGGTGACGCCGCGCTTCGCGCGGTGCGACGCCGCACACCCGATCTCGTGGTCAGCGACGTCATGATGCCTGGCGTCGACGGGCTGGGGCTGCTTCGTGCGCTCCGTGACGATCCGAAGACGCGGCTGGTCCCGGTCGTCTTGTTGTCGGCGCGCGCGGCTGAACAATCCCGCATCGATGGTCTCCAGTCGGGCGCCGACGACTATCTGGTGAAGCCGTTTTCCTCGCGCGAGATGCTGGCTCGCGTGAAAGCGCACCTGGAAATCGCTCGCATGCGGAAGGCGATTCTCCGAAAAGAGCGCGCCGCGCTGGTGTCGATCGACGCCAGTGAGGCACAACGTCGACGCATTTCCCGGGAGCTGCACGACGAACTCGGCCAGCAGTTGACCGCGATCGTGCTAGGCCTCAGGAGCATGCGGGACGCCGTTGCCAAAGATGGCCTCGTGCGCAGTTCCTTGCAGCGTCTAGAGGAAATGGCTGTCCAAGCGAGCCAAGACATGCACCATATCGCGCTCGAGCTGCGACCGGGCGCGCTCGACGACAAGGGCCTGCAGACGGCGCTCTCGAATTACGTCGAAGAATGGTCGAAGCGTAACGATGTCGGCGCAGATGTCCAGTACGTGGGACTGGGCAACCGGCGGCTTCCGTCCCACGTCGAGAATACAATCTATCGAATCGTGCAGGAAGCCTTGACGAACGTTGGTACGCACGCGAAAGCGACGGCTGTCAGTGTGATCGTTCAGCGCCAGGGCGATGCCGTGGTAGCGATCGTCGAGGACAACGGATGCGGCTTCGATGTCACCAATACAGAAGGCCGGGTCAATGGACGACTCGGTTTGTTGGGCATGAGAGAACGGGCGGCCCTCGTCGGCGGCAACTGCGACATCGAATCTCACGAAGGCGGCACGACCGTACTCGCACGGGTCCCCATCCAGCTTGATGAACAGCGCGATGCCTAAGCTACGAGTCCTTCTCGCCGACGATCACGCCATCCTCCGCGAAGGCCTCAAGGCGTTGATCAACGTCCATCCTGACATGGAAGTCGTCGGTGAGGCGGAGGACGGCAAAGAGGCCTATGACAGAACGAGGGAGCTGCGCCCAGACGTCGTGGTGATGGACGTCTCGATGCCGAACGTCAATGGCGTCCAGGCGACGCGCGATGTCCATCGCGAGTGGCCGAACGTCCGAATATTGGCTCTCACGGTGCACGAGGAGCGGAGCTACTTGCGTGAGCTGATGGAGGCCGGAGCCTCCGGCTATGTACTGAAGCGATCGGCGGCGGAGGACCTCGTGCACGCGGTCACAGTGGTCGCGAGGGGCGACGTCTACCTCGATCCGGGCGTCACCGCGGTGGTCTTGGGAAAGGTCGCGAGGATGCATCTCCCAGGGGAAGACTCGCGTCACCAGTTGAGCGAGCGGGAGGCCGAGGTGCTGCAACTCATCGCCCAAGGACACAGTAACAAAGAAATCGCCGACCGCCTGAAAATCAGCAGCAAAACGGTAGAGACCTACAAGGCGCGCTCAATGGACAAACTTGGTCTGACGGGGCGGGCCGATATCGTGCGCTTCGCGCTGCAAAAGGGCTGGCTGCAGGACTCTGGACGCTCGCGCTAGTCGAGCTTCGGTCAGGGAAATCCTGTGTCGACCGCACTCCGTCGACAGCGCCTCGCGGTCACCCGTCTTTATGCATGAGAGACACCCCCACCCGTCCATCACCGAAGACTGTGAACGTTGCTCACAGAAGCCCGTCATGCGACTTTCACCTGATCGCGTCCTCCGGCCTTCGCGGCGTATAGCGCCGTGTCTGCAGTTTCGATCAACGACTCGGGGCTGTTGAGGTGATGTGGATCAGGAAAAACAACGGCGACGCCGATTGATGCGGAAATAGCATCCTGAGGCGCACGTGTGCTCCCCTTCAGCCGAACCAGGAGGCGGTTGGCCAGCCGCTCGGCCGCCTCGCGTGAGGTTTCGGGCGCGAGGATGACGAATTCATCGCCGCCCCAACGAGCCCCGACGTCACTGCCCCGCAGCGACTCACGGATTGCCGCTCCCATGCGGCGAAGCAGATCATCGCCCCCGCTATGTCCGAGAGCCTCGTTGACCTGTTTCAGACCGTCAACGTCAATCAGCAGCAGTGCCAGCGGTGAGCGATACCTCGCGGCGCGATCCCATTCGTGCCGCAAACGATGATCGAGTGCGCGGCGGTTACACAGTCCGGTCAACGGGTCCGTCGATGAAAGCCGGCGCAGCGTGTCGGCTTGGCGACCCAACACGTAACCAAGTCCGAGAAACGTTACGGCAATCGCCACGAATAGATAAGTGAACATGTAGCGATTCGAGAAGAAGTCAGCCGTAAGAGATCCAGAGCCGAACGGCGCACGAAGCAGCAGCAATCCCATCACCGCGGCAACTGCCGCCATCAACGCATAGTTCAACGCGCGCCGCCGCTTCATACCCCTTCCCCTGTGCAATGAGAATACCGGCCGCGCTCGGTCATTCCGCTGTATCGCCGAGGGGAATTCGCAGCGGCACGACGAATATTCGCGTACACTGATAACAGCTTTCCTGACGTCCTGGCCATCCGGACAGCCGCCATCAAAGCGTCGATTTACTCGACGGAGGCGGTCTCATGCATTCATCAGCTGAATCCTGCTTTTCCTGTTGGTACGTGCGCCAATAACGCGCCGCGTCAGTCTAGGAGCGTGTATGTCTACGCTACCGACTCCCATCGTCCATTCAGGGCTGCGGGGGGTTTGGGACGTCGTCTCGGATCTTCTGATCGCGACCGCGTTGATTTGGACGCTGCCGCTATTGCTGGGTGCAGTGGTCGCTCTCGTCAATCGTCTCTTGGGAATCGAGTAACGCTGGAGGCGAAGAGAGTCGAAGGTTGTTATGAGTGAGAGCGATCTACCCGACTCCTCGCTCGGCTTCGGCGGCTATCTTCGATAGCCCCGACGATGCCGCGTGTGCACGGGCGCCCAGCTCCACGATGACGTTGTGGGTCGCTCCGTCCTCCACCAGCGGAATGGCCTTGTGATCAACCGGCACGCCATCGAGTTGGGCGTACCTGACACCCGTACAACGATGCTCCGGGTTGAAGACTGAAACGTTGTAGCGGGTCCCGCCCACGCTCCACTGGATCGAGAACTTCGGCCACATGGCGGGAATACTGGGTTCTATGCCAAAGGCGTGGCCATGGCGGCAGAGTCCGAGCAGACCTTCTATCGCCGCCTGGTACATCCATCCGGCCGAGCCCGTGTACCACGTCCATCCGGCGTGGCCGAGATGCATCGGATGGGTATAGACGTCTGCGGCCACCACATACGGCTCCGCACGGTACTGCGCGAGTCCCGCCGGCGTGCGCATGTGATTGATCGGATTGAGCATGTGAAAGAGCTCCATGGCCTCGTCGCCGAGGCCAAGTTGAGCGAGCGCAATGACCGTCCATAGTGCCGCGTGCGTGTACTGGCCGCCGTTCTCGCGCACGCCTGGAACGTAACCCTTGATATACCCAGGATCGTGCGTCATCCGATCGAAGGGGGGCGTCAGCAGGAGCACGACCTGCGCGTCGCGGCGCACGAGGTGAGCGCGCACGGCCTCCATCGCGCGTGAGGTCCGGCGTCGGTCGGCCTCCTGCGAGAAGACGGCCCATGACTGCGTCAGCGAATCGATACGGCACTCCTCGTTCTGCGCCGATCCAAGAGGAGTCCCGTCGTCGAAGTACGCGCGTCGATACCAGTTGCCATCCCATGCGAGCTCCACCATGCCGGTCAGCCACCGCGCCTCGCTTCGGTACCGTTGCGCCCGCTCGACGTCACCTCGCTGTTCCGAGAGTGTGGCCCACTGCTGGAGCACGACGATCAAAAACCATCCGAGCCACACGCTCTCGCCACGACCGTTCTGGCCGACGCGATTCATGCCATCGTTCCAGTCGCCTGAGCCGATGAGCGGAAGGCCGTGTGCACCATACTTCAGCGAACGATCGATCGCCCGAATGCCATGTTCGAAGATCGAGGCGGTCTGCGACGATACCGAAGGGAAGCCGTACGCTTCGGTTTCGTCCGGCTGCAACGGCGGCGCCTCCAGAAATGGCACGACCTCATCGAGCACCGCCTGATCGCCCGTTCGTGCAACGTACCGCGCTGCGGCATACGGAAGCCAGAGGAGGTCGTCGGAACACCGCGTCCGAGTTCCACGTCCAGTGGGCGGATGCCACCAGTGTTGGACATCCCCTTCTACGAATTGCCGCGAGGCAGCCAGGAGGAGGTGTGCCCGACAGATCTCCGGCCGCGAATGCAGCAACGCCAGCACATCCTGCAGCTGGTCGCGGAACCCGAAGGCTCCGCCCGGTTGGTACGGACCGCTCCTGCCCCAGATCCGACAACTGAGTGTCTGGTACAGCAGCCACCGATTCACCAGGAGATCGAACGAATCGTCCGGTGTCTGGACCTGAACGGCGCCGAGAGCCTCGTCCCAGAATCGGCCCGAGCGTGCAATCGCCTTGTCGACCTCCTCGAGGCGCGAGTACCGATCGGCGAGTGCTGCAGCGTGAGACGGGTCGCTGCCCTGCCCGAGCACGAACGCGACGCGACGCACCTCCCCCGGCGGGATGTCAATTTTGATCTGGAGCGTGGCGCACGCGTCGAGGCCGGCGCCCGTTCGCCCGCCGAGTCGCTCGCGCAACAGACCGGCCGGCGCCGCGAGCGTCCGATTCCGCCCGATGAAGTCCGCGCGATCACATGTCAGGGAGCTTGGTGGTTCGGTGGCGTGCCAGAAGGCGACACGATCCTTGAACTCCGTGTTGTAGGCATTCCTCGCGATGATGGCGCCAGTGGATTCATCCACCTCGGGGACGACAAACCGCCGCTCACCGTATCGTGGCGGACCGAGCACCCACTCGACGTACCCGAACACACTCAAATGTCGAGTGTCGCTCGACGTGTTCTTCAGCGTCAGAAGCGACAATTTCACGGGATCGTCCGGCGCGACACACACGGCCAAATCCTGCTCGAGTCCCTCCACGGCGTACTGGAAGCGAGTGATACCGGCACCGTGCCGAATGACCCAGCGTCCCGACTCGCTCGTACGGCGCAGCGGCCCCGGCGTCGCGCCCCAGACTGTCTGCGCCTCGTCATCGCGCACAAAGATCGCTTCGCCGGTCGGATCGGTGATTGGTTCGTTGGCAAAGGGAGTCAGGCGGTTTTCCCGGCTGTTTCCAGCCCACGTATACGCTGCACCCGACTCGCTCACCACGGTGCCGAACTCGGCATTCGCCAAAACATTTGACCAGGGCAGAGGCGTCTGACGGTCTCTGTCGAGAACGATCACATACTCTCGACCGTCAGGCGTGAAACCACCGATGCCGTTCTCCATCACCCGCGGTTCGAGAGGCGCGGGCGCGGACGGTACCCTCGAAGATCGCAGCACCGCCGACGCCGGAACGATCTCTGTTGGCGGCAACCACGGCGCCTTGCGATCGAGCTGGGGCGCCAAATCGCCAAGATCACTGCGGA
>Ga0207701_10000610_pt1 | contig 37382 bp, 32 predicted proteins | sample KBSSwiSSwithPhiX_FD_184294 | JGI IMG/M metagenome (GOLD analysis project Ga0207701, IMG submission 184294) | Switchgrass rhizosphere bulk soil microbial communities from Kellogg Biological Station, Michigan, USA, with PhiX - S5 (SPAdes) (version 2) | ecosystem: Environmental > Terrestrial >... | reverse complement strand
GGGCGGGTCTTTAGACCCGCCGGACGCTAGCGAGAAATAAGCGGCCGCAGCTCACTCACATTCTTCACGCTCTCCAGTGCGAACACCGTATCCGACAGTTTCTGGAACAACGTGGTGCCAAGCACCGGCACGATCAGATCTCTCGCTTTCCCAATCACTTCATCCTTCGTCATCGGATTAGCAGCCGTGCCGCGCACGGTTCCAACGCGCTCGCGGACGGTCCGGCCATCGGTCAGCGTCACCTCGACGATGGCGGTGCGCTGGGGCATCAGCTTCTCGAGCTCGTCATCGGGCACGAGCTGCACTTTCGCACGCTCGCGCAACACGGCCGGATCCTTCATGCGGGCGACATCGTGCGCGGCCTTGAACGACACGGTCTTGTCGAGCAGCATCACGGCGATCAGATGCTGCAGGTTGATGTCCGAGATTTCGCGGTTGTTCACGATCGCCGCTTCGTCGGTTGCGACGCGGACCACGACCTGCCTCACCTGAGACGGCTCGAATCGCTCGCGCTTGATGAGCGTGTCGAGGGCATCGAGCGGCGCCTGAATCGGCGCGCCGACGGACCACTTCTTGATGTCAGTACGCATGACCTCGAAACGGCGCCCGAGCTCCTCGATGACCATCGCCGGGTTGTTCTTGGGGACGAACGCCTGAAAGAAGTTGTCGGTCCCTGACAGCACGTCGTCAACGCCGGTGCCGCCCGCCTGGACGAGCAGCGCCGCCGTGACGCCGTTGCGTGCCGGCATGCCGCCAAAATCGAACGCCTTCTCGATGTGGTCGACGTCGCGCTGCCAGGAGGCGAGACCGGACGCCTGCTGCCCGGTGTACGACAGGAGCCATCGCATCTGCTGGGCATTGAGTCCAGCGGCGCATCCCGCTGCGGCGGCCGCTACCCAGGTGCCTGCGATGCCGTGGGTGCTGCGATGCGTCTCGAACATGTACTGCAGTTTGCCGAGCGTGGCGGTAATGCGCGTTCCCACGTCGTAGCCAAGCGCGACCGAGCGTACCAATCGGGTGCCATCAATGCCGAAGCGTTCGCCGACGGCGAGCGCGGCCGGAATCGCGGCGCACCCGGGATGCGATTGCGACGGCGGATGAGTATCGTCGGTCTCGTCCGCGTGCCCAAGGACGCCGTTGGCCAGCGCTGCCTCGATGGGTCCGCAACGCACCGACGAACCGGCGACCGTGCAGAGAGGGTTGCCACCATATGCACGTACGAACTGGATCGCGAACTTGCCAGGAGGCAGTTCGGAACCGGAAATCATGGCGGCAAGCGTGTCGAGAATCATGAACTTCGTCTTCTCGACGACCGGCTCCGGCAGCATCCGCGTTGCGGCTCCCGCCATGAACGTGCTGAGCGTCGTCATCACGTCGCTCACCTCGGCCGCCTCGGCGAGGTCGCCCGCAAACTGCGGCCGAAACGCAGCGGTTGCCAACAATGCTCCCGTTGACTGCAGCAATTTGCGGCGGCTGACGATGAAGTGATCTGTCACCATACGCTCCTTGGCAGTGCCGTTATAACCTAAAACCTAAAACCTGAAACCTCCTGAAACCTGACACCCGATACCTGAAACCTCCTTATGGCCACTCAGATTGAGGCGATTGATATCAAGCGCAAGATGTTTTTCGAGCATGAAGGCGCGCCGTACCACTGCATCGACGTCGAGGTGTCAAAGCCGACGGCCCGTGGCGGCCAGACGCTCGTGCGCATCAAGATGCGCAACCTGTTGACCCGCGCGGTGTTCGACAAGACCTTCAAAGCTGCGGACAAGTTCAGGGAGCCGGATCTGACCACCGAGACCGCCACGTTTCTCTACGCCGACGCCTCCGGCTTCAATTTCATGAACCAGGAGACGTTTGAAACGGTCACCCTGAATCCGGACATGGTGGGCGACGCGGCGAAGCTGCTCGCCGACAATGTCAGCGTTGACATCCAACGCTTCAACGGCAGACCGATCGGCCTGGAGTTGCCGCCGCACGTTGAATTGACGGTCGCCTATACCGAACCGGGCGTGCGGGGAGATACGGCCAGCGGCGGGGTGACGAAGCTCGCGAAGCTCGAGACGGGGCTGGAGATTCGTGTGCCGCTCTTCATCAAGGAAGGCGAACGGGTGAAGGTGCACACGGAAACCCGAGAGTTCGCCGGCCGTGCCTAGGCGGTCTTCACATCACGGGCGAGACGCTCGAGTGAGAACGACGCTATGACTTTGAAGTCCTTCGCGTACGCCTCGTGGTTCTCCTCGACGTCGGCCATTCGATACACGTAGTTCGCGGTGATGCCGAGCGACGAGGCGATACCGGCGGACGAGACGTCGCCGCCCCAGTTCAGCCGCGCTAATCGCGCGCCGTTGGCGAGGTGGAAGCGGGCGACCGGATCCAGCGGCGCGTGTCCGCGCTTGGCGCGGAGCAGATAGTACGCGCAGAGCTGCATGATTTCGTCGCGCACCGCATCCGGAACAGCCGTGAGCGCGGCCGAACTGTCGAGCGGCAGCGCCGCCAGCGTCGGCGACATCAGCTCGCGGTGCAGCATCATCCACGATCGGAATCCCGGCACCGGCGAGAGCGTCGCAAATTTCCGGATCTTGCTGAACTCGCGGCTCAAATCCTCAACGACCTGCTTGATCAGGAAGTTGCCGAACGAGATTCCCCGAAGGCCGATCTGACAGTTCGTGATCGAGTAGAACAAGGCGCAGCGCGCATCGGCGGGATCGTCGACCGTCGACTGCGGATCGAGCAGCGGTCGCACATAGCCGAGGATGCCGGCCGTCAGCGCGGCCTCGATGAAAATCAGCGGCTCGTCGGGAAGCGCCGGATGGAAAAAGGCGTAACAGCGCCTGTCTTTTTCGAGACGGCGGCGCAGGTCGTCCCACCCCTGGATTTGATGCACCGCCTCGTACTGAATGAGCCGCTCGAGAATCAGTGCTGATGTCCGCCACTCGATTCGCTGCAGGACCAGGAATCCGCGGTTGAACCAGGAACGGAACAGGTGTTTCAGGTCCGAGTCGACGGCCGAGCGTTCCGGGTGCTCCGCCAGGGTACGCAGCAGATCCGCGCGCATGCGCACCAGCAGCCGCGTTCCGCCGGCGGCGGTGTTGAGCCGCCGGAACAGTTCCTGTCGCCGTGATTCGGTCGCGGTGTGCAGCGCGGCAAGGTGCGCCGCCGACGGATCGCCGCGGTATACATCGATGGCACGAGTGACGGCGCTCGCGTTCGCCCCGTGGTCGTCCACGAGCTTGTTGAAGAAGATCTCGCGCCCGTACTCGGTAAGCTGATCGTACGCCTCGACCGCTTCGGCACCGATGCGCGCGCTCGAGACCTCGCCGCGCTCGGACAGGAGCGAATCGCACAAATCGATCAAGTGGTCGGCGTCGCGACCGGAGGTCAGTGAGGGCGCCGGGCGCACGGAACGCCAGACGCGCTCGAGGAAGCGGCGGGGCTGCTCGTTCATTTACGTCTCTTCTTCTTTTCGGCGCGAGCCCATTCCGCCCGCATCTGGGCGAGCCCCTCCATGTATACGGCGGCCTTATCGCGTTCGTCTTCGTTCGGCAGACGTTTCAACAGCTCGATGGCGTGGACAATATCGTGCTGAATCGTGCGCTTGGTCGTCTTGAAATAGATCTCACGGATTTCGGCAATCGTGGCCTGCGAATCGGGCGAACCCTGCCTGATCGACTTCAGCGCGACGAACCCGAGCGGTTTGTCGGTCACGTCATCTCCGGGCCGGCGTCAGCCGGCCCTCCGGTTTCTCCGTAACAATTCGCGCATCTCGCCCACCGGCCGCGTGTTCAGCACAGCTTCCGGCGACACCCACGCGCGGCGGGCCACCTGGATACCCCACCGCATGTTGCCAAGGGCGATGACCGAATGCGCATCGGTCGAAATCGCAATCATCGCACCGCGCTCGTGGGCAGTTCGTGCAAATGCATCGCTCAAATCGAGGCGGTCGGGCTGGCAGTTGATTTCGAGGGCGACGCCGTGCGCAACGGCCGCGGAGACAACCTGATCGAAGTCCAGTTTCAGCGGCTCCCGCTGCAGCAGACGACGACTCAGCGGGTGACCGAGGATGTCCACCCAGGGGCAGTCAAGCGCCTTGAGAATCCGCTCGGTCGTCTGCGCTTCGCCCTGGGTGTAATGGGCGTGAACGGACGCGATCACGACGTCGAGTTGGGCGAGACAATCGTCGGCGAGATCGAGCGATCCGTCAGCGAGCACGTCGCATTCGATCCCTGCCAGCAGCGTGAGGCCTTCGAGCTTCCCGTTGAGCGCCCGGATGCGCGCCGCATGCTCGAGCGCGCGGTGCTCGTCGAGACCGTTGGACATCGCGAGCGCCTTGCTGTGGTCGGTGACAGCAACGTAACTGTAGCCGAGGCGCTGTGCCGCCGCGGCCATCGTCTCCAGATCGTCGCGGCCGTCGGTCACGTCCGTATGCATGTGGAGGTCGCCGCGAAGATCGGTGCCCGCGACAAGCCGCGGAAGCAGTCGCGCAATCGCCGCTTCGATTTCACCATGATTCTCGCGAAGTTCCGGAGGCACCCAGGTCATCTCGAGCGCGTCGTAGATGCCCTCCTCGGTGTCACCGGCGACCTTGCTGTCGTCGGCGACCCGGAACAGCCCGTATTCGTTCAGCTTGAAGCCATGCTGAGCGGCGCGGTCACGAAGGGCGACATTGTGTGACTTTGATCCGGTGAAGTACTGCAGAGCGGCACCGCGGCTGTCGGCGGCCACCAGGCGAAGATCGGCCTGGTAACCGCCGGTGATGCGCACGCTCGTTTTCGTCTCGCCCTGCGCGAGCACGCGCTCGACGCGCGGGAACGCAATGAGGTGGTCCATCAACGACGCGTCGCCACCTGTCGCGAGGATGTCGATGTCGCCGCAGGTCTCACAGCCGCGCCGGAGGCTGCCGACGGCCATGAAGTCCGCGGAAGGCGCCCGTTCACGCAGATACGAAACCAGCTCCGCCGCAATTGCCGTCGTGTCGGAAAGCAGGTGCCTCCCACGATCCTTCTCGCGTTCTTCGACAGCTTTGAGAATGAGCGCTTCCTTTTTGGGGCCCATTCCCTTGATCGCGCGCAGGCGTCCCGCTTTCGCCGCCTCGACGAGTTCGTCGACGCTGCGGATGTTGAGCGTCGAGTAGAGCAGTGCAACCGTTTTAGGACCGACGCCCTGCAGGCGCAGCAGGTCGAGGATGGTTGGCGGAAATTCCAGGAGCAGGTCCTGATGGAAACGGCAGGTTCCCGTCTCGGAAAGTTCGCGGATCTTTTTCGCGAGATCCTTGCCGATGCCCGGCAGTGCGAGTAGCTGCTTTTCGTCCATCCGCGCGACGGGATCCGCCCACGCGCGTATCGTGTCGGCCGCCGAGCGGTACGCCCGAATCTTGAAGAGGTTCTCGCTTTTGATTTCCAGCAGGTCCGCGATCTCCGAGAAGACCTGGGCGAGCGGATAGTTATCCACGCGTGAGCCCGTCCCGCTCGATGGTGTAGTCGAGGAGTCGCGCACCACCGGCGGCAAGCGCTTCCGCAATGGCTGCATGTGTGGAGGGGGGCCCGTAACAAAACAGACATCCGCCACCACCGGCACCGCAGACCTTTGCCGCCGTGGCACCCGCCGCCATCGCGCGGGCGATGAGACCTTCAATCGCCGGCGTCGTCACGCCCGGCGCCAGCCGCTTGCGGTTCTCCCATTCCTCCGCGATGGCCGTCCCTACGCCGTCCCAATCGCCCCGCGTCAGTCGCTCGCGCATCGCACTGGCGGTGTCGCGGATGCGCTCGAAACAGTCGAACACGTGCCGGTCGCCGTCGATATGTTTCTTCGTGATTTCCCAGTTGTTCGTTCCTGAATTCCTCGGCTCGCCCGTGTAGCACAGAACGATTCGTCGTTCGAGCTCGCGGAAATCGACCTGGAGCGGAATACGGTGGATGCCGTCCACATCGAGCTCGAGCGCGGCGACTCCCCCGTAGAGCGCCGGTCGGTAGTCCTGCAGGCCGGTGGGGACCGCAATGGTCTGTGCTTCGACGTTCATCGCGACCTGCAGCAGCGCCTCGGGCTCGTAATGCTCGCGGTTCCAATCCGCAAGCGCCCCGCATACCGCGACGTTGAGCGCCGACGACCCGGCGATGCCCGCGCCCGCGGGCGACTCGGACGACGTCGTCAGGGTAATGCCGTGGGTTTCGAAGAAGTAGACCAGCAGCGAGAGGAGCCGCAGCTCGCGTCGCTCGCGCAACTCGCGCCAGTCCGAGGCTTCGACGGTGACGCCAGTGTCTTCGGAGCGGATGACGATCCTGTCGTCGGAGCGCGATTCAATGCGCGCGCGCGCTCGCAGACTGATCGCGGCGTTGAGCGTCTGGGCGCCGGAATGAAAGAGATAGAGAGGCCAGATGTCGATGGTTCCGCCAGCGAGATCGATGCGAGTCGGCGCAGAGGTTTCGATGACCACGAAGCAAATGTAAACCACGAAGGCGACGAAGGTCTGGTTAAAATAACTTCGTGCCTTCGTCTCTCCGCCGCGAAATCGGACAGCTGCTGATAGGCAGCTTGCCCGCCACGACGATCACGCCCGAGATGCGATCGCTCGCGCGAGAGTTTCAGCTCGGGGGCGTCACCCTGTTCAAACGGAACATCGAAGCACCGGAGCAGGTCGCCGAGCTCAATCACGATCTTCAGTCGCTCTCCTCCGAACTGCCGCTCTGGGTGGCTGTCGATCAGGAAGGTGGACGCGTGGCTCGCCTGCGTGCGCCCTTTACCGAGTGGCCGCCGATGGCCACGCTGGGCCGCAGCGGCGACGAACAGCTCGCCTATCGTTTTGCTGCAGCACTTGCGGAGGAGCTGAAGGCCGTCGGCATTACGCTCGATTATGCCCCGGTGCTGGATATCCATACCAATCCCCGTAATCCCGTCATCGGCGATCGTGCGCTCAGTGAAGACGCCGCGACGGTTGCCAGGCTCGGCGCGGCCGTCATCCGCGGGTTTCAGGAAAACGGCGTCGCGGCCTGCGGCAAGCACTTTCCTGGGCATGGAGACACATCCGTCGATTCGCACCTCGCACTACCGATCATCGAGCACCCGCCGGATCGGATCCGACGCGTGGAGTGCGTTCCGTTTCGAGAAGCGATTCGCAAGGATGTCGCGTTCATGATGACGGCGCACATCCTCGTGCCGGCGCTCGATGAGCAGAAACCGGCGACCTTGTCGTCCACGATCGTTCACGGCATGTTGCGCGAGGAGCTCGGATTCGAAGGGGTGATTCTCAGTGACGATCTCGAGATGAAGGCGCTCGCGGATACCTACACCGTTCCGGAAGCGGCGGTCCAGGCGATTGCGGCGGGATGCGATGGCGTGCTCGTGTGCCGGCATCTTTCCTCGGAGCGATCGCAGGATGCGGAGGTGCAGGCAGCAGTGCTCGAGGCACTAGTGCATGCGGTCGAGGATGGCCGCATTCCCCACAAGCGAGCCGAAGACGCGCTCTTGCGCAACCGTCGCGCGAAGGAGCGGTTTCTGACTGCGCCCGTTGCGCCCGGGCGCGTGGCCGTACTGCGCGAGGTCCTGGGCAACGACACCCATCGGCGTATCGCCAACGAAATGGCTCGTTTTCTCTAAAACCGTGTTGAAACCCGCGCCCGTCAGGCCAGGTGCCCGGATTGCCATCGTCTCGCCCGCAAGTCCCTTTTCCCGCGAAGAATTCGACCGCGGCGTCGACGAGCTCCGGCGGCTGGGTTACCAACCCACATACGACGATGACGTGTTCGCCCGCACGGGGACGTACCTCTCGGGGACGGCCGCGCTGCGCGCTGCAGCGTTCTCACGCGCGTGGGTGGACCCGTCGATTGCCGCGCTCATGGCCGTTCGGGGCGGGTATGGCAGCGTGCAGCTGCTGCCGCTGTTGGACGAGACGCTGATTCGTCGAACGCCGAAACTGTTCATTGGCTACAGCGATAACACGTCGCTTCTTTCCTGGCTGACGTGCCGATGCGGCGTCACCGCCCTCCACGGTCCGATGATTGAGGGGCGGGTTGCCAAAGGGAAAGAGGGATTCGATGCCGACTCGATGCTCGCGTTCATGCAGGACGGAGAGGGACGCACCCTCAGTCCCGATGGACTGGCAGTGGTTCGCGGTGGCGAAGCGGTTGGTCCGCTGTTTGGCGGCACCATCACGCAGCTCGCCGCATCGCTCGGCACGCCGTACGCATTCGATCCGCCGCCGGGATGTGTGCTGTTCCTGGAAGATGTCAATGAGCGCCCCTACCGGCTCGACCGCATGCTGACGCAACTTCAGTTGGCTGGCATTCTGGGCCGAGCGAGAGCGCTGGTGTTCGGCGAGATGCGCGCGTGCGACGAAGCCAATGGACAGGCGAGTGCGCTCGACGTCATCCGCGGTCTCGCCACGCAATGCGAGGGCCCCATCATCACGGGCTTTCCGTCCGGTCACACGACCGGACCGTGTTGGACGCTTCCGCTCGGCGTCCGCGTTCGCGTCGTCACAGCGCCCCGCCCGGCGCTCGTCGTGGAGGAGTCGCCCGTTGAGTAACGGCTCGCGCGTGATCCACCTCATAGGCATCTGCGGCACCGCGATGGCGACGCTCGGAGCATTGTTGAAGCGGCGAGGGTACGACGTGCGCGGCTCGGATCAAAACGTTTACCCGCCGATGAGCGACTTCCTTGCGGCCGAGGGCATTCCGATCATGACCGGCTATGCAGCCGATCACATCGGCAACGACGTCGATCTCGTCGTCGTCGGAAACGCCATTTCGCGCGGCAACGCGGAGCTTGAAAGCGTTCTCGAGCGGAAGATCCGCTATTGTTCGTTGCCTGAAGCTGTTCGGGATCACTTTCTGTGGGGCGCACGGTCTATCGTCGTTGCCGGTACGCATGGAAAGACGACGACCACGTCGCTCACCGGGTGGCTGCTGACCAGCGGCCGATTGGACCCGACGGTACTCGTTGGCGGCATTGCGCTCAATTTCGGCGACGCGGGTTCGAGCTACCGCGTCGGCGGCGGCCGCGATTTCGTGATTGAAGGGGACGAGTACGACAGCGCCTTTTTCGACAAGACCGCAAAGTTCCTGAAGTACTTGCCGGACGTCGCGGTCATCAACAACGTCGAGTTCGATCACGCCGACATTTACGCTGACCTTGATGCGGTCCTGCTTGCGTTTCGACGCCTCGTCAATCTCGTCCCACGCAACGGATTGCTGCTGCTCGGAGCCGATAGTCCTCACGCCAGAGGACTCGAAAAACACGCGGTTAGTCCTCTCGAAACCTTCGGCACGTCGGACGAGGTGACCTGGCAGGCCACGGACATCGAAGCCGCCGATGGCTTGACGCACTTCAAGGTGCGCCGGCGCGGTGAAGTGTTCGGCCGTTTCGCCTCGCCGCTGCTCGGCGTGCATAACGTACGCAATGCCGTCGCGGCGATTGCGGTGGGGAGCCACGTCGGGATTCCGCCGGCCGATCTTGCCGACGGATTGAGAACATTCAAGGGGATCAAGCGCCGGCTCGAGGTCGTCGGTACCGCGGATGGCGTGACTGTGATGGATGATTTTGCGCATCATCCGACCGCCGTGCACGAAACCCTGTTGGCCCTTCGGAGTGGCTATCCGGATCGGCGAATCTGGGCGGTGTTCGAGCCGCGGTCCGCTTCCTCCTGCCGTCGAGTCTTTCAGGAGGATTTCGCTCGCGCATTCGGAGCCGCCGACGAAGTGATTGTCGCGGCCGTCTTCCGGTCATCGCTGCCGGAGTCGGAGCGATTGTCTGCCGAGCAACTCGTGGAAGATCTGCAGGCGCGTACACAGCGGGCCCGTTACATCGCCGCGGTGGACGATATCGTTGGCACCGTCGTGAATGAACATCGCAACGGCGACATCGTCGTGTTGATGTCAAACGGCGGGTTCGGAGGGATTCACCAGAAGCTGCTGAAGGCGCTGGCGTGAGCTCGCCCGGGATTCGCGATGCCGGAGATTCGGCGATTCTGCTCGAGCTCGAACCCGTCATCGATTCCGCCGTGAACGCGCGGGCGATTTCGATCGCGACGGCGATCAGCGATCAACGGCTGGCCGGCGTCCGCGATGTCATCGCCACGTACCATTCGGTTGCTGTTCACTTCGATCCGCTGAGGTGCGATATCAATTCCCTCCGCAAGATGGTGGGGGAGGCCGCCGTTTCGCCGCCGGTACCGGCGAGAGGCTCGTTGGTCGAAGTGCCAGTGGCGTATGGCGGCGATAACGGACCGGACCTCGACGACGTGGCGGCGTTTGCGAAATTGCCGGCTCGGGCGGTCATCGATCGGCACTGTGGGCCGGAGTATCGCGTCTTCATGCTGGGATTTCTCCCAGGCTTCGCGTACATGGGAATCGTGGACGAATCGATTGCCGCCCCGCGTAAAGCGACGCCGAGGACGCGTATTCCTGCGGGCAGCGTCGGGATTGCGGGACGCCAAACGGGTGTGTATCCACGTTCATCCCCGGGGGGCTGGCAGCTGATCGGCCGGACGCCGCTTGACGTATTCGATCCCACTCGGGAAGCGGCATCGCTGTTTCGCGCGGGCGATCGCGTGAAGTTTGTGAACATGGCCGGGACTCAGGATGCGCGGTTCGGGATTCGAAACGCGCAACCTTCGAATCAGAACGCCGAGTCCCGAATCCCGCATCCCGAATCCCGGTGTATCACCATCCTCAAGCCAGGGCTCTTCACGACGATCCAGGACGGCGGCCGATGGGGCTATCAGGATCGCGGCGTCCCCGTTTCAGGGCCAATGGATCGCCAGGCACATCGTCGTGCAAACGCGCTGGTGGGAAACGCGGCTGACGTGGCAACCCTGGAAGCGACGCTACTTGGCCCGGAATTGCGGTTCGAGCAGCCGGCGTTGATCGCACTGACCGGCGCGGATCTCGAGGCCGCGATCGACGATAAGCCTGCAGCGATCGATACCCCGCACCGCGTGAAGGGCGGAGGAACCTTGCGGTTCGGCGCGCGCCGATCGGATACGAGGGCGTATGTCGCGATCGATGGCGGCATCACCGTGCCGCTGATCCTCGGAAGCCGATCGACACATGTCGTCAGCGGCTTGGGAGGGATCGAGGGCCGCGCCCTTCGGGCAGGCGATCGGATCCCTCTGGGTCCGTCCAATCACTCGTGGCGCGAAGGTTCGTCCACGCACCTGAGGCGCGGACCTTCACGGTCCGCGCGACCGTCCCCTGCCGGCGCTCGTCTTCGCGCGATGCGTGGTCCCCAGGACCACTACTTCGACGAGTCTGCATTCGATTGGCTGACGGCGACGCGCTTCGCCGTTTCACCACGGTCCGATCGGATGGGGTATCGCCTGGTGCCGGGTTCCAGTCGAATCCCGAATCCGGAATCTCCCTCGACTGCGCTCGGGACACGTCAAATCCGAGGCGCGATGATCTCCGACGCAACTTTCACGGGTGGCATCCAGATTCCTCCGTCCGGCGAGCCGATCCTGCTGATGGCGGATCGACAAACGACCGGCGGCTATCCACAGATTGCCACGGTCATCACCGCTGATCTTCCGCTCGCCGGTCAGCTCGCCCCCGGCGATTGGATCGAATTCGCGTTCTGTACGCGTCCCGAGGCGATCGCCGCGTTGACCGAACAGGAAGAGGCGTTCGGTGCAGGTTGAGCGTTTGCAGGAACGCGTCCCGCTAGCGCCCCTCACGACACTGGGCGTTGGAGGACCGGCGCGCTGGTTCGCGCGTGCGACGCACGTCGACCATCTTGCCGCCGGCTCGGAACACGACGATGCCCTGTTTGTACTCGGCGGTGGCAGCAACGTCGTCGTCTCTGACGAGGGGTTCGGTGGTCTCGTGCTGCAGATTGCCATCGGCGGCGTGAGCACGATCGCCCACGGCGAGGACATGATTCTCACGGCTGGCGCCGGCGAATCGTGGGATGCGCTTGTTGCGTTTGCGGTGAGCCAGGATTTGGCTGGCATAGAGTGCCTGTCGGGCATTCCGGGCACGGTTGGCGGCACGCCTATCCAGAACGTCGGCGCCTACGGGCAGGAAGTTGCGACGGTGATCGAATGGGTCGCGGCATTCGATCGGGTCACGCGAGCGGCGGTTCGACTGTCACGCTACGACTGCGCCTTTGCGTATCGAATGAGCCGATTCAAGCGGGAGGATGCGGGACGCTTCGTGATCGGCGAGGTCACTTTCCGCTTGAAACGTGGCGCCCCGCCGACGGTCACATACCCGGATGTCGTCGATCACCTGGCGCAGCAGAATATTCGGTGCCCGACGGCGCAATACGTGCGGGACGCCGTCCTGCGGATTCGCCGCGGGAAGGGGATGGTCCTGGACGCCGAAGACTCCGATACGCGCAGCGTCGGTTCGTTCTTCATGAATCCGGTGGTGGATCGCACCACGTTCGACCGGATCGCTCCAGCCCCGCACTATCTGATGGACAATGACGGCGTGAAGATTCCGGCCGCCTGGCTCATTCAGCAGAGCGGCTTCGCGCGTGGCCACGTCGATGGTGCCGTCGGACTCTCGACGAAGCACCCGCTGGCCATCATCAATCGCGGCGGCGCCACGGCGCGCGACGTCCTGCGGCTCGCGCATCGCATCAAGCGTGCGGTGCGCGAGCGATTCGATGTCAACCTGCGTCCAGAACCGGTGTTCGTCGGCTTTTCCCACGACGATGACGACGTCGCGTTCCTCACGTCCTGACACCGCGAGTGGCCCTACCAACTGCGAACCACGAACCACCAACCAGTTCAGGATGGCGGACGAATGTCAACGTTGCTGATTGAAGGCGGCCATCGTCTTGGCGGCCGCGTGTCGGTGGAGGGGAACAAGAATGCGGCATTGCCGCTCCTCGCGGCCTGCCTGTTAACCGACGATGAGTGTGTCCTCACAAACGTGCCGCGCATCGGCGACGTGGAGGTGATGGCGCGTCTGCTGCTCAACCTCGGCGTGTCGGTCGAAGGCATTGGAACGACGACGCTGCGGATTCGCGCGAAGCAGGTAAAGACCTATGAACCGGACAGGTCACTCGTCGGGCGGCTGCGCGGTTCCGTGCTCCTGCTGGGGCCGCTGCTGGCTCGAACCGGCCGCGCCCACATCGCGCCGCCCGGGGGCGACTTCCCGGCGCGTCGCAGCATCGCCACGCATCTTGCCGCGCTTCAGGCGATGGGTGCGCGTATCGTGTCCGGGGACGATCACTTCCTCGAGACACCTGACGGGCTGAAGAACGCGTCGATGTATCTCGACGAGGCATCGGTGACCGGCACCGAGACGGCGCTGCTCGCGGCTGCGAGCGCGACGGGGCCGACCGAAATCCGCCACGCGGCGACGGAACCGCACGTCGTGGAACTGTGCGAATTTCTGTCCAAAATGGGCGCCGAGGTAGACGGGATCGGGAGCTCGAAGCTGCGGATCGAAGGGGTGTCCCGCCTGCATGGAGCGCAGCATCGACTTGGCGGCGATTACATCGAGGCGGGGAGCTGGGCCGTCATCGCGGCGATCACTGGAGGCGAGATTGCCATCGACGGCGCACGGGAAGATGACATCGAGGTGGTTGCATCGGTGCTGAAGCGGATGAACGTGCAGTGCGGGATGCGCAATGGCACGTTCGAGGTGAAGCCCTCCAGGCCGAAGGCTGTCCGTCGCATCACGACAGGACTGTGGCCGTCGTTTCCGAGCGACCTGATCAGCCTGGTAACGGTCCTGGCGACGCAGGCAGAGGGCCGTACGCTGGTGCATGACTGGATGTACGAGCTGCGCCTGTTTGCGCTCGAGCAGATGAGCGGTATGGGAGCCGATATGTTTCTCGCCGACGCGCACCGCATCATTGTCACCGGTCCCACGCAACTGCGCGGCGGACGCATGCTGGACACGCGCGATCTCCGGTCAGGAATGTCGCTCATCGCGGCTGGTCTTGCCGCGGACGGCCAAACACGTGTGGCGCCGCTCGAAACCGTCGAACGCGGCTACAGCCACCTCGTCGATCGACTCAAAGCGCTTGGGGCGAAAATCGCGAAAGTGGAATGAGACGCGATCGCGCGCAGTTCGACACTGCGCGCGGCGTCAAATCCTCAGTGCGATCTAGGCGGTGGGCTGCGCGGCGAAACTGTTGATGGCGTCGGCCTCGGTGTCGTAGGACTCGAACACCGTGAGGAGCTTCGCGATCGATAGAAGGTCCTGAAGCCGTTTCGTCAGGCTCACCAGCTTGACTTGCGCGCCGTTGTTTTTTCCGGTCACCGAGGAGGCCACCAGCGCGCCGAGACCGGAGCTGTCCACATAGGCGACGCCACCCATGTTGAGGATGATTTGCTTACGGCCCTGGAACACGAGGCTATGGATTTTGTCCTTCAGCAGCGTGTCGCCGTCGCCGAGTACGAGCTTTCCACTGAGGTCGAGGACTGTTACCGAACCAACGGCGCGCTCCTGAATCGTCATGTCCTACTCCTGGTGCGTTGTACGTGAAGGGATTGCTGGCCGCTTAAAGCAGGCGGATTATAGCCGTTCGTTATAATCCGCGCATCCGTGACCGAGATTCAAGACGCGCGCCTCGAAGTCAATGATGCCCAGGGGCGGCGGACCGTTGTCCTCAATAAGGCGAGCTTCACGATAGGACGTCGTTCGGTCAATGACCTCCAGCTGACGGGTACCGACGTGTCCCGTGATCATGCTGAAATCCTGCGAAGCGACGGCACCTACCTGATTCGTGACCGGGGATCGCGGTGCGGCACCTACGTCAACGGTGCCCCGGTGACCGAGCGGCGGCTCGTGCACGGCGACAAGATTCAGGTCGGCCGGGCGGCCGGGGCCCAGCTCGTATTCCTGATTCACGACGCGGCGGGGGACACGGGATCCCGCGCGGGTGCCTCGGCCATCGTCGGCGGATTCCGTCAAATCGCGACGCTGCTCGACGCGCTGCGCGGATTGGGGAGCAGCCGCGTGCTGGATGAAGTGCTCACGCTTGTCATGGATGCAGCGATCGACGTAACGGGCGCCGAGCGCGGGTTCGTCATGCTCGCCAGCGAGCGTGGCGAGCTCGAGATGAAGCTGGCGCGGATGCAGGGTCGGCTCTCGCTCTCCGGCACCCGTTTCGACACGAGCCGGAAGATTCCCGAGCAGGTCTTTGCGACGGGACGGGAGATGGTCGTGCGCGATCTCCACGAAGGGGAGCTTGCCGACGCGCATTTCGCGACGATCGCGCATGGGATCCGGCAGGTGCTCTGCGTACCGCTTCTGCTCGTCCGGTACGTCGACCGACCCGGCGCGCAGGTCGAATCAAAGCCGATTGGCGTGCTGTATCTCGACAGCCGCGAAAAGGGAACGCTGCTGTCGCAGGCGACGAGAACTGCGCTGGAGACCCTGGCGGCCGAAGCGGCGGTCGCGATCGACAACGCGCGACTGTATCGCGAGGCGGTCGAAAAAGGACGTATCGAAGAAGAGCTTCGTATGGCGTCACAGATCCAGCAGGCGCTGCTGCCAAAGTCGCGCACGCGTGGCACCTTCTACGACGCGAGCGGGACGTCGATCGCGTGCCGTGCGATCGGCGGCGATTTCTTCGAGTACATCGACCTTCCGGACGGGAGCTTCGGGTTCGCCCTTGGCGATGTGTCAGGCAAAGGACCGCCGGCGGCGCTGCTGACGGCGATGCTCCAGGGCATCTTCTGGACCCAGTCGTTCGCAGCGATCGAACCGGCCGCGATGATAGGCCGCGTCAACCAGGCATTGCTCGCACGCGGGATCGAGAACCGCTTTGCGACGATCTTCTTTGCGATTCTCAGCCCGGATGGCCGACTGACCTACTGCAACGCGGGGCAGAATCCACCCTTGCTGTTCAGCGCATCAGGCGTCCGGAAGCTGGAGACCGGAGGGATGATCGTCGGGTTGTTTCCGCATGCGAGCTACGAACAGGAGGAGGTGCGGTTGAACGCGGGGGACCTGCTGGCGGTGTACAGCGACGGTGTCTCGGAGGCGCTGAATCCGACCGGAGAAGAGTACGGCGAGCCGCGCATTCAGGAGGTCATCTCGCCCAACTGGCTGGAGCCAAGCGACGCCGTGTTGCAGCTGCTGCTCCGTTCGGTGCGAGCGTTCGCGCAGGACGCGCCGCAGAATGATGACGTGACCGCGCTGATCGTGCGGTACACGCCTGTGCGGGGCGGGTAAGGGCGGGTAGGGGACCTAGCGGCGGACCTTCAGGTCCGCCGGATCACGCCGGTTTCGCCTTCAGCACGCCAATCTGCACGAGCATTCCGGTGAAGTCGTAGATGCGTCGCTCGTGCGTGATGAGGCCATTCTTGACGCGGCAGACGACTACCATCGGCAGAAGCGCGGGCTTCCCGGTGGGCGACATGCCCATGAACCCGCCCGTGTCGGTTCCCGATACCGTGACCACTTGAACGACGCGGTCGTCTTCGATGATCAGCTCATCCTGCGTCATTTTCACGTCGCCGAGCCCCGTGAAGAAGGCGGCCGCCACCGATTCAATCGCGGCGCGCCCCTGAAGAGTACCTCCAAGCGGACTCTCGACCACGGCGTCGGGCGCGTACAGGTCGGCCAGCGACTCGACGTCATGCTCGTTTGTCGCCTTCAGGCGCCGGTCGAACAGATTAACAATTTGATCGCGCGTCACGTCCGTCCGTTGAGGGTGCGCGGGATTGTAGCGTGGAATGTTCCACGAAGACAGGCGAACGAAACGTTAGTGAACCGAACCTGACGACGCGCGTTCCAGGGTCACGTCCCGGACGGGCGACGTGACGATGCGGCGGCCGTTCGAGAAGATCTCCATCCGGAGGCCGACTCCGATCCAGCCAACCTTGAGCAGCGTGCCGCCGAAGCCGCAGCCGTCAATCCGTGCAGGCGTGGGCTCGGGGAAAAATGCGCCGCCCCGAACGATTGCGGTCGTGTCGTGCGTGATCAGAATCCGGTAGCAGGAATTGTGCGTGCGAACGACGATCGTCGTCAGCGGTTCGACCTCACGCAGAGCAATCCCTGGCGCGTCCGCGAGATCGTTGACGAAGCCGTCAAGCGTCGCTTCACGCCGGATCAGCGTCGCGTCATGCCGACGCTCGATGATGGTGGACGAGTCGCTCACGCTATCGAGCGATTGTAGCGCTCTCCGAACCGAGTTATTTCGGCGGCGCCGGTGCGAGCGTCCCTGGGATCGGCTGCGCGGGCTGCGGCGGCTGCGCCGGGTTCTGCGCCGGCGGCGGACCCGGCTGCACCGGCGGCTGCACGGGGGGAGGAATGGTGACCGGTGGGGTCTGAATGATCGGCAGGTCGATCAATGGCGCGTTCCCGTCGCTGGTGACCCGGAATGGCCGGAGGTCGTCCTCGCTGAGGTCGAGGACGCGGATGATATGGGGCGTCAGCGTCAGCACGATGTCGGTCTGGACCGTCTCTTTCCGGTTCCGCGCGAACAGCCGCCCGACGACGGGCACATCGCTCAAACCGGGAATCCCTTCCATTGACGTCCGCTCGTCGTCGCGAATCAAGCCGGCGAGCAGGTTGGTCTCGCCGTCGCGCAGCCTGATGGAGGTCGTGATTTCACGGTTGCCGAACGTCGGCAGTCCTCCAAACCCGGTACCGAGCTGGCTCGTCACAACTACCTTCAGCGCGAGTGACACGTCGTCGTCGTGGTGCGTGCGCGGCGTGATGTCGAGGTTCACGCCGATGTTCTGATACTGAAACGACGTGATGGGCTGCTGCGACACGCCGCCGGTCGCGATCGGGGCAAAGGTTGTGACCGGCACCGGAACCTGCTCACCAAACCTCGCCTGTGCAGCTACGCCTTCCGATGTCCGCAACTGGGGGTTGGCCAGCGTGCGCGTGTTCGCGTCGGTTTTCATCAGCCGGTAATACAGCGCGGGAAGACCGGTGAGGATGATGTCGGACTGTGTCAGGTTCACCAGGTTGTTGAGCGTCATCCTGTCGCGGTTGACGTCGACGGCGCCGTTGATTCCCGGTGAACCGGGACTCGCAATCTGCAGGCCGTATTCGAGCAGCCTGGTTCGATTGACTTCGAGCAGTTCGACGTTGATGACGACCTCGGGGCGCGCCTTGTCAATTGCCTGGATAATGCGTCCGGCGGCGGAGACCCGCTCGGGCGTGTCCTTGATCGTCAATGCGTTGGTCGCGGTCAGTGGGGCGATGCGCCGCGCATCCACGACGATGCGGAGCATGTCGATGGTTTCTTTCAGATCCGCGTTACTGAGATAGAACGTCCGGACGACTTCTTCTTCGTACTCCCGGCGCTTGGCGGCGGTGTCGGGAATGACGGTGACCGTTCGCTGGGTCGTGACCTTGTAGAAATTCCGTGTTGCCGATGACACGGCCGCCAGAGCCTGATCGAGCGTCACGTTGCTCAGATCGATGGTGATGCGATCGTCACGGAACGTCGGGTCGAAGACAATGCTGACGTTGGCAAAACGCGCGATCACCGTATAAACGTCACGCACGCTGGCATCGCGAAAGACGAGCGATGCCGGGAGACGGACGTCGGCGGGCAGTTCCAGTCCCACTGGTCCGAGCTTCTGCGACTGATCGATCAGCGCCTGCAGCTGTGTCTTGCCCTCACGCGAAACGGCCACCCGGTTGCGCAGCTGCAGGCGGAGATTGCGCAGCGCGTCGTCGATGTCGCCGTCGCCAGGGTTTAACTCCGACGCCAATTCGTACTCGACGAGTGCCTCATCGAGCTTTCCGGTGGCCTCAAGGCGTCGTGCGCGAGTGAGATGCTCCTGCGACGCACGCAGTTTGGCGCGTTGTAACGCAAGCTGTGTGGTGCGATCGTTCGGGTTTTTCTTGCTGGCGGCGTTGTATTCGGCGACCGCCCGGTCGTAGTCCTCCGCCTGCTCGGCGCGTTGAGCAGAGCGATAGGTGCCGGTGGTGGCGCAACCGCTGACAGCGATAGTCAGCGCCAGAACAGCAGCAAAACGATTAGTGTGAACCATCCGTGATGACGTCAACGCCTCTGGGGATCTTGAACGCAAACACCTTATCGGATATTCCCTGATTTTCCTTCAAGTTCGTGAACGCCAGGGTCGATTCGCCCCCTTCGTGGTCACGGGTGGTGAGGGCGCGAATCTGCAACGAGGCAGGGTCGAGGGATACGACGAGGTATTCGTAATCCGGCTCATTCCGCCGCGGCGTCAGCTTCAGGGCCACGGTTCCGGGGATGGTCGCTTGCGCGTAACTTGCTGAAAAATCACGGGCGATGTCCCCTTTGCCCGCAAGGAACAGGGCAGGGGTCGCAGCCTGATTATCGGGTGGGACATTGCTGACAATCACCTGCTTGTCTTGGGGGATGTACGAGTAGATCTTCACGCCGTCGGAAACGAACTCCTTCTTTTCAGGCGCTGTGTAGGTCCACCGCATCCGGCTTGGCTTTTTCACGCTGACTGTGCCGCGCTCCTGCGATTGCGTCTTCAGGACGCCTCCCCGATAGGTGTGCTGAAAATCGGCGGAGAAGTCCTTGATTCCCTGGTAGCGCTGCTGAAGAGAGCGCGCCATAGCATCGGCCGCCGGTCGCGACTGCGCTCCTGCGGTCATAGACACCGACGCACACAGCGCCACCGACGTTAATAGATGAGCCAGCCGAGCCATGTTCCTATCCCTAACGATAGCAGTTCCCTCCGAGGCGAACCCCATCGGATGCAAGAAATGCCGCGCGCGATCTACGGACGATCGGCGCTGGAAATTGGACGGGTACGGACAACAGCAAGCGAGGGTGAGGCCGAGGAGAGACGGTATCTGTGGCCGGGTGAATACACGCTTGCCGCGTAGATCGGATTCGATGCGCGAGCGTTGCGGTCAAACCAGACGAGACTGACCCCTCGTTCCAGCGTCAGCACGTGCTCGCGTCCGCGAACGACGTGGCCAAAGCCGGCTCGCCGAAACGTGTCGGACGGCAGCCACGATTCCATTCGAACGGTAAACGGGTCGTCCAGCAGCCGAAAATCCATTCGAAACGGGGAGTCTTCCCCGCGCGCGACGATCGGCGCCTCCCCGGTGACGCCAGCCACCAATTGATAGTGGCGGCCGGTTCCGTTTTCCGCCGAACCTCCGATCCGCAACTCGGTGGGAATGCGGCCGCGCGTCAGCATCCCGACGGCTGCCCGAAGCAGCTCGGCGTCGAGACGCTCTTCACGCGGAGGCGTCAACACGCACAACACGTACGGAGTCCCTGGCCGAAGACCGCCGATCTCCTCGATGAGGTCCGGAGACGCGCTGATCGGATCAGGCTGCATTGGAAACAGCGGGCCGAATGACGCTACGACATCCCTCGCGGAATAGGCGTCGAGGATCATGTCGCGTGAAATCGCTTCGTTGTCGCGGACGAGCAGCGGGAAATGCAGCTGGACATCCGGCATCCGCACCCAGGGGACATCCCGTCGTTGCCAGCGCGTGTAGTAGAGGAGCGCGTTCTCGACTTGCCAGTTCAAATCGGTGACGAGGACGGCGCGCTGCGGAGTGACGCCGAGCGCAAGCCGTGTGACGAGAGCTTCCGCCCGCCGGTCGTCGTGACGGTCGATTGCCGGCCACGTGTCCCACGCGCGCGAGCCGGCATATACAAGTACGAGTGCGATGAGGACAGTTGCACCCATAGCACGAACCTTCATGGTTCGCCCTACGCCTGATTGGAGGGCCGCGCCAGCCAGAAATGCCGTGAAGAGGTGGCCAGGCAAATAGAAGACGTGCGTGTCCCCGACGTTGTACGTGAAGGCAAACAGCATATTGATCACGTACGCCAACAAAAACAGCGTCGCCCAGGGCCGTGAGATCGTCCACAGACGAACCGCGCCAACAACGGCGAGCAGAAGGCCGGGGACACCGAACTGCTGTCGGGTGTCGAACCACCACATACCGACCCGATCGGCAAGTTGATCGCTGCGGACGCCCATCACCATCGATTCGCGCCAGTCGACCTTCGTCGTATCGAACCAGAAGGTCGCTAGTCGATCGCCCCACGACATGGGCCCACCACCGAGGTGCGAGGTCGAGACGAAATTTGGCAAGTACTGCAGCGCGCCCGCCATTGCAATGATCGCTGCGACGGCAAGAGTCGCAGGCGCAAACAACGTGCGTCGATCAGGGGTGACCTGCAGAAGGAAAATCGCGAACGGCACCAGCAGCAGAATCATCGACAGGTGATTGCCGAACGCGAGCGCGTAGAGGCCGAAGAAGATCGCCAGCCGCGGCCGCGAGGGCCGCTGAGCATACGCATGGAGAGCGAGGCAGCTCACCAGGATGAGTGTCAGGTGGAGCGTGTAGACCTCAGCGATGATCGCCTGGCTCCAGAACGTGTACGAGAAGGCGAGAAGAAGACCAGCGGCGATGCCGGCCGCCAGCGATTCAGCGATCAGCGCGCACAAATAAGTAAGAAGACCGACGGCGGCCGCACCAAGAATTGCGGAGAACAGATTGAGGCCGCGGGCCGGGTTCGCCTGGCTGACGGCACGCACGAACGGAGCGGCGAGGTCGTAGTACAGCGGATAGGCCTGCCGGGCGCTCACTTCGGGCCACAGCACCGCCGCCTGAAAGCCGCCGGTGTCGCCGAGGTCGACGCCTGGGAGGAGCGTCTTCGTATACGCCCAGAACGCGACCGTCGCGACGATCGCCGCGGCGATCACCGCCGTCGAGCGGGATCTAGGATCCGGGATCCGGGACCCGGGGGCGCCTCTATCCACGGGATCGCTTGCGCGCGATGAACGCACGGACGTCTTCGATGCTTCTTGTGTTGAGCACGTGCGTGGGCTCGATCCAGCCGCGACGCGCGGTTCCGACACCGAACCGCATCTGGCGCGCGAGCCATTCGGCCCGGTGGCAGTCGCTGTCGATCGCGATGGTGACACCGGCGGCCGCCGCACGGCGTGCGACGGCGCCGTCCATGTCCAGATGCCCCGGCGCACCGTCGATTTCCATCGCCGTTCCCGTTTCCGCCGCTGCGTGAAACAGCGCGTCAAAGTCCAGCTCGAAGCCGGAAAAACGCGCCGGTGAACGGTTGGCGGGATGGGTAATGACGTTGACGAGCGGGTGATGAATGGCTTTCAGATATCGATCCGTGAGCTCCGGCCCATCCTGCTCGCAGGCGTCGTGCAGCGAGGCCAACACGATGTCGAATCGTTCCAGCACGTCGTCCTCGAAATCAAGGCTGCCGTCACCCATGATGTCGACCTCGATGCCATGGAGAATCTCGATGCCCGGGATTTTCCGCCGAAGCGACTCGATTTCCGCACGCTGCTGCGGCACCTCGTCGAGCGCCAGTTTGCGGCTCGACCAGGCGCGCTGCGAATGGTCGGTGATCGCAAGGTACTCGTACCCGAGCTGCTTCGCGGCACGCACCATGGTGTCCACGCTGTCGCGGCCGTCGCTCCAGTTGGAATGCGTGTGCAGATCACCACGCATATGCCGTTCGAGGACGAGTGATGGAAGAGCGTCGCGCTCCGCCGCCACGATTTCGTCGTCGCCCGCACGGAGTTCCGGAGGGATGAACGGGAGATCTAAACGGTCGTACAGGTCGTCTTCCGACGGACACCGCACCGGCCGACCGGTTTTCTCGGTCAACTGCGCATCGCGGAACTGGAGGCCGCGCGTCGCTGCGCGCTGCTGAAGCGCCGCGATGTGCCCCACTGAACCGGTGTGCCACACCAGTGCGGCACCCGCATCCTCAGGAATCGTCAGATGGATGGTGACCGGACCACGGTCCGTCACGAGTGTGATGTTGCGGTCGTCACGTGCACGCGACACGACGACGATGGGGAGTCGCGCGAGACGTGACAGGACAGCGCGATGCTCCGATGCCGCCGCCACCGCCAGGATTTCGACCGCGCTCACGTCCGGTTCGTAGCGGCGAATGTCCCCGGCCGATACTAACGTGTCGATTGCGAGCCCGGCGCGCCGCGTTTCCTTGACGACGATCGAGGCGAGCTGATGCGCGCGTCCGAGTGGAAGAGAATCGTCGGCCAACGGAAGTGTCGATCTTATTTCAGTACCCGAGGACACCGGCTCGCGAGTATGCTCACTTCGCCGCTTCGAAGGAGGAAAACGCGATGTCCGTAACCCGTGTGGCGACAGGCATTCTCATGGTTCTGCTGATCCTCACCGGATGTGGCGGCGGAACACCGCCAGCGCCGCAGCAGGCGCCCGCGGCCCCTGCCCCGAACTCACAAGTGCTGACGCAGCTGCGCTCCGACTGGCAGGCGCAGAAAGACATGATGATGAAGATTGCGGACGCGATGCCGGAGAACAAGTTCAGCTACAGGTCGACGCCTCCGCAGCGTAATTACGGCGAGCAGATCATGCATGTCGCTTCCGCGAACGTGGACCTTTTGAAAGTTCTCGGAGGAAGCGCGGCGGCGCCGGCCTTCACCGCAGAGAGTGCGAAGACCAAAGCGGACATCCTCAAGGCGCTTGGCGACTCCTATGATTACGGCACGGCGCTGCTCAATGAGCTGTCGGAAACGACGGTCCTCGAACCGGTGAAGGACGCGCCTTCGTTCCTGGGACCCTCGTCGCGCGCGCGCATTCTCTGGACGTTGCTTGCGCACAGCATGGACATTTACGGTCAAATGGCGGTGTATCTGCGTCTGAACGGCATTGTCCCGCCCGCCAGCCGGGGCGTGTAGGAGAACCTAGTTCAGCGTCACCGTCCAGATGTCGGACTCCGTCACGCGGCGGGTGAAATAGAGGGTTCGCCCATCGCGTGTCATCTGCGGTGGCCCGAGCACGCTGCGTGGATCGACGAAGATGGTTCGTCGCGCCTTTGTCAGTCGGTCGATGAGGATGATCTCTCGTCCGCGCGAGACAAACAGCAGGCGACGGCTATCTGGCAACCAGACAGGAAATTCGCCAAAATCGGTGAGCTCATCGTACCCGCGGTTTCGCAACGAATAGGTTGCGATCCCCGTCGCGGAGATCGTCGTCTGGCCCGCGAGCATGTCGCCGTCAGGCGACCATGAGTTGACGACGAAACTACGGAATGGCGGCAGCGGGTCCGGCTTCTGATCCGCGACCGGAATCCTGGGGTCGACGAGGTACGTGGCTGCCGGGTGCGTTTCGGATGAGACTTCGCTGACCGCAAGGCGCGTTCCGTCCGGCGACCACGCAGCATAGATAGCGCCCGCTTTCGTCGCCTGCATCAGCTCACTTCCGTCGGGACGAATCCTCCACAGCACGTACGGAAGGCCGGATCGATTCGAGAAGAAGGTTATCCACCGGCCGTCAGGCGACCATCGTGGCACCCGGTCCTGAAAGCTGTCGCCGGTCAATTGCCGCAGCCCCGTTCCGTCCGAGCGCGCGACGTAGACGTGACCCTCGGGATTCTGGCGCGAATAAAACGTCAGCCACTGCCCATCGGGGGATGGATCCGGATTAGCCCACGGCCGCGATCCCGTTGTGACGTCCGACGGCGCGCCCTCGACCGTGCCCGTCGTCGGATTGAACCGCAGCCGTGTGACATTGCTGGTGATGAGCACCGAGCTGTAGACCAGATGACGCCCATCGGCGGCAATCGATGCGTGACTGGCAAACGACGATGGCGTGGTGAGCGGCTCCGGATTCCCGAGCGCCCGGCCGGATTGTTCGTCGGTGGCAATGCGCCACAGGTTCATGCTTCCGCCGCGATCGCTCGTGAAGTACACGAAACGGCCATCAGGCGACCAGACGGGACTCCATTCCATATCTGGATCGGTAAGCAGAGACGTGATCTCGCCGCGTGTCGCCTCAACGGTCACGATGTCCAACTGTCGAGTGCCGGATGCCTGAATAGATGCTGCCAGACGGTTCCCATGGGGTGACCAGCTGACAGCGACGGCATTGGCCAGGGCGCTGAGACGACGCGCGGCGCCGGACCTCACGTCGACGGTCCACAACTCGCTCTGCCCGACGCCATTCTGCGGGTTGACGTCTACCGTTTTGGTCGTATACGCGAGCATCGAGCCATCGGGTGACCACGCAGGGCGATAACCGGCCCGCGTGACGCGGCGCGGCGCTTCGCCCGTTCTGCCCATCACGAAGATGCCGCCGCCATCGCGTTCGGAGCGAAACGCGATGTGTTCGCCGTCAGGTGAAAAGGCCGGCTGGTCGTCATCGTCGGACGAGTCGGCAGTCAAGTTGATCGCGTTCTGACCGGTCGTGCTCTGTAGGAAGATGTCACGGTTGCCCGCTGTGTCGCCGGAAAAGATCACCCATTTCCCGTCGGATGAAATCGAGGGGAACCACTCGACGCCCGGTGATGACGTCAGTTGACTGAAGGTCGCCCGAACAGTCGACGCCGTGCCGACGTTTGAAGTCGATCGCCGACCGTACACGGCGTACGCGATTGCGACGATAACTAGAACAATCGCAGATGCGGCGAGCGCGATTTGAGTCGCGTTCGAGACGCGTGCACCGCCAGCCGGGAAGCCGTGAAGCGCGTCGGCCAGTTCAGTTCGAACGTCGCCAATATCGCGGAGACGCTCTCGTTGATCCTTGCGCAGCGAGCGCTCCAGCAACCGGCGTACCGTCGAAGGCGTTGCGGCTGGCAACCGAGACCAGTCGGGAGTGCGATCGATCAGGGCGGCGATCGTGTCAGGCAGGGTTGCACCGCTGAATGCCGCACGGCCCGCCAGCATTTCGTAGAGGACGCACCCGAACGCCCAGATGTCCGTTCGCTTGTCGACGGCCTGGCCGCGCGCCTGCTCAGGACTCATATAGGCCGCGGTGCCGACGATCAATCCTTCACGCGTATCGTTGACGGTGATGGTCGGAGCCGCCGTGACGTCCCGACCCGTCTTGTCGGCCTCGAGTTTGGCGAGGCCGAAGTCGAGCACCTTCACGACACCCTGCCGAGTGATCTTGATGTTGGCCGGCTTGAGATCGCGGTGGACGATCCCCTTCTCGTGCGCGGCGTCGAGGGCGTCCGCGATCTGTCGCGCGATCTCGAGGGCGTCTTTGATTGGCAGTCGTTTGCATCCTGCGCGCGTAATGCGCTCCGCGAGCGTCTCGCCGTCGACCAGTTCCAGAACGAGTGCTTTGTGGGGTCCAGCTTCAGCCGGACCTTCCTCAATTCCGTAGATCGCGGCAATGTGTGGATGGTTGAGCGAGGCGAGCACGCGAGCTTCGCGCTCGAACCGTGCGAGTCGATCCGTGTCTGCGGTAAAAGCGCGCGGGAGGATTTTGATCGCCACGTCGCGTCCGAGCCGTGTGTCGCGCGCGCGGTAGACCTCGCCCATGCCGCCCGCGCCGAGCGGCGCCAGAATCTGATAGGGGCCCAGCCGTCGGCCCGTCAGCACTGATTGACCGACGTTGCTGACGAGTCCTGCAGCCGCGACGACGGCACCCTGCGTGAACCCGCCTTCGGCCGATCCCTCTTGCGCGAGCAGCGACTCAATCTCACGGCGAAGGTCCTCATCACCGGCACAGGCTTCCGCCAGAAACGCGGCGCGCGCGTCAGCATCTCGCGCCCGCGCTGCGTGATAGAGCCGTTCGACCGTCGCCCAGCGACCGGGGCTCGTGGTCATGATGTGGACGCGCGCATTGTAAGCCGAGCGTCAGCAGGGCCGCGCGACGCCGTTTGACATGTCTAACGCTTTGCGATGCGAGTTCTGACCGCCGTTTCCCGCCTCTACGAGCGAGGAGGACACGGCCATGGCGAAGACGGCGCGAAACCTGACGGTCGTGGCGGTGATGGTGGCAGCGGCCCTGGCGACGCCGACGGCGAGCCTGGCGTCAGACGCGCCGGTTTCCGCCGCACCTCCGATGTCACACATCAGAACGGCAGACCCGAAAGTCGCCGCAGTCGTGCAGACCGCATTCGATCGTTCCGTCACGTTTCGGAAGATGGTCGCCATCATCGACGCGAGCGACAGCTACGTGTACGTCCAGGGAGGACAGTGCAGCCACAGCGTCAGGGCCTGCTTCGTGAGCGTCACCGCGTCGAGCACGAATCGATACATGCGTGTCATCGTCGACAGCAGCGGGAGCGAGTTGGAGTTGATGGGGCTCATCGCGCACGAATTGCGGCACACCATCGAAGTGATTGCGGAGCCCAGCGTGCGGGACAGCGCGGCGAAGTACCACTTCTACGAGCGGACCGCGATGCATGCGCCCGGCGGTACCCACGAGACCCGTGCCGCCATGGCCGCGGGGGAAATTGTGCGGTCAGAGGTGCGGAAGGCGAATCGCGGACTTGTGCGCTAGCGTGACTCGCCGAGCGGGCTACTGACTCGGGTTCGCCAGTGATCCCATCCAGATGTTGCTCGTCGTCTCGTACAGTTCGGCGACAAATAACCCCTTCACCGCTGCCGAGCCGAGACCTGTGGACCCCCAGAAGCGGGCAGCATCGTGAAAGTGCGCGATCAAGAAAGGACCGCCGTGCGATTGTCCCGTCATCCGATCGAGTCGAAGCCCGTAGAGGCACCGCCAGCCGTCGGTTTCAAGCAGGGCGTAAAGAAGGGTTCCATCGGGTGACAGGCCTGCTGTCCGTCCCGCGGTCGACGACGCTGCAAGGATCGGCGTCCATTCGTCCTCCGATGACCCGCGGTCTTGATGGACAGGTGCAACATAGATCTGCTGCGGCACATTGAACGTCATCCACCGACCGTCAGGTCCGAACAGCACCCGGTCCATTCCTAGAGAGCTTTGGAGTAGCGGGATACGTTTCCCGGTCGCTATCTCCAATCGGTCGATACGGCGATGGCTTGGTTCCGCGACGAGGACGAAGCGTCCATCACGAGTCCACTGGCCGAGTTGGCAGTTTTCACAGACCTTGCGAGGAGCACCCCCGGACGTGTCCACCACGTAGCCATCGCCGGGGCCGTCGGTGCCGCCGGTGTCGACATATGTGATGGTGTAGGCGGTCAAGCGTCCGTCAACTGTAACGACCGGATTCAAAGGGGTGCGCGGTGTGGCAGCCAACTGCCATTCGCGCCCCGTGGAGAGATCACGAGCCCAGATGCCTCCGGACGCGAATTCGTACTTCGGAAACACCATCACGCGACCGTCTTCTGTTACGCTCGCGCGCCCCGTTACCGCAGTATCGTCTCGGAGGCGGCGCATCGGACCTGTGACCTTCCCGGCGTTGACATCAATGGGCAGCCCGAAGATCAGCTCGGCTTCAGTCTGAGCGGCAAACGCGACGCGGTTTTCATTCGATACCGATGGCAATACGTCACTCGTTGTCCCACGTGTCAAGCGGATGGCATCAGAGGAAACGTGTCTCGATCGAGGATCTATCGCAATTCTCCAGAGCGAGCGTGTATCGTCGTCCCGATTGGCAGCAGAGAACAAAACGCCAGCGGCATCCCACGCTTGCGGAAGTGGGTACCGAGTTGTGGTCGTGACGTCTAGCTGTTGAGCCGCGATTCGAGTGTAAACTCCGGTTGAAATCGGTTGGCCGCCACTGATGGGCACCCACCACCAGTCGGGTTCGTTTCGTCTGTCGCGCCCAAAGATCAATAAGCTCATTCCGTCAGGCGCCCATACGGGATCACCGGCGCCAGCCACACTTGCGGCAACGCGCGTTGGCGAGCCTCCCGCAGCCGGTATGACGAAAACCTGACGATTGTTTCCCACCGATCGAGACGCCAACCACGGGCCGGTCCAATACGCGATGGATCGACCATCGGGCGAAAAGCGTGGCCCGCGCCCCTCTGGTGCAATGAGACGAGCGCTGCCACCGAGTGCAGGTGCGAGATAGATTCCGGCGGGGTTGCGATCAGAACGAAACGCAACGAAGCTGCCATCGGGCGAAAGGGTCGGCTGGCGATCGTCGGCGGGATCATTCGTCAGACGGATGGCGGGGCCGCCGGAGGTCTGCTGAACGTAAATGTCGAGGTTGTCGCCGTTTCGATTGGACGCGTAACCGATGAATCGGCCGTCGGCACTGACGCTCGGCTCAGTGGTGAGGCCAGAGTCGGATGTCAGGCGAGTCATCGATTGAAAGGAAAGCGAAGGCGCGCGCGCCGGACGGCCAGGCCAGAACATGAACACAGCGGCCGCAGCGATGATGCAGAGGACCGCTGCTATGGAATAGAGAACCGTTCGCGTCGTTCGGTTCGCGCGCGATGGCGCCAGTACTGGTTCTTCGGATCCACCAACGCTGTCGAGTTCGAGCACCGCGTCGCCGATGTCGCGCAGACGATGCCCGAGCGGCTTGGTCAGACAGCGTCGCAGAAGGTTGCGGATCGCGATCGGTGTCGACGCTGGCAGCGCTTGCCAGTCTGGCTCGCGATCGACGACGGCCGCGAGCGCATCGGTCACCGTCTGGCGCGAGAATGGCGATCGGCCCGTCAGCATCTCGTAGAGCACGCAGCCGAACGCCCAGATGTCGGTTCGTTTATCGACCGCCTGCCCGCGCGCTTGCTCGGGACTCATGTAGGCGGCGGTGCCGACGATCAACCCTTCGCGTGTGTCGTTGACCGTGATGGTCGGTGCTTCGGTGACGCCATCGGCGCCTTCGCTCGCCGCCTCGAGCTTCGCCAAGCCGAAGTCGAGTACTTTGACGACGGCGTGCGGCGTGATCTTGATGTTGGCGGGCTTCAGGTCGCGATGGACGATGCCTTTTTCGTGGGCGGCGTCGAGCGCATCGGCGATCTGCCGGGCGATGCCGAGTGCCTCCTGGACTGGTAGCCCCTTCGATCCGGCGCGCGCCATGCGTTCGGCAAGCGTCTCGCCTTCGACCAGTTCGAGGATGAGCGCGCGCGTGGGCCGGCTGAGGCCAGACCCGACATCCGCGGTCTCCTCAATGCCGTAGATCGCCGCGATGTGCGGGTGATTGAATGACGCAAGGACGCGGGCTTCGCGCTCGAACCGCGCCAACCGACCGGCATCGGCGGTGAACACGCGCGGCAGGATCTTGATCGCCACGTCGCGCCCGAGCCGTGTGTCGCGGGCGCGGTAGACCTCGCCCATGCCGCCGGCCCCAATGGGTGCGAGGATTTGATACACGCCAAGCCGTCGGCCCGTCAGCACTGATTGACCGACGTTGGTGACGAGTCCTGCAGCTGCGACGACGGCTCCCTGCGTGAACCCGTCGTCGGCCGACCCCTCCTGCGCGAGCAGCGACTCAATCTCACTGCGAAGTTCCTCATCACCGGCGCAGGCTTCCGCCAGGTACGCGACGCGTTCATTGAGCGGGCGAGCCAGCGCCGCGTGATAGAGCCGTTCCACCGTCGCCCAGCGATCAGGGCTCGTGGTCATGGTGTGGACGCGCGCATTGTAAGCCGGGCGGCGCATGGCCCCCTGATTTCCTCCGGATTCCCACGCCATTTCGCGGATGCCAGTTTTCGGCGGCCTTTCCCGCCTCCGGTAGCGAGGAGGAAGTGGATATGGCGAAGCGGACGCGAAACCTGGCGATGGCAGCGATGGCGGCAATGGTTCTGGGAACGCCGGGTCTCAGCGCGGCGGCCGACGCGATTCCCGGTTATCAGCCAATGCCGGGTTCGCACGTGCGGTCATCGAATTCGGAGCTGCTCGCGCTGATTGAGCAGGCCGGCGAGCGCTCCGCGACATTCCGCAGTCTCGTCGACACGATCAACGCCAGTGACAGCATCGTGTTCGTCGAAGCGGGCGACTGCGGCCACGGCGTCCGCGCGTGCTTCGTGAGCGTGCATGCCACAACGAGCTATCGCTACATGCGTGTCGTGGTCGACACCCGCAAGGGCGACTGGGATTTGATAGGGTCGATCGGTCACGAGCTGCGCCACACGATCGAAGTGATCGGCGCACCGCGCGTTCGCGACGACGCCAGTAAGCAGTTGTTCTACCTGCAAATCGGTACTCGCGGAACGGCCACCGCACGTGAGACCCAGGCGGCAGTCGATGCGGGTAACACCGTGCGCACCGAAGTTCGACGGTTCAACCGTCAGATGGGATCCGAGTAGACCGGTTGCCAGTTTTCGGCGCCGGTTCTCGCCTTCACCAGCAAGCACAGTGATCGTGGCCGTGAGCCACACCAGCGAAAGAGAGGATGTCATGTCGAACTCAAAGCTCGTTCTCGTGTCGTGCATCGCGATCGTCACCGCTCTTTTGGCGACTAGTGCCGCCAGCGGAAGCATCCCGCACACGAACTACCTCACCTTCAACTCACCGTTCGCCCTTCCGGGTGTTTCCCTTCCAGCGGGCACGTATGTGTTCGACGTGGTCGCCACGGGCTCAAACCACGTCGTTCGTGTGACCAGCCGCGACGGCTTGCGGACATACCTGACGACGTTCACCGTCAACGTGCAGCGGCCCAAGGGATTACCCGTGAATCGGCAAATCGTGTTCAACGAGGTTCCTGCGGGCACGACGCCGCCGGTCAAGGCGTGGTTTCCCGTCGGCCAGACGATCGGACACCAGTTCGTCTACCAATCTCAGCGCTAGGTCGCGGATTGCTTGAGCTCACGCAGCAACCACGCCTTGGCAAGCTTCCAGTCGCGCATCACGGTGTCCACCGACACGTTCAATGCTTCGGCGGTCTCTTCGACCGAGAGACCGCCGAAGAAACGCATTTCGACCACCTGCGCTTTCCGTCCGTCAAACGCCGCAAGCGCGGTGAGCGCATCGTCGAGCGCGACCAGATCCTGACCCGGCTCGCGCGCGACGAGAAGCGCTTCGTCGAACGAGACCTTCTGTGCACCGCCTCCGCGCTTCTGGTAACCCTTCGATCGGGCGAAGTCGACGAGGATGCGGCGCATCAACCGCGAGGACATGGCGAAGAAATGTGCGCGATCCTGCCACTTCACCTGTCGCACGTCGATCAACCGCACGAAGGCTTCGTTGACCAGCGCTGTCGCCTGCAGGGTGTGGCCGACGCGTTCGTGCGCCATATGGCGGCGCGCCAGGCGCCGCAATTCCTCGTGAACGAGAGGTATCAACTGCTCGAGCGCGGCTGGATCGCCGCCGCGCCAGTCGATCAGCAGCCTCGTAATCTCCGCCGGGCGGGGACTGTCGATCATTCAAGACGGCTTGTACATGAAAAACCACGGCTGGGGTAGAGTGTGCGGCCAGGAGGTACGGTATGCGGGCACTTGTTGTCGTTGCCGCGTTCGCCTTGCTCGCTGTCGGGTCTCTTGTTTCTCCCGTTGCTTCACAGACCACCGATGCGTGGATTGGGATCTGGACGCTGAATCTAGCGGGGTCTTCATACGATCCGGCGACCCTTGCACCGAAGAATCAGACGACACGTATCACGTCAGTGGGAGACATGCTGACTGCGATCACCGATGGCACCGATGCCGAAGGAAAGAAGATTCACACGGAGATCACGTATAAGTTCGACGGCAAAGACTACGAGTACAAGGGTGCGCCCGACGCGAACACTACACGCGTATTTACTCGCGTCGACGACCACCATTACACCTATTCGACGAAGGTGAAGAGTGCGATCACGACCACATCGCGCGTGGCGGTCACCTCCGACGGAAAGACCCGGACGATCACGACCACGGGACGCGATGCGCAGGGACGGGTCATCCGCAACTTCAGTGTGTGGAATCGAGCACGATAGTGGTGGATGGCAGGAGGCTCGACCTCCCGACCTCTGCATTGCGAACGCGACCCACCGGAACCGTCTCGTCAAAGCGAAACCGACACTGACTCAGTTTGAACGGCGGGGCGGATCCGCGTCGAGGTCAAGCCGTGTGATGTCCTCAGGCGGCGCCTGATTCTCGGCTTGTTGCCGCCGCTCCGCCTGCGTTGTTGGCATCGGACGCAGCGAAAAGTATCCACCTTTGCCGAACGTCTCAAAGAGCCATTCACGCCAAGTGCGGACGCGGTTTGATTGCATAGCTGGGAGTGTACGACCTCGGTTTCTGGGTGAACAGATTGGTCGGTCAAGACGAAAACCGAGCGCGACGCTGACGAGGGCTCGGAATGCTAACGCTTTTTCCGCGGCCGTCGGGGCTTGTCAGCAGCGGTCGCCGGCGCAGCAGTGACATTCACACCGCGTGTCAGCACCTCGAGCGCATTCGGCTCGTCGATGGCCACAACCAGCGCTGGCGTTGACGGTAGGACTTCTTGACCGCTGCCGGAGGCAATGAGATGCCACGCCACGGATGGCTCTACATCGTAGACAAACGTAGGAATCAGATGACTCAAACTGACGCTCGCTATGATGCCTTCTGAGCGTTTGAGGATTCGGACCTGCACAACGAGTAAACACATGCAAGTTAGGTGCTCCGCCGGAAAAGCTCGTCTGTGGCAATGATTGATGCGGATGCCTGAGCTGATGGCGGTTCGACAACTGGTCGACTCCACACCCGAAGAGTTGCTGGAATCGGCCACGCCGGGCCCGCGCGCGGTACCGACATGACGAAACGTTCGAGGCGTATCGACGGCTGTGCGGAAACTCGAAGAAGGACAGAAGCGGAAGGCGGCGAAGAACCGCTAATGGTCTTGCAGCACCTCGTCGACCTTCTGCTGGATCTCGGGAGTCAGACTGTCGAAATCAGTCGCCCACTCATGACGGCAACGAACGCACTTCACCATGATGACGGTGAGGCTTCGTACGACGAGCATGCAACCGTCGTAATGACACTCAGGACACACGATCGGGAGAGGGGTGTTCGTATTCGGCATGGCCGGGGGTGCCGATCGTAGTGCAGAGCTTGAAGACGGAGCAAGGGCGGGATCTGTAATTGGCTCAAATACGTGATTTATCGCGCACCGCTCCGAGATTGCACGGGATGGCCGCGCACGCGGCCGGGAAATCATGGCTCATGTTCCGTAAATTCCGTTCTCCAGAAGCGCGAGTCGCCAGGTCGATGCAGTTTCAGCTAGGTGTTCATCGCGACCGACACCGCGATACAGTTCTGAGCGGCTTAGATCATCCCGTACGGGCAAGCGCAATTCGATACCGAATTCCGTTTCATATGCAGAACACGTTCACGGGATCAAGCTAATCACTCGCTGGCGATGCCAACGAAGCCAGCCTGCACGGCAGGATGTTCTTGAGGAGCGATCATCCGCACGCGATCTTCTCAAACAAAGCGTTACGGAGCGCAAACGAGCGCGCGCGTTTTATAGAATCGATTGAGCGCGGCCTAAAGAGGCTCTCCGAAGTCGTCGGCCGAATGATCGCCGCTCGGTACGACGACGACACCGTGCTGGAAATCAGCGACCACTCGCCATGCGCATGCTCGGCGCGCGATAAACATCCGCGCGAAGAACGGAAGGCCCCGCGCTCGACTTGCTCGCGCGGTGGTCACAAGATGGTCACAATTGGAAAATGCCGATCGATCGACTGCAGAAGAAATCGCTGAATTGTTGAAGAAAAGTGGTGGACGGCAGGAGGCTCGAACTCCCGACCTCTGCGTTGCGAACGCAGCGCTCTCCCAGCTGAGCTAGCCGCCCGTTTCGGACAGGAACGTGGATTCCGCGCATGAACACACAGGCGTGTCGCCTTCGCGCGGGTACGAAATCGAAGTCTAACACGCAGATATACTGAGCGCTACGTCTCGCCTCGATGCCCACAATCAAAAAAATTGGTGTCCTGACCGGCGGCGGCGATGCTCCCGGCCTGAATGCGGTCATCCGCGCGGTCGTGAAGACCGCGACCAACGCAGGAGTGACGGTCATCGGACTGGAGGACAGCTTCGACGGTCTGATTTATCCAGACAAGGCCCGCGAGCTGACGCCGAAAGACGTCACCGGCATCCTGAGGTTCGGCGGAACGATCCTCGGAACCGTAAACCGCGGCAACCCGTTCGCCGAGCCGATCGTGACGCCGCACGGCACGTTCAACTACGCCGATCGCGTGATGGAAATGTTTCAGCAGATGGAGCTCGACGCGCTCATCTGCATCGGCGGCGACGGGACGCTCGCCATCGCGTACGAGTTCTACAAGAAAGGGATCCCGCTGGTCGGCGTTCCGAAGACGATCGATAACGACATCTACGGCACGACGAGCTGTTTCGGCTTCGACACGGCGGTCAGCTTCGCGACCGATGCGATCGATCGCCTGCATACGACTGCCGAAGCGCACCGCCGCATCCTGGTGGTCGAGGTGATGGGGCGATACGCCGGCTGGATCGCTCTGCATGGCGGAGTCGCAGGGGGCGCTGACGTCATTCTGATCCCTGAGATTCCTTACCACTTCGACAGAGTCGTGGCATGTCTGCGGCAGCGAGACGAGCGTGGCGCACGCTTCAGCATCGTCGTCGTCGCTGAAGGCGCGCGCCCGACGGACGGGGCCGTGTCGGTGATCGAGGAAGCCCACGGCGGGCACGCGGAGCGGCTCGGCGGCGCAGCCAAGTTCTGCGGCGACGAATTGGGCCGCTTAACGGGGAAGGAAACGCGGCACGTCGTGCTCGGCCATCTGCAGCGCGGCGGCGCGCCGACTGCATTCGACCGCACGCTGGCGACGCGATTCGGGGGAAAAGCGGTCGAATTGGTGCTGCGCGGGCAGTTCGGAAAGATGGTCGCCAACCACCCGCCGGACCTCGTACCGGTACCGCTCGGCGAAGTTGTCGGCCGGACCAAGCTTGTGCCGCTCGATTACGACCTGCTCCAGACCGCCCGGATGATGGGGATCTCTTTTGGAGATTAGTGGACGAGCAGATCCTGGTCCTTCTTCTTCTGCAGTTCGTCGATCATCTTCACGTGCTCGTCGGTCATCTTTTGCACGTGGTCGAGTCCCTTCCGCTCGTCGTCTTCTGAAATCTTGTGATCCTTGAGGAGCTTCTTCAGCCGTTCGTTCGCGTCGCGGCGGACGTTGCGGACGACGTTCCGGGCTTCCTCCGCCTGCTTGTGCACGTGCCGCGACAGCTCTTTGCGGCGCTCGTCGGTCAGCGGCGGTATCGGTATGCGAATGACTTTGCCGTCATTCGACGGGTTGAGGCCCAGATCCGATGCGCGAATCGCCTTCTCGATCTCCTTCATCGTGGACGGATCGAACGGCTGCGCGACGATCAGCGCAGGCTCGGGTACCGACAGCGTGGCCACCTGATTGATCGGCATCCGTGATCCATAGGCCTCGACCTGCACGCCGTCGAGCAGGCTGACAGTCGCCCGCCCCGTGCGCACGGATGCCATCTCACGGCGCACGCGGTCGATGGCCGCGTCCATGCGCGTTTTCACTTCGCCGAACATGCTTTTCAGATCGTTGAAATCCATATCAGCTGTTGGTGGTTAGTGGTTGGTGGTTACTAACCTTCACGAAACGGTCGTCCCAATCGCCTCGCCCATGACGACGCGGCGGACGTTACCCGGCTCGCGAAGATTGAACACCACAATCGGGAGCTTGTTGTCCATGCAGAGGGAGATGGCCGTTGCGTCCATCACCTTGAGCTGCCGTTCGAGCACTTGCAGGTAGGAGATTGTAGGGTATTTCGTCGCCGTGGGATCCAGCATCGGATCGGCGGTGTAGACGCCGTTCACCTTCGTCCCTTTCAGGATCACCTCGGCTTTGATTTCCATCGCACGCAGCGCGGCAGCGGTATCGGTTGTGAAATACGGGTTGCCTGTGCCGGCCGCGAAGATGACGACGCGTCTCTTTTCAAGATGTCGAATCGCGCGGCGGCGGATGAACGGCTCCGCCACGGCGCGCATTTCGATGGCGGTGATGACGCGTGTCGGCATGCCGAGCTGCTCGAGCGCATCCTGCAGCGCAAGGGCATTGATGACGGTTGCGAGCATGCCCATGTAATCGGCCGTCGCGCGATCCATGCCGCGCGCGCTCGCGGCGAGCCCCCGAAAAATGTTGCCCCCTCCGATGACGATCGCCGTTTCGACTCCGAGTCCATGGATGTCGGCGACGTCCTGGGCAATCTGCGTCGCGACAGCAGGGTCGACGCCGAACTGCTGCTCGCCCATCAGGGCTTCACCGGAAAGCTTGAGAAGGATTCGCTTGTAGAGCGGGGACACGACAGAGGACACGAGCCGGAATTATATGTCGTTCGGATCGTTCGAACCGTTCGGGTCGTTCGGACCGTTCACTCGAGGAACGATCCGAACGAATCGAACGAACTATTCCGTTTCACCAACTCGGAAGCGGACGAACCGCTTCACCTGAATGTTCTCACCGGTTTTGGCAGTGGCCTGCGTGATCAGCTGGCCGATCGTGACGTTGGAATCGCGAATCGATGGCTGGTCCACCAGCACGAACTGCGAGTAGAAATTCCCGAGCTTGCCCTCGACGATCTTGTCGAGCACGTGGGCCGGCTTTCCGGTGTTTTCCATCTGCGCGCGGTAGATCGCCTTTTCTTTCTCAATGGCTTCGGCCGGCACCTCCTCGCGGCGCACCCACCTGGGATCGGCCGCCGCGATGTGCATCGCGACTTCCTTGGCGAGATTCTGGAAATCCTCGGTACGCGCGACGAAGTCGGTCTCGCAGTTCACTTCGACGAGTACGCCGATCTTGCCGCCGAGGTGGATGTAGCTGGTGATCAGGCCCTGCGCGGTCGCCCGGCCGGCGCGCTTGGCGGCCTGCGCGAGGCCGCGCTTCCGGAGGATGGTGAT
>Ga0207701_10000608_pt1 | contig 37451 bp, 31 predicted proteins | sample KBSSwiSSwithPhiX_FD_184294 | JGI IMG/M metagenome (GOLD analysis project Ga0207701, IMG submission 184294) | Switchgrass rhizosphere bulk soil microbial communities from Kellogg Biological Station, Michigan, USA, with PhiX - S5 (SPAdes) (version 2) | ecosystem: Environmental > Terrestrial >... | reverse complement strand
CCGCAGGCAAGCAGTTGGAGCAGTCGTTCTCCGGTCCGCTCGCGATCAACACTGCGGCCGAGCCGCGTGCCCTCGTCGTCCAAGGCGCGGCGATCAAGCCCTCCGCGATCCCGAATCGCCTGCCGGTCTCGTTCATCGCGCCGGCGCAGGCGGACGGGCCATCGGTGCGGGTGCTTTCGGTTAGCGCTCCGCGTCCGGTGTTACCTGGCTGGTCTGCGGCCGTCACTGCGGTCATCGACGGTCGCGGCCTGCCGCCCGGATCGTCCTCCGCGATTGTGCTTGATCATCACGGTGTCGAAGTCGATAGGCTCGTGCATCGGTGGAGCAAGCCCCGTGAGCAGTTCAGCGTCCAGCTGTCGTTCGTGCCGCCGGCCGCTGGCAGCTTCCCGGTCAGCGTGAAGGTGCTGCCGATCGAGGGCGGACCGGACGACGGCGTGGAAGCTCCTTCAGTACAGGTGGTCGCCGAACAACGCCGCCTCCGGATCCTGGCGTTCGATCCGCGGCCGTCCTGGGGATCCGCCTTCGTCCGTCGCGCGCTCGAAGCCGATCCGTCGTTCGACGTTGCCACCCGGGTCCGAGCCTCGCGTGGACGCGAGGTCCGCACCGGTGCCGCGCCGATCGTGCTCGGCGACGCGACGCTCGCCCCCTTCGACCTGGTGCTGGTCGGGGCGCCCGAAGAGCTGAGCGCGAGTGAGTTGCGCGTATTGGACAGGTTCGCGTCGGTGCGCGGGGGAACTGCCGTCTTCGTTGCCGATCGCGCGTCGGCAGGAGGCTACCTGCGGCTGCTCGGCATTCCCTCGCTGGACGAGACACTGTTGGACACGCCGATCAAGGTCAGCGCCCCGGACGGGGGAGTCCTGCGCGGTGGCGAGTTCGCGCATCCGGCGGCCGTGCCGACAGGGGCGGATGCCGTCACCGAGATCCCGCATGGCGCCGGACGACGGGCGCCGCTCGTGACACGGCCGTCGGGCGCAGGCCTATTCATCTTTTCAGGTCTGCTCGACGCGTGGCGCTACCGGGCGGAAGACGACGGCGCGTTCGATACGTTCTGGCGGTCACGGCTGGCGAGCGCCGCCGCGCGGGCGCCGCGACGGCTCGAACTCACCGTGACATCCGGCAACCCGTCGGCAGGGGTGCCGACACGCGTACAGGCGGTGGTCCGGGCGACGGACTTCGCCACCCTGGGAAGCACGGTGTCCGTGCCGGGGGTGGCCGCGCGCATCGTTGACGAGCGCGGCGCACAAGAGCCGATCCGGCTCTGGCCGACTGCCGTGCTCGGCGTCTTCGAAGGCGAGGTGCCGGCCAGGAGCCCGGGCCGTTATGACGTTCGTATCGAGACGAGCAGCGGCGTGTCCGCCGACACGCCGCTGATCGTGAGCCCGGTGGCGGACGTACCTCGCGCGCCCGGCGATCGCGACCTCGCCGCCACGACTGCCGCTGCGACTGGTGGCGTCGTGGTCGCTCCCGATCGTCTCCAGCCCTTGATCGATCGACTCAGTGCCCTATCCCGTGAGAGCATCGTTCGCACCGGCCACCCTTTCCGATCGCCGTGGTGGGGCGTGGCCTTTGCCGGGCTCCTGACAGCGGAGTGGACGCTGCGGCGACGTCGCGGACTGCGCTGAGCGGGCAGCCGCAAGCATCCTGTGATTGACACCTATCTGACCTACCTTCGCGATGTCCGTCGCATGTCGCCGAACACCGTCGAGAGCTACGCGCGCGACCTCGCGTCGTTGGGTGCCTTCGCCGATGAAGGTGGGACGGCGGTGGAGAGCCTGTCTCGGCGCGACCTCGAGGCGTTCGTCCGCTCGCGCATGGCCGGCGGCCTGGCGCCGCGCTCGGTGGCGCGAATGGTGGCGTGCGTCCGCGGCTTCTATCGCTTCGTCGCGGTCGAGCAGAAGCGCGAGGTGAGCCCGGCCGAGGACCTGCAGGCGCCGCGCGCGTGGGCGCCACTGCCGAGGTTTCTCGACCTGCACGAGGTCGACCAGCTGCTGGCGGTGCCGGACACGGCGACCCCGCGCGGCCTTCGTGACAAAGCGATGATCGAAGTCCTCTACGCGACCGGGATGCGTGTCTCGGAGCTGGTCGCGGTCCGGCCGAACGATCTTCATCTGGACGAGGGATATCTCACCTGCGTCGGCAAGGGCGACAAGGAGCGCATCGTGCCGCTCGGCCAGGACGCGATCGCCTGGGTCCGTCGTTACCTCGAGCACGGACGCTCAGTGCTGGCAAAGCGCGGATCGCCCTGGCTGTTCGTCAACGCCCGTGACGGCGGCCCGCTGTCCCGGGTCGGCTTCTGGAAGGTGTTGAAGGAGTACGGCATCCGCGCCGGGATCGGCGGCGACTTGAGCCCCCACGTCCTCCGACACTCGTTCGCGACGCATCTCCTGGAGCGCGGTGCGGACCTGCGCGCGATCCAGATGATGCTCGGTCACGCCGACCTGTCGACGACCCAGATTTACACGCATGTCCTGGAGGCGCGGCTGCGCGCCGTCTACGATCGCTACCATCCGCGGAAATGAGCCGTCGAACTCTGCGGCCCGCGGATCGTCCAATCCTGAGACGCCGTGTCGTTATCCGCGGCAGCGAGGAGCGCAACTGACATGGAAAGAACCTGGCGAGAGACGATCGAGGGCACGACCGACCAGATCCTGGCGCAGATCCGCAAGCTGATAGACGAGGGCAATGTCCGGCGCGTCGTGGTCAAGCATCAGGGTAAGACGATCGCCGAGTTTCCGCTGACGGTCGGCGTCGTGGGGACGGTGCTCGCGCCGGTCGCAGCGGCGATCGGAGCGCTGACCGCCGTCCTCGCCGAGTGCACCATCGAGGTCGAGAAGGCGGTGGTCACCACACCGCCCGAGGAGGTCCGGGTCGAGGTCGTGCCCGCCGAGCGCGCCGACTGACGCGCCTGCGGCTTGTCGGGATACCGGGAACCTGCTACATTTGATGGATTTGGTTGGCGCCGGTGTGGCGCATGGACCATCACCGCAGACCGGTATTTCCGACTTCCGCAGGAGTTCGACCGAAATGAGCCGTAAGGGCCGCTATCTTTTTACTTCGGAGTCCGTCACCGAAGGCCATCCCGACAAGATCGCCGACCAGATTTCCGACTCGGTTCTCGACGCCATCCTCGCGCAGGATCCGTCGAGCCGCGTGGCCTGCGAAACCCTCGTGACCACCGGAATGGCGATCATCGCCGGCGAGATCACCACGAAGGCCACGATCGATTACCAGCGGGTCGTGCGTGACGCGATCAAGGACGTTGGCTACACGCGGGCAAAGTACGGCTTCGATTCGGAGACCTGCGCGGTCCTTTCGTCCATCCACGAACAGTCGCCCGACATCGCCCAGGGTGTGGACCCGGGCGGCGCCGGCGACCAGGGCCTGATGTTCGGTTACGCCTGCACCGAGACCGAAGAGCTGATGCCGCTGCCCATCATGCTGGCGCACAAGCTCGTCAAGGGCCTCTCGTGCGCGCGACGTGACGGCATGCTCGACTATCTGCGTCCGGACGGCAAGTCGCAGGTCTCGGTCGAATACGACAACGGCAAGCCGGTTCGCGTCGACACCGTCGTGGTCTCGACCCAGCACAGCGCGGAGGTCAGCAACGAGACGCTGCGCGAGGACATCACCTCCAAGATCGTCGAGCGCGTCATTCCGGCCGGCATGATGGACGAGAAGACGCGCATCCTGATCAACCCGACCGGCCGCTTCGTGGTCGGAGGTCCGCACGGCGACGCCGGCGTCACCGGCCGCAAGATCATCGTCGACACCTACGGCGGCGCGGCGCCGCACGGCGGCGGCGCGTTCTCGGGTAAGGATCCGACAAAGGTTGACCGCTCGGCCTGCTACATGGCGCGCTACGTCGCGAAGAACGTCGTCGCGGCGGGCCTGGCGGAGCGCTGCATGGTGCAGTTGGCCTACGCGATCGGCGTGGCCGAGCCCGTGTCCGTGCTGATCGACACCGACGGCACCGGTACGGTGGCCGACGAGAAGATCAGCGAGGCGGTCCGCAAGAACTTCAAGCTCACCCCGAAGGGGATTATCGAGACGCTCAATCTGCGGCGTCCGATCTACCGCAAGACCGCGGCGTTCGGTCACTTCGGCCGGAGCGAGGCGGAGTTCACCTGGGAGAAGACGGACAAGGCCGAGGCGCTCCGCGCCGACGCCGGCCAGTGATCGACGGCGGGCGGATCAGCGCTGATCCGCTCCGCGCGACCCGGTGACGATGCGCACAACGATGCGGATGACGGCGGCCCTGGTGGCCGCCGTTGTCATTTGGTGGGTCGTCGCCGTTCCCCGTGCGCCGGAACACGCCGAGGGCGCGCCGAACCCGGAGCTTCGCCGGCGAACCCTCGCCGGCGCCATCCACGTCCATAGCGCGGATTCCGACGGCACGGCGCCCCGCTCCGCGATTGCCGCGGCCGCGGCCCGCGCTGGCCTCCAGTTCGTCGTGTTCACCGATCACGGAGATGCGACGCGCGCCCCGGTACCGCCGACGTATGCCAGCGGCGTGCTCTGTCTGGACGCCGTTGAGATCAGCACCAATGCCGGCCACTACCTGGCGATCGGGTTGCCGCAAGCGCCGTATCGCCTCGGCGGCGAGGCCGCGGCGGTGGCCGAAGATGTTCGCCGCCTGGGCGGGTTCGGGATCATCGCGCACCCGGACTCCACCCGGCAGGAGCTGGCGTGGAGCGACTGGCACGTCGCGGCTGACGGCGTCGAGTGGCTGAACGCCGACAGTGCGTGGCGCAGCCGTTCGTGGCCTTCGCTCATCCGCTCCGCGTTCGGGTATTGGGTCCGCCCCGGAGCCACGCTCGCCGCCATGTTGGACCGTCCGGTCGCGACCCTCCGCCGGTGGGACGCCACAACCGCGCAGAGGCCGATGCCCGCGTTCGCCGGGCTCGATGCGCATGGCGGAGTGGGTCGATCCTCGTTTGACGGCGGCCGCAGCGGCATTGCCGGCATCCCGTCGTATGACGCGTCGTTCGAATCCTTCTCGGTCCGGGCCGTGCTGCGGAACGCACCTACCGGCAATGCCGTCACTGACGGCGCGGCACTGCTCGAGGCCTTGCGCGCCGGACGGACGTATACGGTGATCGACGGCCAGGCGACCGCAGGCTGGATCGAGGTCACTGCGGCACGGCCGGGCGGCGTCGCATCGATGGGGGAGTCGCTTCCCGGAAACGGGGCCGCATCGATGTTCGTGCGCCTGCCGAGCCTCGCGGACACGACCGTCATCGTTCTCAGGAACGGCGCACCCATGCTCCAGACCGCGGGTGCGAAGGCCCAGCTCACGATTTCCGAGCCGGGCGCCTATCGCGTCGAAGTTCGCCGGCGCAACGCACCGGACGCCGCCCCGTGGATTCTCACGAATCCTATCTATATGGATCTGCCTTCTCCGCCAGCGGAGGCCGCGCGGACGTTCACCCCACAACAGTCGTTGTTGGATGCGGACTGGCGCACCGAGCACGATCCGGCCTCGACGGCAGAGCTCGCGCATACCACGTCGGCAATCGAGCTGACGTACCGGCTCGACCCGGGCCAACGAAGTCCATTCGCCGCTTTGGTGGTCCCGCTGGATCGCGCCACCCCGTTCAGCGGCGTGTCCGTTACGCTGAGTTCAGACCCGCCGACTCGTGTATCTCTGCAGTTTCGATCGGCAGATGGTCGAGAGCGGTGGCGCCGCTCCATCATCGGCTCTGCCCCCGCACATCCGGTGACGCTGGCGGTTTCGGACTTCGTCCCAATCTCTCCCACCGGCCGAGCGCTCGAGCCGTCGGTGGCCGCGTCACTGCTCATCGTAGTGGACCTCGTCAATTCCGTTCCCGGCGCTCGAGGTCGCATCGTCCTTCACCAGTTGTCTCTCGGCCGAGTGAAGTAGCGTCCACACCGAACTCCTCCGAGGCTCCGACCGCGGCCGCAGCGTCTGGGCCTCGGCGGGGCGTTCACCGTTCATCCTGCCGGACCTCGTCCAATTCCGAGAATCCCCCCGCCCGTAGCAGGCCCCGGTTCATCTTACGTAACTCGGCCGTGCGCCCACTTCGCAGCACGCTGTATCGCCGCCAGATGTCGCTAGGTCTCGCCGTCTGTGGCGCAAACGGTGTCGGGTGTTTTCCGAACCGCGCACATCTTGATCGCGCGAGTTCGCCGCAACCGGCACGGCCGGTCCGCGGCAAGCGGCCTCGCGCGAAATACTGCTGCGTTTTAGCTGAGGTGGGCGGAGCGGGGATAATGGTCGCGCAGTGTTAGCGCACTAGATCACTAGTGTGCTAGTGTACTGAGATGCTGGTTGCGATCGATGTCAACGACCCGCGTCCCGTGTTCAGGCAGATCGTCGACGAAATCCAGCGCTGTGTGGCAGTCGGGGTGCTGCGTCCCGGGGATCCGTTGGCTGCGGTGCGGACCCTCGCGGCCGACCTGCAGGTGAATGCGAATACGGTCCAGCACGCCTACCGAACGTTGGAGCAGGAGGGCACTGTCGAGGTCAGGCGGGGCTTGGGGACGTTCATTGCCGACAGGCCGCTCAAGGACAGTCGTGGCAAGCAGCAGGCGGTTGCGCGGCAGATCGCGGAGCGCATGTTGCGCGAAGGCTACCGGCACGGCCTGCTCGCGAGCGACCTGATGGTGGCGCTCAAGGAGATTGCCCCCGTGCCAGGGGACAGGCCGTCAAGTCCTGGCGGTCAGGAAGATGTACACCGCCGCTGAGGCGACGATGATGTTTGGCGCCCATCCAGCCAGGATGGGCGGGAGCAGGCCACCTTTCCCGACGGCGACGAAGGCGCTGATGACGATCCAATAGCTCAGAGCAATGGTGATTCCGAGGCCAATCCCGTAGAGGGTGCCGCGGCGGCCGGTACTGACGCCGAACGGAACCGCCAGCAGCGTCATCACGAAGGTGACGAACGGGAAGGCGAGCTTCTTGTGCAGGTCGACCTCGAGCGGGATGACATTGGCCCCAGAGCTCGACAGCTGATGGACGTAGCGCCAGAGCTGCTCGACGGTCATCATGTCGGCAACCGGTTGCTCGGTCTTGAAGTAGTCGGGTCCTTCGAGGTTTGCCAGCGTCTTGCTGGCAAACGGCGTCCAGGTGGGAGTCGGGGTGGTGAAGTCCTGCGTCCAGCCCGAGGCGGCCTGCCAGCCGGCGTTCCAGGCGACGTTCGATGCGAAGGTGGCGCTCGCCAGGGTCCACGACGACTGGTCAGGGTGATACATGACCAGCCCGGTCATCTCGTCGCGCTCGGCGTTGTAGTAGCCGTAGTGATAGATGCTGCCATCGCCGCCCACCAGCCAACGGCGGTTGGCGGTGTCCAGCAACCGTGGTTGCTGCGGGTTGCGGATGTGCGCGCTCAGCACGTCGGCTTTGCGATTGGCCTTGGCCAGCACCTGCTGCTGTAAGCCGAACAGCGCTCCGCTGAACACCAAAGAAAACAACAGCACTGAGAGCGCCGTCCGGTAGAGGCTGATGCCGCAAGCCTTCATGACGGTGAGCTCGCTCGTTCGCGACAGGACGCCGAAGGTCACCAGGGTGCTCAGCAGGGTTGCGATGGGGATGACGTAGTAGACGAACTGCGGGGTCATGTAGACCAGCAGCGTGAGTACGTCCCAAGTGGTCGCCTGCCCTTTGAAGATCTTGTCGGACCTGTCGATGAACGTCGAGATATAGAAGAGCCCGAGGAGCGCCATGAAGGACAGCCCCACGATCCGCAGGTAGGTCCGGCTGATATACCGGTCGATCAGGCGTGGGACCGGCGCGCCAAAGCGGGGAAGTCTCAGCACCACGACTGGCGCCTTACGGGAACGGCGCCCGAGAGTTTGGACGCGGGCGGGGGAGCCGGCGGCGCTTGGCCGGTTGGCCCGACGCTCGCGCCACGCCTCCACCGACCGCCTCACCATCGCCAGCACCCCCAAAGAAAAGACCCCCTGCGTGTACCGCGCTCGCCAGATGAGGGCGCCAGCTCCGAATGCCGCGAGGACGATGTTGGGGGCCCAGCGGGCGAGGTACGCGAGGGTGAACCGGCCGCCATGTTTGACCGCCGCCGGGTTTGCGTAATACCCCTTGACCAGCGACTCCGCCAACAGGAACACGACGTAATAGGCAAAGATCACCCCGATCCCGACCACGAAGCCAGCCAGCTTGCCGTCCCGTGCGACCGACATCCCGAGCGCCAGGCCGACCAGCGCGAACACCAGACAGGTCGCCGGAATGGAGAATCGCTGCTGGATGTTGATGATTTCGGGATGCGGCGACAGCCCGCCCTTGAGCTTATCGGCCATGTCCTTGCGCAGCTCGGGAAGGGTCTTCTCGTTCAGCCCGCGCAGGATGCTGATCTCGCCGAATACCGATTCCGGATTGAGGGCCATGTAGAGCGAGCCTGGGAACCGGAACGTATCTCCCTGCCCGGTCTTGTCGATCGAGTACTGGGTCCCGTCCTCCAGGATCATGTGGACCTTGCGCTCGGCCCGATTGATCACCATGCGGCCTCGCCGAGCCAGGTAAATCGTCTGCGTCCCGGCCGACTCGTCGGTCCGAGTGACCATGAGGTCCTTCCACCCGGACGTGCCCTGGTCCGCTTCGTCGCGCGCGTAGAGCACCCACCCGGGGAAATCCTCGAAGAACACCCGGGGGCGGATGTCCGACTCGATCCGCTTGGAGATGACTTCGAAAGTCAGTTCCCGGAAGGTCTGGTTGGCGTCCGGGATGGACACCAGCATGACGTAGAGGGTCGCGAGACCGGCCACGGTGCCGACGATCATGACCGGCCGCAGCAGACGGTACGGGCTGACGCCGCACGCCAGTAACGCCACCGATTCCCGGTCCGCCGACAGACGGCCGAGCCCCACGAGCAGCCCGACCAGCAGCGACATCGGGATGGTCAGTCCTGCGGCTTGCGGGACCGCGGTCCAGATGATCCGCCCGGCGGTCGTCCAGCTGACGCCCTTGGCGAGGAGCTTCTCCAGGTGCTCCATGACTGGCGGCAGCACCAGCAGGAACGTCAGGATCAGCAGCGCCAGCAGGAACGGCGGGATTACTTCGCGGATGACGTAGCGGTCGATCGTCCGGACCATGGCGAGGCGTTCAGGATAGCACGCAGTTTCTGAGGGTCCGGCGGCGCTGGGATTTCTAAGGGCAGAGGACCGCGTTTTGCGTCCACAAGCCTTCCACAGGCCCCTTTTATTCGGCTTTGCCTATGGGTCTGATAATGAGTGTTATGTTAACTAAGGACTCGGGGAGAAGGCGTTCCCGGCCTTCGTACAGGCTCCGCCTACCGTCTACCGGCTACGGGCTGCCTTTCTTCAGCGCGTCAAGGCTCTCGCTCGCGGAGGGTGCCTTTGGCATCGGCTTCCGGGCGAACTCGCTCAACGGTCGCTCGGAGTAGGCCGGGCCTGGCTTCCACCGGCGTGTCCCTTAAACCCTTCCCCCGCTGAAGCCTGACCTGAAGCGAGAGGACAGACGGCCGCGTACAGCAAAAGGCCCGAGCTGTCTCGGGCCTTTCGAATTGCGCTGCCTGCAGCGCCTCAGCCACCCTGCCGCAGTTCCTCGATGATCGCTTCCAGCGCGGAGATGACTTCGGTGCGTTCGACCCGCGACTTGCTGAACCGCAGGTGTAACTGAAACGCCTTTGTTGGCGCGTGATAGTTGAAGGTGTACGCCTTCGGGCGACCGGGCTTCGGTTTCGCCACCTCTTTTCGCACTTCCTCGCGCGTCGGGACGCCGTCACGAGTGATTTTTTCGACGAGGGCGACCATTTTCTGCGGGTCGTTTTGTCTAACTACCTGCAGAAGCATGGACTTAGAGTGAATGTCGGCCAGCCGACAAAGGTTTTTCACGTCATCCGGCATGCCGTTGAGGGAAAGTGACTCGGTAATGGCCGTCCTCGACTTGCCCAGCCTCCGCGCCATGTCCTCGTGCGTGTAGTTGCAACGCGTCTGTAGGGAGAACAGCGCTTCGGCTTCCTCGAACGCCGTCAGGTCTTTGCGCTGGATATTCTCGACGAGCGCAATCTCCACGATCTCATCGTCGTCAACCTCACGGATGACGACCGGGACCTCGGCCAAGCCGACCTGGACGGCCGCCTGGTAGCGGCGCTCCCCAGCCACGATCTGAAACCGGCCGCCCCGCTGGCGAACGATGATCGGCTCGATAATCCCCTTCTCGGCGATGGACGCCATCAGTTCCGAGAGGTCGCCCATGACTTGGCGTGGCTGGTTCGGATTCGCATCGATTTGGTCGATGGGTACGAGCCTCCCTATGGGCGCGCCAGCCGAACTGGTCAGGGCGTCGACGTAATGCTCGTCGTGACGCATGCGCACGCTTTCCGGCAATCCTCGCTTAGGCACGATCGATGACCTCCTCACACAAGCGGTAGTACTCCGCCGCGCCGCTCGAGTCGGGCGCGAACGTGAAAATGGATTCTTTGTAAGCCGGACTTTCCTCGAGCCGGACGCTCTTGGTGATCACGGTCTTGAAGACCTTGTCACCGAACACGTTGTCGATCTGCGACCGAATGTCCTTGGCCAGCGACGTGCGCTTGTCGTGCATCGTGATCACAACGCCCAAGATGCGCAGCGATGGGTTCGCTCGTGCCCGGACCTTTTCGATGGTCTCGAGGAGGTCGTCGGTCCCCTCGAGCGCAAAGTACGAGGACTGAATGGGTATCAGCAGATGTGTTGCGGCGACGAGCGCGTTCACCGTCAGCAGCCCCAGCGTCGGCGGACAGTCGATGACGATGAACGGGTACTGCTCCCGGATGACGTCGAGCCGATCCTTCAGCCGGAAGTGGGCGTCCAACTCCCCCACCAGTTTGGCTTCGAGCTTGGCCAGTGCAATGCGGGACGGCGCGACAAACAAGTTCGGCTGGTTAGACGGGACGATCACGTCGGCGAAGCCCATGTTCGGCTCGGAGATGGCGTCGTAGACGCTGCGCGTGACGGTCGCCACGTCCAGATACGACATCGAGCTGTTTGCCTGGGGATCCAGATCGATCAGCAACGTCGGCTTCCCGCGCATCGACATGGCTGCGGCAAGATTGATGGCGGTCGTGGTCTTACCGACGCCGCCCTTCTGATTCGCGATCGCAACGATCATGTGTGGTGGGGACAGGAGGCGTTCGACGGAATGCCCGCCATTGTAGGGAGGGCATCGGGGAGTGTCAATCAATCTGCCACGAGGAAGGTGTGGCGGAGTCAGTCAGGCCGCTGAGAACGTCGCGGCCAGCGGCCGCGATGGCGCACGGGGGCGTCACATCTTGTACTTGCCGAGGTCGTCCGGATCCAGGCTCTCCAGCCATTTTTCCAATCGCTCGGCGTTCTCCTTGTCCGGCGCGAAATCGGTGGTCTTCGCTTCGTCGATCACGCGGTCCTCGACGAAAATTGGAGCCTTGGCCCTGAGTGCGAGTGCAATCGCGTCGCTAGGCCGGGCGTCGACGGCGACCGGCTCTCCATGGACCGACAGGTAGATCAGCGCGTAGAAGGTGTTGTCCTTCAGGTCGCACACGACGACCTTGTCGATCGCGGCCTGGAGATCGTGAATCACGTTGCGGAGCAGGTCGTGAGTCATCGGCCTGGGCGTGGCGACGTTCTCGATCTGCAGCGCGATCGCGTTTGCCTCGGCCACCCCGACCCAGATCGGCAGCACCCGCGTCCCGTCGACATCGCGAAGGATGACGATCGGCAGATTGGTCGCAGGGTCGATCATCAGCGTCTTCACCGTCATCTCAATCTGCATCACGTCCTCGCTTCGTGGTCCGCGACTCGCCCGTCAGCCATCTCGCCGGATGTGGCTAGCAACTCTCCCCGTAGGCTGTTCGGATTCGCACCGGTGATCCGCACCGGCACGATCGTTCCGATCAGGGACGGGTCGCCGCTGAAGTTGACGACAGTATTCCCACTCGTGCGCCCGGACAGCTCCCACGCGCGGCGCCGGCTGCGCGCCTCGACGAGGACGTGTTCGAGACGCCCGATCGTCGCTCGATACAACTCCGCTTGCACGTCCTTCTGCAATGCCTGTAGCGCCACGATCCGACTCGTCTTCTCATCCTCCGCCACATCGTCTTGCATCCGTTTGGAGGCCAGCGTGTTGGGACGGGTGGAGTACTTGAACGAGAACATGCTGTGATAGCGCACGGTAGCGGTGAGCGACAACGTATCGTTGAAGTCGGCTTCGTTTTCTCCGGGGAACCCGACAATCATATCGGTCGACAGCGCAATGTCCGGCATGGCGTCGCGAAGCCGGTCGATGAGGAGCAGATAGTCCTCCCGGGTGTGTCGCCGGCGCATCGCGGCGAGCACGCGTGAAGAACCCGACTGCACCGGGAGATGGAGGTGCCGGCACACCTTCGGGTTATCCCGCAGCGCGGCAATCATGCGCGGGGTCACGTGCCGCGGGTGCGGGCTGGCGAAACGAATGCGCTCGAGGCCGTCAAGCGCCGCCAGACGCTCGAGCAGCTGCGCGAAATCACAGCGGTCGTCGTCTGGGGCCTGGTAGTGATTGACGATCTGTCCCAGGAGCTGTATCTCTCTCGCTCCGGTATCCACCGCGAGCTTGGCCTCCGAGAGTATGTCGGCGACCGGCCGCATGCGCTCGTGTCCGCGGGTGTACGGAACGACGCAGAAGGCGCAGAACTCGTTGCACCCCTCGATGATCGTCACATACGCCTTCCACGGTTCGGCCCGCCGCGCAACACCGAGCGGAAACGACACGTCGTCCAGGGGCGCGAGGTCGATGAGCGGAAGACGGCGCCGCTGCTGGACCGCTTCACCGACCAGCATCGGCAGCCGCCGGATGTTTTGCGTGCCGATGACCACGTCGATGGCGGACGAGCGTTGGAGGAGCTTCGAGCCCTCCTGCTGCGCGACGCAACCGGTGACGGCGACCACTGGCCGCGAGCCTTCCTCGAGGCCGCGATGATGGATCTCGCCGAGCCGCGTGAAGAGCTTCTCTTCCGCCCGTTCCCGCACGCTGCAGGTGTTGATCACGATGACATCGGCATCCGCGTCCTCGTCGGCGGGCTCGTAACCGGCCTGCGCCAGGAGGCCGGCCATACGCTCGGAGTCGTGCACGTTCATCTGGCAACCGTGCGTTTCGATGAAGTACTTCACCTTTCGCTTTCGCCTTTCGCTTTCGTTTTGGCTTCGCCTTTCGCCCCTGTCCGCCGAGCGCGCAACATCTCGCCCGCGCTAGCCCGGACGGCCGTGGATACGACGTTTCCGGCAATCATCCGCGCCAGTTCTTCCTCGCGTTCTGCCACACCGAGCCGAGCCACTGACGTCTGCGTGCGCCCCTGCCGCACAGCCTTGGCAATGTGGAAGTGCGTGGCGCCGTGCGCCGCAATCTGCGGCAGGTGCGTGATGCAGAGGACCTGAAACCGCTCGGCGAGCCGCTGGAGCCGGCCTCCGACGACGTCGGCGACTGCCCCGCCGATCCCGGCGTCTACCTCGTCGAAGATCAGCGTCTTGCCGGGCGCGTCCGTGGACGCGAGCGTCTTCAAGGCGAGCATGATCCTCGACAGCTCTCCCCCCGAAACGATCCGCGCCAGGGGCCGGAGGTCCTCGCCGGGATTTGGAGAGATGAACAGCTCCGCGCGTTCCACCCCATGCGGGCCCCACTCCGCTTCGGACGATGCGGAGGTGAAGCGGACTTCGCAGCGGGTGCGAGCCATGGCGAGGTCGCCGAGCGACTTCTCCAGTGCCGCGGCAAACGTCGTCGCGGCCTTGATGCGTCGGGCCGTGAGCAGCTGGGCCTTCGCAAGGTACGTCTGCCGCGCCGCCGCCACGACGACGTCCATCTCCGCGCTCCGCTCGGTCGCCTGCGTGAGGTCGGCGACGTCCTCGTGAAGACGGGCCCGCTTCTCCAGCACGTCAACGAGTGCCGGACCGTGCTTCTTCTTCAGACGATCGAGTAACGCGAGGCGGTCTTCGATTTCCTGAAGCCGTTCTGGTGACGCGTCAATCCCGCTGGCGTACGATCGCAGGAAAAAGGCGAGATCCTCGAGGTGCGATTTGACGACGTCGCGAGCTTCCAGATGAGGGGTGAACCGCGGGTCGATCGCGGAGAGATCCGCCAGACGCTTCCAGACGATCGCGAGCGCCGGAAGCGCGGCGGCCTCTCCCTCGTACAGTGCATCGTAAGCCTCGGTGCAGAGGCGCTGCAGGCGATCGGCGTTCGCCAGGACCTGGCGGGAGGCCGCGAGCTCCTCGTCCTCACCGGTGACTGGGGCAACGCGGTCGATCTCCGCCAGTTGAAAGGTCAGGAACTCGGCGCGCGACGCGTTCTCGCGGGCATTCGCGAGCCGTCGTTCCCGTTCGGTGTTAAGCGTGCGCCAAGCGTCGTAGCTGCCAGCGACATCGGTGCGTTCAGCGGTGACCCCGGCGAAGGCGTCGAGGAGGTCCGTGTGGGTTGACGGGTCGAGCAGGACCTGGTGTTCGTGCTGGCCGTGCAGATCCACGAGAATGCCGGACAGCTCGCGAAGCGCGGCGCTGGTCGCCAGCGTGCCGTCGACGAACGCCCGGCTGCGTCCTGCCGCCGAGATCTCGCGGCGCAGCAGCACCTCGGGTCCTTCCGGCCGGTCGAACACCGCTTCGACTATCGCCGTATCTTCGCCTGTGCGGACGAGCTCAGCGGATGCGCGGCCGCCGACGAGCAGCCCCACCGCGCCGACGAGGATGGATTTTCCCGCTCCAGTTTCGCCGGTCAGTACGTTGAGCCCGGGTTCGAACTCCAGCTCGAGGCGATCGATGACGGCCAGGTTGCGGATGGAAAGGAAGCGCAGCATGAACGGCCAAGTGCCATCTTATCAGATGTTTGACAGCCAAAATCGTGACGTGCTAGGCTTCTGGCAACCCTGCGCTGTCCCAGCGGCGCCCAACCTGTTTCGGAGGCCTGTTTGTACATGCCTGTCTACGCCCTTGCGCGTGTTGCGCAAGCGGCGCAGCCGGACGCTGGGGCCGGCGAGCTGACCTCGAGTCCTGACGTCGTCCGACTCATCGCGGAGGCCGGCCCGCTAGTCAAAGTCGTTCTTCTTGTCCTGCTGCTGTTCTCGGCACTGTCCTGGGGCATCATCCTCTACAAATTCTGGGCGTTCCGGCGCGCCGAGCGGCAGACCGCCAGATTCATGGCGGTCTTCCGCAAGAGCAGCAAGTTCTCGGAGGTCCAAGCGGTGTGCCCGGGGCTGGGCGAGAGCCCGCTGGTCGGCCTCTTCCAGTCCGGGTATGCCGAGCTGAACGCCCAGCTCCGAAGCGCGCCGGCAGGAGACCCGCAAAGACCGGCAGCAGCCGCTACACGTCCAACGCTGAAGAGCCTCGACTCGGTGGATCGTGCCCTGCTCCGCGCTACGACTGTGGAACTGAGCAAGCTGGAGAGCCGGGTAACGTTCCTGGCGACGACGGCCAGCCTGACGCCCTTCATCGGCCTCTTCGGGACGGTGTGGGGGATCATGAGCTCCTTCCTCAGCATCAGCGCGGTCGGGTCCTCCAGTCTGCAGACCGTCGGTCCCGGCATCGCGGAGGCACTCATCGCCACCGCGGCCGGCCTCTTCGCGGCGATTCCGGCGGTGTTCTTCTACAACCATTTCACGAACCGGGTGAAGCATTTCAGCAACGAGATGGACGACTTCGCGCTCGAGTTCCTGAACATTTCGGAGCGTAACTTCACGTAATCCGGGCCGCCGCTCGCACCGGAGCGGAGACCTGGACACCTTCACGCGGAGCGATTGCAGGGTGCCAACAGTCCATCAGAACGGGTCATCGGGTAGCCGTCGCGGGCGGGGTGCGCGCGTCAGCACCACCCTGTCCGAAATCAACGTCGTTCCCCTCATCGACGTGATGCTGGTGCTGCTGATCATCTTCATGGTCACGGCGCCGATGATGCAGCAGGGACTGCAGGTGAATCTGCCGCAGGCGCGGCGCGCGGACCCGGTCAACGCCCAGCCGATCACGGTCACCGTCCCACCCGACTTCCGCACCCGTCGTGTCGTGCAGCTCGGGTCCGACGATGTGCGGCTGGAGTTTTTGCAGGAGCGGCTGCGTCAGGCGATTGCCGGGCGGGACGACAAATCGGTGTACGTCAGGGGCGACGGCGCCGCGACGCTGCAGGATCTCTTCGACGTCACCGACAAGTTGAAGGAAGCGGGCGTGGACAAGGTCGCGGTCATGTCGAAACCGCGCGAGGGCCGGTGAGGCGCGTAGCCTGAGCATGCACGAAGCGGTCAGCGATGTGCTGGACCTCCGGGTCCGTGAAGGCGACGGGTTGTCGCGCATGGTGGCGGTGTCGCTCGGGGCCCACGCTCTGCTCCTCGTGGCGATCATCCTGATGCCGGCGGATTGGCGGTCCTCCCAGCCGAAGGCCAAGATCACGCCGATGCTGATCTCGCTCGGTGGCGCGGTCGGTCCGAACGCGGGCGGGATGACACAGTTGTCCGGGCGCTCGGTTCAGACCGTGGCGCCTCCAGAGCCGAAGCGGGTCGAGACTGCGCCGGCCAAGGCGCCGGAGATGGCGTTGCCGGATCCGAAGCTCACAGCCAAACCAAAGCCGACACCGAAGGTGGACAAGCCCCTCGACAAATCGAGCAGCCGGACCCCGACGGCGGGCGCGGAAGTGAAGCGCGGCGACGCCCGGGCCGACACGGGCGCGGCGCCGATTCCGTTCGGCGGCCTGTCGACCGGCGGAGGCGGCGCTGGCGGGGTGCAGATCAACGTCGGGGACTTCTGCTGTCCCGAGTACATTGCCGCGATGAACCAGCGGATTACCGAAAACTGGAACAAGAACCAGGGTGCGGCGGGCATCACGGTCATGAAGTTCGTCATCCAGCGTGACGGCACCATCACTGGCGTCGAGACTGATCAACCCAGCCGCAATCCGGTGCTGGACCTGGAGTCGCGCCGGGCGCTCGTTACGACCCGGCAGCTGCCGCCGCTACCCGCCGCATTCACGCGGCCGACGCTGACCGTGTTTCTTTCCTTCGAGTACAAGCGCTGATGACTGTGACCCGCTCACTCACTGCCCTGCTGACCCTCGGTGCCGCCGTCGCGCTCGCCGCCCAGACGCCGCAGCCGCCGCCGCCGCAGCCGCCCTCGACCCAGCAACCCGAGGCGATCACCACGACAATCACCGGCCCTCCTGGGCTGCCGCCGAAGATTGCGGTCCCGGACTTCATCGCGCTCTCGACCGATGCCGAGACCGTGGCCGCGGCCAAGGCGATGAGCCAGACACTATGGGACGACCTCAACTTCGAGCGCGAGTTCTATCTGATACCGCGCGACACCTATCGCTCCATTCCCCAGGCGACCTCAGCCGACCAGGTGGCGCTCGATCGCTGGAAGGAGCTCGGCGCGGACGGCGTCGTGATCGGCACGATCCGCAAGGGTCCGTCCGGTTACGTCGTCGAGGTGCGCCTCCTGCAGGTGTCCGGCGGGCGGGTGGCGTTCGGCAAGCAGTACAGCGGTTCGCTCAACTCGCTGAAGGACGGCGGCCGCGTCTACGCGCACACCGCGTCCGACGAGATTCATCAGAGCCAGCGCGGGCTGCGCGGCGTAGCCCGGACCAAGCTGCTCTTTTCGTCCGACCGCGACGGCACGCGGATGAAGGGGCCGGTCGGCGATCGCGAGATCGCGAACATCTATCGGTCTGACTACGATGGCGCCAACCAGACGCGGATCACCTACACCGCCTCGATCGACATCACCCCGATATGGGCGCCGGACGGCTCGCAGATCGCATACACCTCGTGGCGCAGCGGCTACCCGGACATCATCGTCCAATCGATGACGACCGGCTCGGTGCCGCAGAAACCCGCGAAGGGCTCGCCCGAAGTGCAGAACTATCTGCCGGCCTGGTCGCCTGACGGCACGAAGATCGCTTTCATGTCGAGCCGCGACGGGAATCAAGAGATCTATTACATGAACCGTGACGGCAGCGGCCTGCGGCGGGTCACCAACCATCCCTCGATCGACGTGACGCCGACCTGGTCGCCGACGGGCCAGCAAATCGCCTTCGTGTCCGACCGCACCGGCCGGCCGCAAATCTATGTGGTGAACATCGACGGCACCGGGCTGAACAAGATCACCAACGAGGTCGCCTGCGACCGGCCGACCTGGTCGCCGGCGCCGTTCAATGAGATCGCCTACACCTCACAGTCAGGCGGCGGGCACGACATCCGGGTCTATGAGTTCGCCACCGGCCAGACCCGGACGATTACGGACGGGAACGGCAGCAACGAGAGTCCGGCATTCGCGCCGAACGGCCGGCACATCGCGTTCTCGTCGGATCGCAGCGGCGTCGAGCAGATCTACATCATCGATCGCGACGGCAAGAACCTCCGACAGATGACCAAGGCCGGGCGCAATCGCTATCCGAACTGGTCCCAGTAGTCCGGGCGGGTCTACGGGTCAGGGTGCCACAGCCAGTGTTCGCGCGACCGCGTCGCGCCCGAGCGGAAAAGAGAGAGCATGCACATTAGACGAGTATCAGGTGTGATCATCACGGTAGCGTTGGCGATCAGCGTCGGCGCATGCGCCAAGAAGAAGCCGCCGGTCGCGCGGCCCATCCCGCCGCCTCCGCCGCCGGTGACGGATACAGCCCCCCCCCGGCCCCCGGCGCCGCCGGAGCCCGTGCGCGAAACGCCGATTCCGCCGGAGCCGGTGACCAGCGATCCGCTCGTCGCCACGGACATCGACCAGATCAACAAGAACTCGCCGTTCCAGCCGGTCTTCTACGCTTTCGACAGCGCCGAAGTCGATGCCGAAGCCCAGAAAGTGCTGAACGCGAACGCCGAGATCCTGCGTAAGTACCCGAGTTGGGTGATCACCATCGAGGGGCACTCCGACGAGCGCGGTACGGCGGAGTACAACTTGGCGCTCGGGGAGCGCCGCGCGGCCGCGGCCCGCACATATCTCGTGTCGCTGGGGATTCCGGCGGACCGGCTGAAGACCGTGAGCTACGGCAAGGAGTTCCCCTTCGATCCGGGCCACGATGAAGCCGCCTGGGCGAAGAATCGGCGGGCCCACTTCGTCGTCACGTCCAAGTAGCCGGGGTCCACGCGGGTCCCATATCGAGATGGTTCGTTTGCAGTGGTGAGGATGCTATGAGATCGACCGGACGTTTCGTGACGGTGGCCCTGACCCTGATGGCGCTCGGGGTTCCCACGCTGGCGAGCGCCGCCAACAAGGAGCATGCGCAGTTGCTCGCCGAGATCCGCATGCTCCAGGAGCAGCAGGCGCAGCTCCAGCAATTGATCGGCGGGCTGTCCGACACGCTGAAGGCCATGAACACCCGGCTCGACAACGATGCCGACGTCACGCGCAAGGCCTTCGCGGACGAGAAGGTGCTCGTCAACGGTGTGGCCGACACCGTCCGCGTCCTCCGGGAGAAGGCCGACGACACCAACGTGCGGCTGTCGACGATGACCCAGGAGATGCAGGCGCTGCGGCAGGCCGTGGCGTCGATGCCGGCGCCGTCGGCGGCGATGGCTCCCAATGCCGCGGATCCGGTGACCGGCGATCCGGTGCCGGGAGGCGCGGCGCCAGGCCCGGCTGGCGCGCCAGGTGCAGGGAATATCTCCCCCACCCGGATGTACGACCAGTCCTACGCCGACTACAGCGCCGGCCAGTACGATCTGGCAGTCGATGGATTTCAGGCGTTCATTCGCACGTTCCCGACCTCGCCGCGCGCCGCCGAAGCGCAGCTCTACACCGGCTACTCCCTCTACAACGCGGGCAAGAACGCCGAAGCGGTGGCGGCGCTCAACAAGGTCATCACGGACTATCCCCAGAGCAACAGCGTCTCCTCGGCTTACTACAAGCTGGGACTGACCTACGAAGCGCTCAAGCAGCCGGATAACGCGCGCAAGTCCTTCGAGACCGTCGTCCAGAAGTATCCGAGCTCGTATGATGCTGTCCTGGCCCAGCAGGCGCTCGAGCGGCTGAAGCGGCGGGAGCAGCAAGAGGAGTAACGCAGACGGGACCCGGGACCCGGGACCCGGCGTTGCGGACGGCTACACGCGACCGGGTTGCCGGCCTTGAGTCGTTGTTGCGAAGGTCTTACGGAGCGGCCTTCGGTGCGTAAGCGAAGCTGGGGCGTAAACGAAGGGCGAGGACAGGTGAGTGACCTCGTCCTTCTTAAGTTCAGGCCCGACTTACAGACGCGGATCCCGGATCCCCGGGCCCCGATCCTGGCGCGCGACGACCTCGGCGTAAGTTCCGGGGCGTCGCTAAAACGGAATATCGTCGTCCGTCAGCTCCGCCCCCATCTCGCCGCCGCCCATTGGATCATCCGGCGGGGCTGAGCCGCCACGGTTCGAGGTCCGCCCACCGCCCATCCCGCCGCCGCCCCCGCTCAGGAGCACGATGCGGTCGCCGCGGATCTCGGTGGTGTAGCGCTTGTTGCCGTCCTTGTCGTCCCACTGGCGGGTCTGCAGCCGTCCTTCGACGTAAATCTGCTTACCCTTTACCAGATACTCATTGAGCGACTCGGCCGACTTGCCCCACAGCACCACGCGGTGCCATTCGGTCTTTTCCTGCTTCTGCCCACCCTTGTCGTTCCACACCTCGGTGGTCGCGAGGTTGAGCGTGGCGACCGGGGCGCCGCCAGGGGTGTAGCGGAGCTCCGCATCGCGACCAAGATTGCCGACGAGGATGACTTTGTTGACACTGCCCATGCGATTCGATCCTTTCAAGGGGCCCGCCACTCCGGCGGTGCCTGTCATTTCCGGGGTTGTGCCGGGATCGACCCCGCCCGCCGCGCAGGAATTGCGGCGTCGGTGATCTCCGTGGTTCGCAGGATCTGCGACTGCTGTGTGCCTCACCCTCCGTGCGCCGATCGGGCCAGTCGCATCTTCGAGCGCTGGAACGTACCGGACGCCATGCGAGCATGACACGACCGCGTGTCAAGGGAGGTCACGCCGCCGCCTATGTCTGCCGACCGTAGCGATCTTCCAGCCGGACGACATCGTCCAGTTCGGGGGTCGACACTTCGAAGATGTCGCAATCGGTGATTGCGGTCATGCGATGGATCGTGCCGGGTGTGACGTGCACGGACTCGCCGACCTTCATCTCGCGCGCGACGAGATGTCCGTCTTCCTGGATCTCGAACTGCATCCGCCCATGCCAGAGGAAAATCGTTTCGTCCTTCTGATTGTGGTACTGGAGGCTGAGCGCGTGGCCTGCGTCGACGTGGATCACCTTGCCGACATAGCGGTCGGTCTTCGCCCAGTGCAGCTCGTAGCCCCACGGCTTGTCCACCCGTTTCACGTTCTCTGACACGTCTGCTCCTTCTGCGCGGGCGTACCCGCGAGGTTGATGTCGTGCGGTTCGTCACCCGCCGGAGTGCGTCTGCGGCACCAGCAGCTCCGCCAGCGCGTGCTCGACGTCCGCCGCCGCCCGTCCGGCGAGTGCCCGGCGCGCCGCCCGCCGAGCGTCTTCGGCGTTCAGGCTGCGCAGCACCTGCTTGGCGAGCGGAATCGTGCCTGGCGCCATGCTGAACTCGCGCAGCCCGAGCCCGACCAGCAGCGTCAGCAGGCCGGGATCGGCGGCCATTTCACCGCAGACGGCGACCGGGATGCGGCCGCGCCGCCCGGCCCGGGCGACCAGGCGCAGCGTGCGGAGCACGGCGGGATGGAGCGGCTGATAGAGGTCGGACACGCGATCGTCGGTCCGGTCGACAGCGAGACAATACTGGATCAGATCGTTGGTGCCGATGCTGAAGAAGTCCGCTTCGCGCGCCAGCAGGTCGGCGGTCATCGCGGCTGACGGCACCTCGATCATCACCCCGATCTCGACCGGACCCGGTGTCTCGCCGCGCGCGCGCAGGGTGTCGGCGGCGCGGACGACCGCGGCTCGTCCCGCCCGCAGCTGCTCGATGCCGGACACGAACGGAAACATGATCCGCAAGGGCCCGTGGACCGCGGCCCGAAGCAGTGCCCGCAGCTGCACCTGGAACACGTCCTCGGCCACCAGGCTCAGACGGATTCCGCGGAGGCCCAGTGCCGCCCGTGCGCCGTCCACCGCCGGCACGCCACTCCGCGGCGCGGTCTCGCTGACATCGAAGGTGCGGATCGTCACCCGCCCGGGCGCGGTCAGCTCGATCAATCTGCGGTAGGCGTCGTACTGAGTCTCTTCGGTCAGTGCCGCGGTTCCCCCGCCGGCCAGCAGGAACTCCGATCGAAACAGCCCGATCCCGGCGGCGCCGCGCTCGAGCGCTTTCGACGCGTCCCCGGGATCCTCGAGGTTGGCCTCGAGCCGGATCTCGACGCCGTCCTCGGTGACCGCCGGCAAGTCGCGAAAGTGATCGAGCGATGCCTCGAACGCCAACCGGCTCCGCTGGCGTGCGGTGATCTGCGCCAATGTGTCGGCATCCGGCTCGACGAACACGTCGCCGGTCAGCCCGTCCACCGCAACCAGCGCTCCTGGTGCGATCAGGCCGCTCGCGTCGTGCAGACCGGCCACTGCCGGGATGTGGATCGAGCGAGCCAGGATCGCGGTGTGATACGTCCAGCTCCCGGCGTCGGTTACCAGCGCGGCCAGGCGCTGCCAATCGAGTTGCGCGATGACCGAGGGTGAGATCTCATCGGCAATCAGGACCAGCGGTCCTTCGAGTCCCTCGAAGGGATCCGCGGCGTCGCCGCCGGCGCGCAGGTTCATGCGCAGCCGCCCGACCACATCCGCGACATCCCCTTTGCGCTCGCGCAGGTAGCTGTCGCGCGCCTCGTCGAAGATCGCCGACATCTCATCGAGTGCGTGCTGCAATGCCGACGCGGCGTCGAGCCGCTCGTCGCGGATGATCGTCGACGCCCGGCCGATCAGCAGCGGGTCGTCGAGCATCAGAAGCTGGGCGTCGAAGATGTAGGCGTGGTCGGCGCCGCTGCTCCGGGCGATGCGCGTCTTGATGTGCTCGATCTGCGTCCGTGATCGACGCCGCGCCTCCTCGAGGCGCGCCAGTTCCCGCGACACTCGTGCCGCAGGAACGCGGAACTGCAGGTCCCGGGTCCGGCCCTTCAGGACGAGCGCCTTGCCGACGCCGACGCCGGGCGACACGCCGAGCCCGGTCAGGCGCACGGGACCTCGTCGAAACCGCGCGCGACGAGCGCGCTCAACGCCTCGGCGGCGGCTTCTTCATCGGCGCCCTCCACCGTCAGCGTGATCGTGCTGCCTTGCGCTGCACCGAGCAGCAGCAACCCCATGATGCTCTTGCCCTCCATCTCGCGGCCACGGCAGCTGACCCGGACCTGTGAGCTGAAACCGTTGGCGGCATGGACGAAGCGGGCCGCGGCCCGCGCGTGCAGCCCCAGGGCGTTGACCACCCGCAACGTCCGCACCGTCATCCCTTCTCGCCGCGCAGCAGATCCGACGTGACCCAGATAGCGTTGCGCCCGTGTTCGCGCATCTCGCGCGCGAGCGTCAGGAGATCCATGTCCCGCGGCGGCCGTGCCAGCTTGATCAACATCGGCAAGTTGACGCCGGTGATTACCTCGACGTGCGGATCGACGAAGGTGACGGCGAGGTTGGCCGGCGTTCCGCCGAACAGATCTGTCAGCACCAGCACGTTCGCCGGCTCGGTCTCCGTTCCGCCGGCGGATGCCCGGACCCGCTCGATTGCCTTGCCGATGTCCTCTTTCGCCTGATCCACATCGTCGTGCCAGCCCATCGACACGGCGGCCATGTGCGGCAGGTCGCCGCCGACGATCATCTCGGCGGAGTTCATCAGCTCCGCGGCGAGCTGGCCATGCGTGACGACGACGACGCCGAGCTTCATGCCTGTACCTGCCGGTCCGCGGTGCGGGACCGGCTCCGGATGAAAGCGAGTGCCATGTCTATGTCTCGAGGCCGATGTCGCGGTGCATGACCCGAAGGCGCACGCCGCTCAGGCCCGACAACCCCTTCTTCAAGGCCTCGGCCATCGCCACCGATCGATGGCGGCCACCGGTGCAGCCAATGCCGATCGTGAGGTAGGTCTTGCCCTCGGTCACGTACTGCGGGATGAGAAACTTCAGCAGGTTCAGCGTGTGACGCAGGAAGTCGTGCGTCGCCGGCGACCGTTCCAGATATCGGACGACGTCGCGATCGCGCCCGGTGTGGGGCCGGAGCTTGGCGACGAAGTGAGGATTCGGGAGGAACCGCACGTCGAACAACAGGTCCGAGTCGACCGGGATGCCGTGCTTGAACCCGAAGCTCAGGATCGTGACGACCAGCTGCGTGCCGGGCGCGCGCCCGCTCGCGACGCTGGTGAACGCGTGGCGCAGCTCGTGCACCGTCATGCCCGAGGTGTCGACGACGTGATCGGCGAGGCTGCGGATGGTGCGCATCGCCTTGCGCTCTTCGCGAATGCCTTCGATCGCCGACCGGTCAGGGGCGAGCGGATGCGGCCGCCGCGTCTCGCTGAAGCGCCGCACCAGCGCCGCCTCCGAGGCCTCGAGGAAGATCAGCACCGGATCCAGGCCGCGCGTGGTCTGCAACTTCCGGTAGATCGCCGGGAAGTCGGTCAGCAGCTTGCCTTCCCGCACGTCGACCACCACGGCCGCGCGGGTGATCTCGCTGCCAGCCCGGAGCGTCAGCTCGGCGAGCATCGGCAGCAGCGTCACCGGCAGGTTGTCGACGCAGAAGTACCCGAGATCTTCGAGCGCGCGAATCGCCTGCGATTTGCCCGAGCCTGACACTCCGGTCAGCACGACGAACCGCGACGTCACTGCCGTCCTGGCGGCGCGCCGTGCGGCGTGACGCTTCTCGCGCATCTACAGATCCTCTCCGGACTCGAGCTCCGTGTCGCTGTCGATCGTCGCCAGCTCCAGATCGCGGTTGACTCGATCGACAAGACGACGGGCGGCGTGATGGCCACTGTTTCGCAGCAGCTGGTTGCGCGCCGCGACCTCGACCAGGATGGCCACGTTACGGCCTGGGGCCACGGGCATGCGGACCATCGGAATCCGGATGCCGAGCAACTCGTGGAACGAGTCGTCGACGCCCAGCCGATCGTACTCGCGTCCGGGCTCCCAGCGTTCCAACTGCACCACCAGCTCGACGCGCTTCGACGTGCGGGTCGAGGCGATGCCGAACATATCCTGGACGTTGATGATCCCGAGACCGCGAATCTCCATGTGGTGGCGGGTCAGCTCCGGGCAGCTGCCCAGCACGAACGACTGCGCCCGGCAGCGCAGCTCCACCGCATCGTCGGCCACCAGCCGGTGACCGCGCACGACCAGATCGAGCGCACACTCGCTCTTGCCGATGCCGCTCTCCCCCATCACGAGCACGCCCAGGCCGAGGATGTCGAGCAGCACGCCGTGCACCACGCCGCGCGCCGACAGGTAGGTGTCGAGCACCGCCGTCAGGCGGGACATGGCGTCCGGCGTCGCGGTGCGCGTCCGCAGCAGCGGCACGTGCGCGCGATCCGCTTCGACCATCAGTTCGACCGGCGGCTCGAGGCCGTCGGTCACCAGGACGCACGGCAGCGGGTAGGCCAGGATGCGTTTCAGGACGGCGGTTCGGCCCGGCTGGTCGAGCCCCTCGAGATAGCGGATCTCGCTCTCGCCGAACACCAGCACGCGACCTTCGCGCAGGTAGGCGTCGAACCCGGACAGCGCCAGCCCGGTCTTCTGCGTGTGCGGGATGGTGATGCGGCGATCGAGCCCCTCGCCGCCGGCCAGCAGCTCGAGGTCGAGGCTCCGGGTCGCCGCGAGGTCGCGGAGGATCGTCCGGATCGTAACGCCGGCGGGCTCGTGTATCTGGACCATGATCAGCGAGGCGGATGAGGACGACGCCCTGCGGCGCCGATCGGATCTCAGTCCGGCTCGATCAGTCCCAGGTTGCCGTCCTTGCGCTTGTAGAGGATGCTGACCGCGTCGGTGTCGGCGTTGCGAAACACCACGAAGCTCTCGGCCCGCGAGTCGACCTGCAGGGCGGCGTCCTCGATCGACATCGGTTTGACGGCGTAGCGGGAGGCGCGAACGATCCGCGGGCCCGCCGGGGCCGTCGCCGCATCGGCGTCCGTGACCGCGCGCGGGCTGGCGGCGCGGCGCTTCCGCTCCGCCCATTTGCCTTTCACCTTGTGCGCCTGCTGCTCGATCTTGGCGGAGGCCTGGCGGACGGCGTTCACCCAGGTCGTGTCCTCACCGTTGCCGCGCAACGTCCGGTCGCCACGGGCATGCACGACGATCTCGCTCTGGAGACGGTACTTCTCTTTGGAGAGGATGACCTGTGCGGAGATGACGCTGTCGTTGAGGAGCTTGCCGAGGCGGACGAGCCGCTTGTCGATCAGCTGACGCAGCGCCGGCGTGATGTCGACGTGACGACCGGTGATGTCGAGTCTCATGAGTAGGAGCTGCCAGCTTCCAGCTTCCGGCTGCCAGCTATCTAGAACAGCACCTTTCGCTGATTGGACGTCGGGATTTTGAGCTCTTCGCGGTACTTCGCGATCGTCCGGCGGGCGAGCATGAGCCCCTCCTTCTGCAGGATGCTGACGATCTTCGAATCGCTGAGCGGCTTGCGCGGGTCTTCGTTCTCGATGATCTTCCGAATCCGCTGTTTGATCGTGACCGACGAGACGCTCTCGCCGTACGAGCTGCTGATTCCGCTGTGGAAGAAGTACTTCATCTCGAACACGCCTTGCGGCGTGTGCATGTACTTGTTGTTGACCACTCGGCTGACCGTCGACTCGTGCATGCCGATGTCGTTGGCCACGTCGCGCAGCACCAGGGGCCGCAGGTACTCGATGCCGTGGTCGAGGAACTCGCGCTGGAAGTTGATGATGCTGGTGGCGACCTTGTGGATCGTCTTCTGGCGCTGGTCGACCGACTTGATCAGCCACAGCGCCGAGCGGAACTTATCCTTGACGTAGGCGCGCGTCTCGTCGTTCTGCTCGGTGCCGGCGCCGCTCTTGTCCAGCAGCCTCCGGTACACGGGGCTGATGCGCAGCTGCGGCAGCCCTTCCTCGTTCAACGCCGCCACGTACTGATCCTCGACCTTGACGATGTAGACGTCGGGGATGACGTACTGCGACTGGGTCGGGTTGTAGCGGCTGCCCGGCTTCGGATCGAGCCCGCGGATGATCTCGATGTGCTCGCGAAGATCCTCGATGCCCATCCCGAGCTTGCGGGCAATCTCCGGGACCTGATGGTTCTGGAGCAGGCGCAGGTGCTCGGTGACGATCTTCTCCGACGGCGTGCCCTCGAGCCCGAGGTGCCGGATCTGCAACCAGAGGCACTCTTGCAGGTCGCGCGCGGCGACGCCGATCGGATCGAAGGTCTGGACGTGCTGCAGGGCGCGCTCGACGTCGCCGACCGGCCACTCGGCCATCGCGGCGATCTCCTCGACCGACGCCACCAGATAGCCATCGTCGTCCAGGTTGCCGATGATCGCGCGCCCGATCTCCTTCAGCTTCTCGTCGTCGGTCTGCATCGACAGCTGCCAGAGCAGGTGATCCGACAGCGAGCCGGCGGTCGAGAGCGTGTTCTCGATCGGCGGCAGCTCCTTGACCTCTGACGGCGTGCGCGACTTGTAGCCGTCGTCCAGATAGTCGCCGAAGAAGTACTCGTAATCGGCGTCGTCCCAGGCGTCGGTCTTCTCGGCCGGCTTCTCGGCTTCCGGCTTCTCGGCCTGCTGCTGCTCGACGGGCTGCAACTCCTCGGTCTCGACTTCCTCGAGCAGAGGGTTCTCGACCATCTCCTGATTCAGCAGGTCCGCGAGCTCGAGCGTAGACATCGGCAGCAGCTTGATGGCCTGCTGCAGCGACGGCGTCAGAATGAGCTTCTGAACGAGTTTTGTGTGTAGTTTCTGCTGAATCGCCATGGGTCGCGTGGTGGCTGAGTCCCTACAAGTTTAGTCCAATCGGAAGTCGGCTCCGAGGTAAATCCGCTTCACCTCATCGTCCGCGGCGAGTCCGTCCGGGGTGCCGCTGCGGAAGATCACGCCGCCATGGACGATATAGGCGCGGTCGGTGATCCGCAGGGTTTCGCGGACGTTGTGATCGGTGATCAGGACGCCGATCCCGCGCGCCTTCAAGTGAAAGATGATCGTCTGGATATCGGTCACGGCGATCGGATCGATGCCCGCAAACGGCTCGTCCAGGAGCATGAACATCGGCTGCATCACGAGCGCCCGAGTGATCTCCACCCGGCGCCGCTCGCCGCCCGAGAGCGTGTAAGCCGGTGACTTGGCCAGCGGTGTCAGCGACAGTTCCGCGAGCAGTTCCCGCAGGCGGGCCCGGCGCGTCGCCCCGTCGAGGTTCAGCGTCTCCAGAATCGCGATGATGTTCTGCTCGACCGACAGTCCTCGGAAGATCGACGCCTCCTGCGGCAGGTAGCCGATGCCCTTGCGGGCCCGGATGTACATCGGGTCGTCGGTGATGTCCGCCCCGTTCAACAGCACCCGACCCGAATCGGGTGCCGTCAGACCCACGACCATCGAGAACGTCGTCGTCTTGCCGGCCCCGTTCGGCCCCAGCAGCCCGACCACTTCACCCGACGCGATGTCGATCTCGACCCCCTTGACCACCGTCCGACCGCCGTACGACTTGGTGAGTCCTATCGTGTTCAGCGTCGCCATTCAGTCGCGCGTCCCGGTACAGGGAACCGTGGTCGTCGTCACCGGGCTGCCCTCGGTCTGAATGTTGTCGACGGCGCGCTGAAAGCGGATCGAGCCGGCCAGTGTGCGCTTGCACGAGGTTGGCTCCTTGGCCACCACTTCGACCGGAGTCCCGACCAGCACGTACGTCTCGTCCGCCGCGGTGTAGGTCAGATGCCGGCCACGGCCGGTCCGGTTGGTTTCGATGGTCGTGACGTCGCCGTCCGCCTCGAGCCGCTCGAGCTCGTTGGCGCCCTCCTTCAGGAACAGATCGATCCGGTTGCCGGTCAGGTCGCCCGTGGGGCCGACCAGGTGCGCCTTCACCGGGCCGGTGGACGTGTAGGTCGCCAGCCGCTTAGCATCCTCGTAGACGAAATTATCCGCGGTACCGACGGTTTCGGTCGAGGTCCGCTGGTTTGTCTTCGGATCCACGTCGTCCATCATCATCCGGGTGCGCACCTTGATCTGCGCCTTGAGGTTGCCCGACGAGTCGTCGATCTCGATGGTGTCGGCCTGGAGCTCCGTGCCGCCCGGCTGCGTCAATCGCGCCGCGCCGGAATAGAGAGCGTGCGACGTCGCGCCATCGTACTCGAGCCGATTGGAGCGGACCGTGACCGGCTGATCCTGTTTCAGCAGCGACGGCAGCTTGCTCGGCTCCGGCCCCGGTGCCGCTCCGCTCCGGCCCCGCCCCCCGTCCGGCTTGCGTTCCATCACGCTGCGGACGTCCGTGTCGGCCCGCAGCTTCTGCGTCCCCATCGTCATCGAGATCGTCCGGGCGTGCACGGTCAAGTCGCTGTTGGTCACGATCGGCGGCGGCCCGGGGTCGTTCTGGGACGGCGAGAGATCCAGCCGATCCTGATCGACCTGATAGATCCCGACCGGCGCTTCGGCAGTCGTCTTCGCGCCGTCGACAAACCGGACGTTGCCGCGGAACTCCGCCTGCTGCAGGTCGCCCAGCCCTGGCTTGGTATGGACGATCAGCCGCTTCGACGTCGCGCGCCGATCCACCGCCGCCTGGTCCCCCCGTCCCGCCCGCACTTCACGGTAATCGACCGGACCTTCGAAAGTTGCAGTCTGCAAGGGGCCGCCGCCTTCGCCTGCCGCCGCCAGGGTCGAGGCCTTGATCGTCTTCGCCGGCGTCGTGCCCTGCGCCGGCAGGTCGAGGACGACGTTCTCGGTCGCATTCAGGATCGTCACCCCGGATCCATCCGGCGTCATCGTCATGTCGATCATCCGCGCCGTGATCCGGCGCGAGCCACCGTCTGAGGGCAGCTGCACCGAGCTCTGCTCCATCAACTTGGCCAGTTGCAGCGTCCGGCCGTCGGGCCCGTACGTCAGGTCGATGTCCTTCGCTGACATGCTCTGCGCGCCGGGGCCGGTGCCGACGATGCGGCTGTTGCCGCGAAGCTGCATCTGCTGCACCTTCTGATCGTCAGGCGTCAGCGTCGCCGTCAAATCGTCCGCATCGATCGTGCGATTGTCGGCGACGACGTGAGCCGTCTTCGAGAGCCGGACGTAGTGGTCGGCGCGCGCGAGCCCGGCGGTGCCAGCCGTCGCCTGCAGCGCTCCCCCACCCTTCTCGTCCGCTGTCACGGTGATCCGCGCATCGGCGAGCAGCCACAGCACGTCGCGGTTGCGGTCGTAGGTCGCCCCTGTGCCCGTCCCCTTCATCCGGCCGCGGGTGAACGTCACCGGTCCGGGCACTTCCAGCATGCCGGTCTTGTCGTTGAACGTCCCCTCGTTGCAGGTCACGAGGAGGTCGTCACTGGTGCGCAGCTTGACGTTGCCGCGCACGACGGCGGTGGAGAAATCGGCGCCGGCGTCCGGCGGCTTGGTCGCTTCGGCCTCGTCTGAGGTGATCGTGACCGTCCGGCCATCGCGATCGGGCAGGGTCAGCGTGGCGCGGACGAACACGTTGCGGCCGTCCTCGTAGACCTTCTGCTCCTGCGAGTGGATGGCGAACAGGACCTTGCCCGATTTGTCCGACCGTTTCCAGTCGGCGCCACCCTGCGTCTGCACTACGGCCTTGTCGTCGATCGGCAGGCGCTCCGGCTTGGCCGGAGGAGGACCGGTCTTCCGCAGCGCGAGCACGACGACGATCGAGAAGCCGACGATGAAGACGGCTATCGCGAAGCGGGCGGCCTTCTGCCAACGCATGATCAGAACGGGCCGGCGCTGGGCCGGCCCGACCTTCTATTCTACGCCGTCGAGGCTCTTGAAGTCCGCGACCGAGAGCTCCAGATAGGTCTCCCCCTGGTATTCGTTGCGGTCGAGGGAGAACGCCAGGTTGACCCCGGCGCGGTGCTGTTCGAGGAATGCGGCCCGCTCCGCGGCGCGCCACGCGATCGCCCGGAACCGCCGCCCTTCCTGGTTGAACGTCATCTTGAGATGGCGCTCCTTGATCGAGCGGGGGCCGTCGACGATCTCCACCGGGCCGGCGTGGAAGATCGGACGCGGATTGGCGAGCCCGAACGGACCCATCGAGTCCAGGCCCTGGACGAGATCGTGGGTGATCGCCTTCAGATGGAGCGGTCCGTCGATGCGCAGCCGCGGCCGGAGTTGATCCGGCTCCAGGACCTGATCGGCGTAGGCGTTGATGCGAGCCCGGAACTCCGGCACCCGCGCCGCTTCCATCGTCAAGCCGGCGGCCTGCTTGTGGCCGCCGAAGCGGACGAACAGATCCGCGCACTGCTCGAGTGCGCCGAGCATGTCGAAGTCTGGGATGCTGCGGCAGGAACCGTGCGCCACGTCTCCCTCGACCGACAGGACGATGGCGGGCTTGTGGTAGGTGTCCACCAGCTTCGAGGCGGCAATCCCGATTACGCCGCGATGCCAGCCGAGGCCGCCGACCACCAGCACGTTGTGCGCCCCGACCGCCGGATCGGTCTCGATCGCCTTTTTCGCTTGCGTGACGAGCTCGGCCTCCTCCTGCTGGCGGCGGAGGTTCTCGTCGTTCAGTTGCTGCGCCAGTCCGCGCGCTTCGCCCTCCATCGCGTCGCCGGCCGCGAGCAGCAGCCGGGTCGCGATGTCCGGCGTACTCATCCGCCCGGCGGCGTTGACGCGCGGCGCGATCATGAAGGCGACCTGATAGCTGTCGATCGTCTTGCCGGTGAGCCCCGTCGCGTCGAGCAGCGCGCGCAGTCCGATGGTGTGCGGACCGAGGCTGAGCGACGCCAGCCCGAGCCGCGCGATCACCCGGTTCTCGCCAACCAGCGGGACGACGTCGGCCAGCGTGCCGATGGCGGCAATCTTGACGAACGCCGGCAGCCACTTCGTCTTGCCGGCGCGGGTGCAGAGTGCCTGCACCAGCTTCAATGCCACACCGACGCCCGCCAGGTTCTTGTCCGGGTAGGTGCAGTCGTGCCGCTTCGGGTTGATCACCGCGAGCGCCGACGGCAGCGTCGTGTCGGGCTCGTGATGGTCCGTGATGATCAGATCGATCCCGAGCTCGCGCGCCCGCCGCGCGGCATCGGCGCCACGAATGCCGCAGTCCACCGAGACGACGAGCGAGACGCCATCTGTGTGGAGGCGATCGATCGCGGCCGGTTGCAGCCCATAGCCATCCTTCAGGCGTTCCGGGATGAAGTGAACGACTTCTCCACCGAGCAGCTCGAGGGCCCGGCGCAGGATCACGGTTGACGTGATCCCGTCCACGTCGTAGTCGCCGTGGATGGCGATCCGCTCCCGTCGGGCCACCGCTTGTTCCAGGCGCACGACCGCGCGATCCATGTCCGCAAGCCTGAAGGGATCGTGCAGCTGATCGAGCGATGGGTTCAGGAACCGTGTCGCGAGCTCGGGATCGTGGAAGCCGCGCAGGCACAGTAGCCGCGCCACCGTCGGGTGCAGTTTCAGCGCCGACCCGAGGAGCGCCGCGGCCCCGTCGTCACACGGCAGGTGCTGCCAGAGGAGCCGCTTCATGCGCTCATTCCGACGCGCTCGTGGTGGCCTCGAGATCGACGATGCCGCTCTGACCCATCCTGCGGAACTTGTCGTAGCGGCGATCGAGCCGCTCGTCGACCGAGAGGGGCGACAACTCGGCGAGCGCCTGGCTCAAGGCTTGATCGACGAGCGCGGTGGCGCGGTCATGATCGTTGTGCGCGCCCCCGGCAGGCTCGGGCACGATCGCGTCGATGAGTCCGAGCTCCAGCAGATCCGGGGCGGTGATCTTGAGCGCTGCGGCCGCCTCCACCTTGCGGTTCGCGTCCCGCCACAGGATTGCCGCGCAGCCCTCAGGCGGGATGACGCTGTATACCGAATATTCCTGCATCAGCACGCGATCACCGACGGCGATGCCGAGCGCGCCGCCGCTCCCACCCTCGCCGCAGACGAGGACGACGATTGGTACTTCGAGCACGCTCATCTCGCGCAGGTTGACGGCAATGGCTTCCGCCACGCCGCGCTCCTCCGACTCGATGCCCGGGTAGGCGGCCGGCGTGTCGATGAACACGACGATTGGCCGGCGGAATTTCTCGGCCAGCTGCATGACGCGCAGCGCCTTGCGGTAACCCTCCGGGCGGGCATAGCCGAAGTTGCGGAACACCTTCTGCTTGGTGTCGCGGCCTTTCTGGTGCCCGACTACCGCGATCTGGCTGCCGCGGTAGTCGGCGAAGCCGCAGACGATCGCGGGATCGTCGGCAAAGCGGCGGTCGCCGTGGAGCTCGTCGAAATTGGCGAACAGCTTCTCGACGTAGTCGAGCGTGTTCGGGCGGTTCGGATGGCGGGCGACAAGCACGCGCTGCCACGGCGTCAGGCTGGCGTACAACTCCGCGCGGATCTCCTCCGCGCGGGACCGCAAGCTGGCAATCGAGCGCTCGCGCTCCGCCGTCCGCGGCAGCATGCTGAGGGCCTCGATTTCCTTGAGGAGGACGCCAACGGGCTCCTCGAACTCCAACAGGTCAGCGGGCATTCACTGGCACCTCACCCGGGACTCGGGACTCGGGACCCGGCATTGCAATCGTGGCAACCAGGGCAAAAGACAGCCGGCTCGTTCCCCAGCACAGTCGCCGCTACATCTCTGCACAGAACTCCTGGCCACGGGCCGACGCCGCGGCTCGCAATCGCTTTCGACGTCCGGGTCCCGGGTCCCGGACCCCGAGTCCCGTCAACGTAGCTCCACCGACCCCGATCCGCACAGCTGCTCGACTTCCGAGACCAGCCGTTCGGAGGGCCGTACGCGCTGGGCCACGTCGGCACGAACCCGCAGGGCGGCGGGTGTCGCAGGCACGTCGAGCTCGAGGTAGACCCGGCGATCGCCGCGATGCCGCGACAGGAGTTCGGCGAGCGCTTCGAAGATGTCGCGGCCGTGGGTCGGGACCGTCAGGTGGATGGCCACCTCGCGCGTCGTGCGTTCGGTCAGGGCCGCCATCGGCAGCAGCTCGGTCGCCACGAGCCGGGCGGTTTCCTCGTCCTTTTCGAGCTTGCCGCGGACCAGCAGCATCGCATCGGCTTCGATGAGCGATCCGTGCTTGCCGAACGTTTCGGGGAACACCACCACTTCCAGGCCGCCGGCGACATCGTCCAGCATGAACACCGCCATGCGGTCCCCCTTCTTGGTCTTGAGCGGGCGCAGGCCCGAGACGATCCCGCCCACCCAGACATCCGCCTCCGACGAGGTGAGCTCCGCGATGCGCCGGGCCCCGAAGGCCCTCATCGACTCGGCAAAGCGCTCGAGCGGATGGCCGCTCATGTAGAGGCCGAGGGCTTCCTTTTCGAACGCGAGCTGCTGGATTTCCGGCCATCCGGGAACATCCGGCAGCGGGACGGGAACCGCGGGGCCGTCGTCCATCGATTCGCCGAACAGCTGATGCTGCCCCTTCTCGCGATCGCGCTGATGGCGCCCGCCATGCTCGATCGCGCGGTCGACGGCGGCGAACAGTCGCGCGCGCGCAATCGACGGGACCACGCCGGGACCGGCGAGCGCGTCGAAGGCCCCTGCCTTGATCAGGCTCTCCAGGACCCGCTTGTTGACCAGCCGAAGGTCCGCATGTTCGCACAGCGAGTAGAGCGAGGTGACGGGACCGTGCTCCCGGCGCACCGCGAGCATCGAGAGGATCGCTCCTTCGCCGACGTTCTTGACCGCGCACAGCCCGAAGCGCACACCCTCGGGGCTGACGGTGAACGCCATCTCGCTCGCGTTGATGTCCGGCGGCAGGATCGGGACGCCGAGATCGCGGCACTCGCCGAGATACATCGCCAGCTTGTCGGTGTTGGCGGCCTCGATCGTGAGCAGGGCGGCCATGAAGTGGCGCGGGAAGTTCGCCTTGAGATAGCCGGTCTGATAGGCGACCCAGGCGTACGTCGTCGAGTGCGACTTGTTGAAGCCGTACCCGGCGAAGAACTCCATCAAGTCGAAAATCTTGGTCGCCTTCTTCTCGTTGACGCCTTTGGCGATCGCGCCGGTCATGAAGGCTTCGCGCTGCTTGGCCATGACCTTGGGGTCCTTCTTCCCCATGGCCTTGCGCAGCACGTCGGACTGCCCCATCGAGAACCCGGCCAGCACGGACGCGATCCGCATGACCTGTTCCTGGTAGGCGATGACCCCATAGGTGTCGGACAGGATGGGCGCGAGCTGCTGAAGCTCGTACTTGACCTCGGTCTTGCCCTGCTTCCGCGAGATGTAGTCGTCGACCATCCCGCTCTTGAGCGGGCCCGGCCGGTAGAGCGCGTTCAGTGCGATCAGGTCGTCGAGCCGTTCCGGCTTGGCCTTGCGCAGCAGCTCGCGCATCCCCGAGCTCTCGAACTGGAACACGCCGTAGGTCTGGCCGTCGCAGAACAGCTTGTAGGTCCGGGCATCATCGAGCGGGATGGCGTCGATGTCGAGATCGATGCCCTCGGTGCGCTTGATCTCGTCGAGGGCGTCCCGAATCAGCGTCAGCGTGCTGAGCCCGAGGAAGTCCATCTTCAGGAGGCCGACCCGCTCGACCTCCTTCATCGCCCACTGTGTGACGATTTCGTCCTTCGGACTCTTGTAAAGCGGCACGAACTCGGTGAGCGGCCGCGGCGCGATGACCACGCCGGCGGCGTGGACCGAGGCATGGCGGGTCATGCCTTCGAGCCGGCGGGCGACGGCGATCAGCTCCTTGATCCGCTCGTCCTTGGCGACCATCTCCTTGAGCGGCGGGCTCTCTTCGAGGGCCTTCGCCAGTGTCATGTCGAGCGCCGGCGGGACGGCCTTGGCGACGCGGTCGGCGTCCGCGTACGGAATGTCCATGACCCGGGCCACGTCACGAACCACCGCGCGTGCCTTCATCGTCCCGAAGGTGATGATCTGCGCGACGTTCTCGCGGCCGTACTTGCGGGTGACGTAGTCGATGACCTCGACCCGGCGGCGTTCGCAAAAGTCGATGTCGATGTCGGGCAGCGACACGCGTTCGGGGTTGAGGAAGCGCTCGAAAATGAGGTCGTACTCGATGGGATCGACGTCGGTAATGCGCAGGCAGTAGGCGACGAAGCTGCCGGCCGCCGAACCGCGTCCCGGTCCGACCGGGATGCCATGATCGCGCGCGTAGCGGATGAAATCCCAGGTGATCATGAAGTACCCCGGGTACTTCATCTTCTTGATCATCTCGACTTCGTAGGTGAGCCGGCGCTCGTACTCCTCGATCGTGTGTTTCAGTCGTCCCGCCGCCTGCAGGCTGCGCAGCTTCGGCAGCCGCATCTCGAAACCGAGCCGGACCTGATGCTCGAAGTAGTCGTCGAGCGTGAAGCCCGGCGGGACATCGAAGTTGGGGAGGTAGTTCTCCTTGAACGAGAGGTCGACGTGACAACGGGCCGCGATCTGCACCGTGCGCGCGAGGGCATCGGTGTAGTCCGGGAAGACGGTGGCCATCTCCTCGCCGGTCTTCAAGTAGAACTGATCGCCGTGATACTTCAGGCGCTCGGTATCGTTGACCATCTTCCCGGTCCCGATACAGAGCAGCACGTCGTGCGGCTTGAAGTCGGAGTTCTTCAGATAGTGAACGTCGTTGGTGACGACCAGGTCGAGGCCGAGGTCCTTGGCGATCGGCTGCAGCCCGATGTTGACGACCCGCTGGTCGTCAATGCCCTGGTACTGCATCTCCAGGAAGAAGTTGTCGCGCCCAAGGATGTCGCGGTAGGCAGCCGCGGCGTTGATCGCCTTCTGGTGCTGCTCGCTGCGGATGCCGGTCGCGACCTCCCCCTTCAGGCAGCTGCTCAACCCGATCAGCCCCTTGGCGTGTTGCGCCAGCAGCTCCTTGTCGATGCGGGGCTTGTAGTAGAAGCCTTCGGTGTAGCCGGATGAGACCAGCTTGATCAGATTGTGATAGCCCTCGTTGGTCTCGGCCAGCAGCACCAGATGATTGGCGGTTTCGCCCGGCGTGCCGCTCTTGGTGCGGCGGTCGCCCGGGGCGACGTAGACCTCACACCCGAGGATCGGGTTGATCCCGCGCTTGCGCGCCTGGTCGTGGAACACCACCGACGAGAACATGTTCCCGTGCTCGGTGATGGCCATCGCCGGCATCTTCAGCTCGACCGCCTTGTCGAGCAGCTCCTCGATGCGGCAGGCGCCGTCGAGCAGTGAGTACTCGGAGTGCAGGTGAAGATGAACGAAGTCAGACATTGGAACTGACGCTGACCATGGCAGATGGCAAATGGAAGATGGCAGAACGATGGGAGGAGCTGGTGGCCGACGCGGCCACATCTGCCATCTGCCATCCAACATCTGCCATGTTCATTCCCACTCGATCGTCGAGGGTGGCTTCGAGCTGATGTCGAGCACGACCCGGTTGATCCCCTTCACCTCGTTGACGATCCGCGACGACATGGTCGCCAGCAGGTCGTGCGGCAGGCGGGCCCAGTCGGCGGTCATCCCATCCTTGCTCTCGACCGCGCGAATCGCAATCGTGTACTCGTAGGTCCGCGCGTCGCCCATCACCCCGACGCTCTGGACC
>Ga0207701_10000607_pt1 | contig 37456 bp, 50 predicted proteins | sample KBSSwiSSwithPhiX_FD_184294 | JGI IMG/M metagenome (GOLD analysis project Ga0207701, IMG submission 184294) | Switchgrass rhizosphere bulk soil microbial communities from Kellogg Biological Station, Michigan, USA, with PhiX - S5 (SPAdes) (version 2) | ecosystem: Environmental > Terrestrial >... | reverse complement strand
ACAAACGTGGGGGATACGAGCATGAGGCCCGACCGGGAGGGCTGCGTATTGAGGGAAAGATTCTTAGAGGAAGCCACATTTCTTGAGGAAGGTTCTCTTTCGGCATTTCGTGGAACGCGCCGGGGCCTCGTTACGCACTGTGGCGGAGCAATGTTCCGATTTCCTGATGACGCCCCGCATCTTGAGACTCCTGGAGAAATACGGATTTGACGTCCCTCCTCAGCCTCTGCGACGAACCACCGGGTTGGTCCCTTCAATGAATATGTGTCAGGAAAATAGCCGTCTCGCCATTCGTTCCGGTTCGCTCACTTGTTCATGGACGGTTGCGGACACCGCTGCTCTGAATAGCTCGCGATGAGCGCTTTGATGGTGTTATGAAGGATGTCGCGATCGCTGAACACCCCTTCGAGGTATTTGGCTTTCTCTGACTCAGGCAAGTCCTTCACGTAGCCCGCTTTTTGTTGAAGATACACATCGGGCAGGGACGAAATAGAAGTAAAATTGACTGGCAGGGTCACCGTCTGTTGGAGCGCTTTCGCGGTGCTGATCTCGATACCTCCCGTTGGGACCGCAACGCCGAACACTACAAACTTTCCTTGTCCTGTGAATGTCCCTTGAAGCGTCAAGGTCATATCTTTAATCATGACAGGGACAAGCGGGTTTGGCCTCCGATAGAAACACTGCGCCTGAAGAATGGCCTTTTTGAACTCGTCCTCTTGAATGGCGTCCCGGCTGAGAATATCATGCAAGCTCACAGCGGACGCAGCCTTCATATCCTCCTCAACTCCTCGCAGCGCCACATCTAGACCCACGGGCTTAGCAATTTCGCTCGCACATCCGGTCAGTACCCCGGCCAGGACAACAATCGTAATGAGGCGCCGGATTATCTGCATGAAGACCTCACGACACATTGCATTCTGGGCGGGAATGTACAGTCCGCCTGCAACGGTGACATCTCGTGAGACCCCTAGTGACTGATCAATGCCACTTCTCGATCATTCGCGTTGTGAGGGAGACAGGTCTAGCCTACCTGTTCCGTGTGAGGTGGGTGAGAATCCCGTTGCTTTCTGGTTCGGACTGTCTGGCTTCTGAGAGCTACGGTGTAGTCTGTTCAGATTGTTGTCGCGTGCGGCCCGCTGCCCCTTTAAGGACATCTTCCGTTTGCCGTGCATCCTCCATCGGCACCTTCATGTTCTGAATCATTGCGTCTGCGTCCGAGCGCGAAGGCAGAGGTCGTGTTTCTTCCACATGTTTATTGGTGGCAGCGCCAATCGGTTTCGGCGGTGGGCCTTGCTGCTCGCAGGCCCCAAGCGTGAGCCAGAACAGAAGCCCCATTGTCAGACTCATCCTCAGCTGTGTCATATGTGCCGCCTCCCAATCTGCGTTTCCAGGTGTTCCCAAACGGACGCATTCTACGTGCTTGAGACGTACCGGTCTATACCAGGCGTTCCCACTTTCGCGTTCTCCAGTGTGATCGATTGCGATAACTTCGGCGAGAGCAGAGCCTGAAGGCTCAAAGAAAATGAGAGGAGATTGCAAGAAGGAGATTCCTACTTTATGAGGATTGTCCGGTCTTCATCTGTTTGAGCGGCAAGATCAGACGGAAGGTCGTCCCTACGCCGACAGTGCTCTCGACGTTGATGTGACCCTTATGGGCATCGACCACATCTTTCACGATCTTGGTCCCGAGTCCTGTTCCACCGGATTTTCTACTGATGGCACGAGCCGTGAAGAGGCTGTCACGGATTTCTGGAGGCATGCCACGCCCTGTATCAGTCACAGAAATGTCGAGCACATGAGCTGTTTTCGCGACCTCTCCGTGAATCGTGACAGAGCCGCCGGATGGAACCTCTGATATGGCATTGTTAACCAAGTTGTAGAAGCCGTTATACAGCCGTTGCTCATCTGCTTCCAAGGCAGGCAGACCATCCAGGCCTACGCTTCTCAGTGCGACTCCTTTTTTCTTGGCCATGAGATCCAGCGTTTTAAACACCGCCTCGATCACGCCGACAAGCTGGCACAGCGCAAATCTAGGCGGGGAGGTCATGCCTTTCACGCAGTCCGCAAGTTCGCGAACCCGATCCGAAATTCTTCGGACATCCTCTTCAACCATCGTGAGGACCTCGTGGCACATGGCACGGCTTTTCTCTGACTCCGGTGTTTTCCGAATGGACCACTTCCCGTAGAGCTCATCGAGTTCCTCTTTGAGTAACTCAGCCCCACACAGGACCGGCATAAGCAAATTCTTGATGTCATGGCTCATGTCACCGGCCATCTGAGCGACCTCGGCAAGTTTTTTAGCCTCAAATAGCCTCGCCTCCTCGATCGCGGGAGTGGCAAGAGAGGAAATCATGGTGAGGACAGCAACGTCATCTTCATCGATCGCGCGATCGCGCTTATTGAGAATTTCAATCACCCCGATCGGTTCGCCTTGCCAACGCTTCAACGGCACGATCACCAAATTCCTGATCACTGACCCTGTGGACTTATCAATCCTCTCCGGCAGGGAGGGATCTTTCTCAGCATCCAGAATGACGGCATGCTGGGCCGATTTGAACACAGCACCGGCAATCCCATAATTCCACGGAACCGCTGATCCAGGCGGGACTGGCTTCTCACCGACGGAGCGATAATTGATCAGTTGTTGAGATGATGCGTCCGCGATGAGAATAGACCCACCTTCGGCGTTAACCGCTTTCAGAGCGGTGTCCAGGGTCTGCACAATCAGTTCTTCGAGCGTGTTGTGTGGTGAAAGCGCTTGAGAGATGAGGAGAGTCGTCTCTAATTCTCTGCTCCCGTTAGTGACACGAAGATCCACCGTTCGTCGCGGAGCGCGACGCTGGTCATGAAGAACAATGTGCTCCGAAGGCAGTTTCTCCTTAGGACGCACCATGCCATCCCTTCGGCGCCCTGTGTCAAATCTCGACTATTTAGGCGTGGAATTTGTCTTTGAACATCACGTGTTGCTTAACCGTTTCTGCAACGACAGAAAGCAGCTTTTCCTTCTCAATCGGCTTCACCAAATAATCCTTGACGCCCTGTTTCATGAGCTTGGTGGCGGCATTGACATCCGGATGACCTGTCATGACGACGACAGGGACGGAAGGAAATTGCTGGAGAAAATAGGAGATTGCCCCGACGCCGTCTATCTTGGGCATCTGCATGTCACAGAGAATCATGTCGACCATGAGCGGATTATCGTCCGACTTGATCGCCTGGATTCCCTTTTCACCATCTTCCGCCTCGACGACGTCATATCCGGCTTTGGTGAGTGCCATTCTGACGGTCGTTCTGATATGCGCCTCATCATCTACCACGAGAACTCTACCCAGTCCCATAACGCCCTCCTTTAAGGTTGCGATGAAGTTTGACTAAACGTAGTCTATCCTCTGATAGCGCTCTCAGTTTGGCAAGGAATAGTCGAAATATCACTCAGAACTTGGGCGTGTGGGAGGGACTAGTCCTGAGCGAGACTGAATGAAGTTAGGAGTCGTCGCTCTGCTGGTGTCTTGCATCGCAAGCGGGCATAAGCGCATCATCCTCCATGCCGATGTTCTGAAACCTCCGGTGAGTAGCCGGCTTTCGCACCGTCGGGTGGCTGATTACATTGAAAGGATTTCCGTGCCGTCTTGGGCTCTTCCCAAACATGATCATTGGTCGACCCCGTTCGCCGAATCGCTGCTCAAGCATTTGGATCTCTTCCCTGGAGCGATAATTTTAGATGTGGCTGCAGGGCAGGGGATTCCCGCCTTCCATCTTGCCGAGCAGGTGGGTCCGGCCGGACAGGTACTCGGTATCGATCTCAGTGCGCATCAGGTGGGAAGCGCACGGATCATTCAAGGCCAGCAGCTCCCTTGGTTACGGTTCGAGTGCCTTGATATGCGCGCACTGCCGTCGAACCTACCGACTTTTGATCGAATCACGGGGAATTTGTCGGTCATGTTCTTCCGCCCCGATCGGCTTGCGGCGATACAGGGTTTGTCGGCGCACCTAAAACCGGGTGGACAAATCGTCCTGACGTTTCCATCGCTGGGAACATTCGATTCTCTGTGGCGAAGAGTCGATCAAGAAATGGCAGTCCGGCGTTTGCACAACGAACGACGCCGGCTCGAAACCTATGTCGCTGAACGGCCGTCTGCTGAGGAGGGCCGTGGGTGGCTTCACACGCTCGGCTTCGAACGCATCGGCGTTCACGAGTATCCATTGGAAGTCATTACCGGTCACGGACGCGCATTTTTGCATGATCCATTGCTGCGAGGCGGGTTTCTCGACGACGTGTATGAGTGTTTTGAGGACCCCCAACTTGCCGATGAAATCATGACGGCCGTGTCCGAGGACGTCCCGAGCTTCGCGCCGTTAATCGCTCACCGGTGCGTGCTGTCCGGATGGAAGCCGACGACGGTCCTTTAGTACTGATCTGCAGTCATGCCACCACGTACACACCAGAAATGGAAGGTAATGGTCTTCACGGCAAAGGTGGCCTTGGCGGTGTCGAAGAACACGAGCCACGCGTTTTTGGGATTGTCTGTCACCGATGTCGCTGACCAGTAGACATCCGTCAACACGTTGGTAAAAGGATGATCCAGGGGGAGGGCAGGCCCTGAGCGTATCGAGGGATCCACCAGACTCGCCAGTTCTGAAATCGACGGCAACCTCCAGCCTTTCCGCCCGCCGACGTCCCTATCGGCGCAGGCAGCACGAGCATCGGTCCACGACACCTCGGCCGTCTCCAGAGTCTTTTCCCATACGAGCCCCGTTTCATTGTCCCGGACGGCCGCATCTCCGAAGGCGCTCAAGATGGTAAACCGCGATGCGCTTGGGAGCTTCCTGTCCCAATGTTGGTCGGAGAAATGCGTGGCTGAACTGGAATCGGATGGGGAAACTGCACCGGCATGACTCCCCACCAGTGTGAACCCCACGAGGGCAGTAAGTCCCAGTATCAGTGTGCACGTATGAAGCTGCGGTATCATGCGTGTCATGCGATCCCTCCTAGCTATGGGCAATGGCGGCGATTCGGTGCATCATCGGTCGTGTCACATTCCGCACTTCCGTTGCGTCTTGCTCGTGCAGCAACCTACGGGAGACAAACGGGAACATTGTACGTTTTCAGAGGGATCGGGTCTATGTGGTCTGAAAGCCGGAGGAATCACGAAAGCGTGATCTCTGCGAAAGCCCGCCAGGCGCGGCCAAATGGTTCCTGACAGGCCTTCTGTCTCGTAGAGGCTACCCGATCGATGGGGGGACGACACCCATCCCGGAGAGTTCGGGCGAGAGGTCATCCGGGGGGACGTCACGAATCTGAATGGAGTCGACTCGTTGCTGGGCCAGGACGTCCGAGATGATCACGACCTTGTCCCCGACCTGAAACTGTTCTCGTTCCTTCAAGATCCGGAACGCCGTCTGTAGTGTCTTTTCAGGGTCCGAACTGAAATCAATCTTGAACGGAAAGACACCACGGTTGAGCATCATGGTCCGTCGCGGTTGGCTCATGTTGGTAAAGGCATAGATGTTGGTCGAGAACGGACGGCAGTTGGCGACGAGATCGGCCATGAGTCCCCGTCTCGTGATCACGACGATACCCTTGGCGTTGACCCCCTCGGCGAGCTGAACGGCCGCCGCCGCCAATTGTTGTTTATTGCCGGTATCGCGCAATTGTTTTGCAAACCGCAATCCGGGTATCGTCTCGGATTTCAGCGCAATCTTGCGCAGGTATTCGACACATTTCACCGGATACTTCCCAACCGTGGTTTCTCCGGACAGCATGACGGCATCGGCCTCTTCATAGATCGCGTTGGCGACGTCGGTCACCTCGGCGCGGGTGGGGTGCGGATTGTGGATCATGGATTCGAGCAGATGAGTGGCAACGATCACTCGTTTTCCATGCTCGGCACAACGTTGGACGATCGTGCGCTGGACATTCGGCAAATCCTCGATGTTGATCTCCACCCCCAGATCGCCACGCGCGACCATAATGCCATCCGATTCCCTGATGATCTCCTCCAGGTTTCGCACGCCTTCCTGGTCCTCGATCTTTGCGACAATCTTCACTCTCCCGACCTTTTCACCCATCAGTGCCTTGAGTTGCTGAATATCCGCGGCTTCACGAACGAACGAAAGCGCGATGAAGTCCACATCCCGTTCCAGGCCGAACAGAATATCCTTGGTGTCCTTTTGCGTAATCGCCGGCAGATTGACACGGATTCCCGGGAGATTGACGTGGCGCTTGCTCTTCAAGAGCCCACCGTCCACGACACGGCACCGCATGTGGCGCTCTTCCTTCTCCAACACCTCCAGGTTGATCAGCCCGTTATCCACAGTGATCTTGTCCCCGACGTTGACCTGTTCAAGCAAGTCCGCATAGTCGATGTGGATAGAGCTTTCCTCAACGTCCATCGGCCCGCGCGTGGTGACGGAGACAATGGCGCCTTGCCGCAGATCGAGGTCGTTGGAGAGGTCCCCGGTGCGAATCGCCGGACCTTGCGTATCCAGGAGGATCGGGATGGGAAACTTGACCTTCTTGTTGAGTGTCTTAATGTGCTGAATGACCTTGGCGTGGGAGTCGTGGTCGCCGTGGGACATATTCAGTCGCGCGATGCTCATCCCGGCCTCGTACATCTTCTGCAACATCTCGTACGATTCCGTGGCAGGGCCGATCGTGCAGATAATGCGGGTCTTTTGCATGCGTGCTCTCCTTGAAGTGGCCTCTTCCCACTCGCCGAGGTGAAGCCAATCTGATGACGACGTGATACGGCAGGATACGGACAGAACCGGGACTATTCTACTTTTTATCGTCGGCTAGGTCCATGGTGTGTCGAAAAAACACTCCTGACCTCTTTACTTCGACCATTGCGCGTTGCGAAACTGCGGCACACGGACTAAGATCGTTTCCTGAGACCATGCCTCTTTCTCCAAAACAGATATCCGATGCCATCAACCGCTACTTCGCGGCCTGGTCCAGCCTTGATCCCTCTGCATATGTGGCCTGTTTCGATCAGCATGCGGTTGTGCATGATCCATACGGGAGCACACCGCACAAGGGCGCGAGCGCGTTACGGGAATTCTTTGGTGGCATTGCGCATGCGATTCAGGACGTCAGCATTCAAGCGGATTCGGTGTATGCGGCGAGCAATCGTGCGGCGGTCGTCTTTCAAGGCAAGGCCATCGGGAAGAATCTGAAGCCAGTGGAGGTGGCCGGCATCGACGTCTTCGAATTCAATGAAGCGGGCCGGATCACGGCGTTATGGGCCTACTGGGACCCTGCAGCGGTTCTGGCCAAGCTGCGGCAGTAGAATCTCGCAACTAGACGCTTCTTTCTGGCATCCGTATCCTCTACGTTGTCTCTTTTCGGTTCCTGAGACCTACTTGCTCCACACATCGTTCTTGGTTGAAATGTCGGGTAGTCTGCGGCGTTCGGTATCACACCCAGGAGAGGCAAATGACCTTGGAACGCATGTCGGACGAGGAAATCCTCCACATCGCGAATCCGATCATGGACAATTTGATGGATGCATCGACTGCGATCGATCATGCGCGTCACATTCGAGATTTCAGCGACCGAATGAAGACGCTCGTGACCAAGGAGTACCTTCAGAAGGTCTGTGAGAAATATCAGGGAGAGAAAGGCTATTTCTCGGGGCGGGAACCTGTCGCCGTGTTCAAACGTCCTGGCGCAGCGGCGATTATCTGGAAGCAGTGGTTCACAAAAGCGCCAGGTGAATTCGTTGCCGAAATGCTCCTCGTCGAAAAAGATGGTACATTTCTCGTCGATCACGTGATGGTGTTCTAAGACGGTGGAGGGCTCTCTGATGGGCGCTGGGGACCTGATAGACGATCAGCGGTGATACAGGCGAGGAGCACAGCGATGGACGATGACGTGAAATCCCTGGTGCAACAGTACATTGAGACAAGGAAACAGCAGAGAAACGACCTCATGCAGGAGTTGGGACTCTCCGAGGAGGAGGCGGACCAGGCCGTTTCGACGCTTGAGCTGTATTACCACATCGAGGCATCTGAGAATCAGTGGACACAGGCGTGGAAGGCGGCCAAGCGCGATTTTCTGGCTGACGGGGAACGTACTGGAATACGACTGGCTGACCTTGTCGTGAAATATGTCGACATCGCACGTCTGGGTGGAGGACCAGAAAGTCGATGGACGTAGGCAGCAGTGAAAACGCAATCGTGGTCAACGCTGATTCGAATTGATCCCGTCGGTCTGTACCGATATAGTGCATCGAGAGGGGATGGAGTCCCCCGGATAACCGCCACTGCAGTGGCTGATGACTCCTACGCGACAGGGAAGCTGTCTGCGTAGGCGGTATATCACCCCACACAGGCGGCATGTGAATAAATTCTTTCGGAGGACTCCAAAATGGAACATCCCTTCACGATCGCCGCCTGTTGGCTGTTTCTCGCTGTCTTATCCGCGCTCCTGGCTTCGGCACTTCGTGTTTCAATCGCCCTAGTGGAGATCTGCGTTGGTGTAGCCGCCGCCTCGGTGTTAGCTGCCTTTGACGGCACGCATCTACTTGCCGCCAATTCTGAATGGCTCCGCTTTTTGGCTGCCGTCGGCGCCGTCTTATTGACCTTTCTTGCGGGAGCCGAGCTGGATCCTCACGTCATGCGGAAAAAACTCGCGGAAGTGAACGTCATCGGCCTCGTCGGGTTCTTCGCGCCCTTCTTCGGATGTGCGGCCTTGGCATACTTCGGACTTGGTTGGAATACCGATGCGAGTTGGTTGGCAGGGATTGCGCTTTCTACGACATCGATGGCTGTTGTGTATACCGTGATGTTGGAAAGCGGTTTGAATCAAACAGAATTTGGCAAGGGGATACTCGGGGCATGCTTCATTAACGACCTCGGGACAGTTGTCGCGCTCGGCCTGCTCTTCTCACCGTTCACCTATAAAACCGTGGTGTTCATCGCCGCTACCGCCATGGTTCTGGGGGTACTTCCCGCCAGTATGAATTGGCTGACCGAGCGGTATGGTCACCGTACGGCGGCCATTCGTACGAAGTGGGTGATGTTGGTGCTATTCGGGCTTGGCGCGCTCGCACTGTGGTCGGGCAGTGAAGCCGTCTTACCTGCCTATCTTGCCGGAATGGTCTTGGCCGGAGGAGCGGCCAAGGATGTTCATTGGATGCGCCGTCTTCGTACGCTGACCGTTGGATTCTTAACGCCCTTTTATTTTCTCCGAGCGGGCACGCTGGTCTCGCTTCCAGCCTTGCTGACTGCCCCGTTCGTGTTCTTCTCGCTATTGATTGGAAAGTTGGCAGCGAAGATTTTGGGACTGTATCCCCTTATCAGCGTGTTTTGTCAGCATCCTAAGGAACGATGGTTCTACACCCTGTTAATGTCCACTGGCCTGACGTTTGGGACGATTTCAGCCCTGTTTGGCTTGTCACACGGCTTGGTCACTGAAGAGCAGTACTCCTTTCTGGTCGCAGCGGTCATTGCCAGTGCCGTGGTACCCACAATCATCGCGGGGAAAGCCTTTTTACCAATTCACTTAGTCAGTCCTGGAACGCACGTCCCAAGAAAAACCGCTCTGCCTTCCGGTCTCAGTGAGGAAGGCTAGTGATCACCGATCCTCGTTATCGAGACGTGTGTCGCCACGGGGAGGAGTGGGTACGTCTGACAACTTGATGACATTGCTAATCCGGTCGTTCAGATCGATTTCGATGGTGACTTGGTCATTCTTGGCAATGGATTGCCGATTCAAGAGATCTGGATCGGTCACCGGCAATGTCCAGGTTTGTCCTTCATTTGTCTTAAACGTGATTGTCCGCTGCTCCTGATCGATGGCGATGACCCTGCTTCCGCCGAAGGTGGTCGTCGCATCGCTGATCCCGACAATCGCACTGACGGAGAAGAGGAGGCAGAGCGTGAGGATGAGAATCATACGTATGTTCATCATGCACCTCTTATCACAAAAAATGTGGGTCCAGCCTTGCCGTGTTATGCAGATCGATGGTCACCTCATCTTTGATCGGGGCGTGGCATTTCCAACAGCGCATGCCGAGCGGATCTGAATGTATCGACCGCATCATCACTAATCGTGTACCCCCAACGGACGGAGGAGTCGACGGGTGAAATCCACGGTTCGATGGGTCGGCCAGGCGAAAGCTCTCACGGCATGGCGAAGAGGATCGTTGTGGTGCGCCAGAGAGATGGGGAGCAGATTCTCCCAATCTGAGGTGGGCCATTGCGAAATCGTCGGCCCTAGGAGGAATCCCAGAATGGACTTTCGACCGGTCCGTTATGCTCTGCGATCTGCGCCTGAGACCCGTTCGACTTCACAGCTCGACGCACGTGAATTTGCAGAATTGACGGCTACGGTCAAGGAAGAGTAGCGTAAGAGAGTAAACGATTACTGATTTGCCGGAAACAAGCCGACCGGCCGAGGGCTCCTACGGGCGCAAAGCCGGTAGGAGTTTTTTGTTTGAGGACAAACGTGGAGGCATGAGACATGACTGCCACAACCGCGTTTCTATGCAGAATGACATTGAGTCTCGTCAGCATCACGATAGCAACACAGTCCCAGATCCGTACGGCCTCAGGATCAGACGGGGTTTCGGCTCCTAGTGGAAGTCAAGATCCAGGAAGGTTGGCGATGCCTCGAAAGACGGATCCTAATGCGACGGTACCGACGCCTTCAGCGGGTAAGCCGAAACAGATACCGGCGGCGCCCGATCGGACTCAGACCGTTGAAGAACGGCTGCGATCCGGCCAGATGGAAAAAGCGATCGCACAAGGTGAAATTAGCGATCGATTGAACCAATTGTACAGCGGGTCGAATCGCGTAACGGGCGAAACAGCCGCCGAGCACTCGACCCGGTGAACGATCTGCAGGCTGAGGAGGGTCCTGGGGGCCGCGGTCTCTATCCGCGCAAGAAGCGGGTTTGCAACTGATCGTCAAGGAGATGGGACAACCGCTCTCTGTCTTCGGGAGTGATTGAAAGAATCTTTGCGCCGAAATGCGGCGGGCGTACGTTGATGACCTGTATCTTGCAATCGAGTTGTCGGCCGGCATCAAGTTCAATCGAAAGCTGGAGCACGTCGCCGTCCTTGACGAACAAGCGGCTGTGTAACCTCACTCCAGTTTCGCTGACATTCATCACGTGGCATGGCGCTGACAAAGACCCACGATGCAATCGACCTGGCTTACCCACCTCGACCCGGGATGACTTCCGTTTGAAACCCATCGATTCGTCTCCTGCCACGGGAACGATAACAGCTCGCTATGCGACGGCAAAGCACATTCACAATGTTCACCGATCGTCAATCGGGACTCACGAGGAATGGGCATGAAGAGGAGCGGGTCGCAGAAAGGCAAATCTCCTTCTCAGCTGATAGACGCGAGAATCAAGGAGTTAGGCGACTGGAGGGGCAAGATGCTCAGCCGGCTCCGTGCCTTAGTCAAACAAGCCGATCCCGACGTTGTCGAGGAGTGGAAGTGGAGAGGCGTTCCGGTGTGGTCGCACGACGGATTGATCTGCACAGGCGAGACGTACAAGAATATCGTGAAGATGACCTTCGCCAAAGGAGCGGCGCTAAAGGATCCGTCGCGCCTTTTCAACTCCAGCCTTGACGGGAACGTCAGGCGCGCCATTGACTTCCACGAGGGCGAGACAATAGACGAGGAGGCGTTGAAGACTCTCGTCCGCGTCGCCGTGGCGCTGAACACGTCCAAAGCCAAGAGCTAATCGTGTGGATCAACCATCATCATTTGCTCTTGAAACCTTCGGGCTGACGATAAGCCCGTCCGAAACGCACCCGCGAAGGGTTCTGCTCCACCCGTGTGGAAGCCTCCTGCACATATCTTATTCTGAGAAGAGCTCCTAGTATGGTGTGATCGCGACAAACCTGGTAACCAAGAGTGATGAAACGGTGGTACTCATATCTGATACTTGTCCTGCTTGTCGTGGGCGTATTGGAGTATTACTTCCTTCCTAAAGTATCTGGTCCATTACACTTTGACATGATCTGGAACACAAACAGCAAGCAGAGCGGTGCATTGGTGCGCAAGAAGGAAGAAGTCCCGGAGGAGATACTTGCACTACGAGAACGGCATCACCTTAGGCCCTTGAGGGACATGGAGAACGGAACACGCGCACGGGATGTGGAGAATGGAACATACGGGTTCGCCCCATGTGATGTTCAGACCGTACACGCCGGTCGTACGAACAGTGCAACCTTGGAGATTCATAAGCATCTGGATGGGATCGTGTATTATGTGGGATACGCATCGCCGGACCACATAGAAAAGTATTTAACCCGTCAGAAGAATTTTCACATCCTCGTATCGCTTGAGCCGAGAGGAAAGGCATCGGTACTCTTCGAAATTCCGGTCGATTTTGTAACTAAGTGTACAGTGAGTTCTGCCGGTGGTGGTTCGGTGTTTGATCTCTTCGTGATGGCCATTCCGGAGTTGCAGTCCTTTCGGCGGGGATCAGATTTCCGAGAGCCAGAAGTCTAAGGCCTGAATGACTGTCCCGCACGCGCTCCAAGATGCCGAATGTCCCCGTTCATTGTGCTCCCAAACACTCGATTCAGTTCATGAAGGTATGTAGCCTTCTCCTCTTCAGTGATCCAGGCACCGTCAAAGGAATTGCGTGACAGCTGGTAAAGGTCTTCGCGCGTGATTGGGAGGTGTTCTAGGAGTGCGTAGTAATTGTCGTTCACATACCCGCCGAAATAGGCGGGGTCATCTGAGTTGATGGTCGCCTTCAGACCCTGGTGCAGCATGCTCAATATCGGGTGCTGATCCATGTGCTTCACCACACGAAGCTTGAGATTGGACAGAGGGCAGACCGTGAGAGTTTTGCCTTCATCAGTCAGGCGTTGTACCAGCGCAGGATCGTCCAACGAATGGTTGCCGTGATCAATGCGATCCACCTGCAGCAGATCCAGCGCCTGAGCGACATAGTCCGGCGGGCCTTCCTCACCGGCATGGGCGGTGATCTTAAAACCCAGTTCCTTGCACCTGGCGAACACTCGGGCAAACTTCTCCGGTGGGTGGCCAAGTTCCGAGGAATCCAGCCCGAAGCCATCCAGCTGATCCAGAAAGGGTTGGGCGAGCTTCAGGGTCTCAAAGGCCTGCGCTTCCGACAGATGACGCAGGAAGGACAAAATGAGCTTGGAACTGATGCCCAGCTGCTCCTTGCCCTCCTGCAGCGCACGGCGAATTCCGCCGATCTGAACGTCCAGCGGAATGCCACGTTCCAGGTGTACCTGCGAATCAAAGAACATCTCCACATGGACCACGTGATCCTGATGCACTCGCTTCAGGTACGCCCACGTCAGTTCGTAAAAATCCTCCTCCGTCCGAAGGACTGACATGCCGGTGTAATAGATATCGAGAAATTCCTGGAGATTGTTAAAGGCGTAAGCGGCACGCAGCGAGTTCACGTTGGGATAATTCAGTCGCACGCCATTGCGTTCGGCAAAATGGAACACCATCTCCGGTTCCAGACTGCCTTCGATATGTAAATGCAACTCGGCCTTGGGCATCTGCTGGGCCAGTTGTAGCAATTCCGCGTTCATGGAGGTACCTGGATCGAACACTGAAAGGGACTGTGAGAAGTCTAGCACGAGTCAGATGGTGAACCTAGAAAATGCGAGTTGCAGAAAGAAGGGGAATGAGATGCAGAGTAAACTGACGCAAGCGGGGAGGAAAGCGCGGGTTCCCGACAACAATCTTGAACTTACGGCGAAGCCGGGGTTTCTTGAATGGTGAACACTCCGACGCCCCTGGTAATTTTTACCAGTCCGTGGCGGTTCAAGCGGGACACTTCAAGATAGAGCTCATTCCAGGAGAATTCCGGGTAACGGGTCACCAGGGCCTCGAAGTCACGATTAGGAACACCTTGGAGAAACTTGAGGATTTGCTCGGTAATGGGTTTCTGCTGAGACATCAGCTTCCTCCTCGCGACAATACACCGAGTCCTAGATCAGGCGACAGCGTCTAGAGCCTTTTCATATTCGCTTCCGCGATGCCGTCTGCTTGGGTGTCTCCTTCCCGTCATGCTCGGCATCGGTCGATTCGCCTTCCGATAACAGATCCTCGACCTGATCTTCATCACAGGTAAGGTCTTCGGCGGGACGTGTTGGTCTAGGCGTGCTTGCAGTTTTCTGAACCCGTCCAGTTAGCGCCATGGCGCATCTCCCTCAACAATCGATCAGAATCAAAGCCGTGCAGCGCTTTCTTCGTAGCTCATGCCCACGTACGATGCACCTCACTGACTTGCTCTTGCCCATCAACCGAGCGTATCTCCCAACGGACATCGTCGGGGATCGCTACCACTTTCAACTCAGCACAAAATCCATTCGCGGCCACACCGAGCTCCTCGACAACTTGGCTCAACATCTGGTCGTCCCTCGGGATCAATTTTCCGCACTGATTGAATTTCGGTTCTTGGGGCGTTGAGGCCGCAGGCCAGTAGGCCCCGAGGTCGACCTCTTGCAGCGCTTCCCGCTGCCCAAGTTCTCGTAAACGCAGGAATGCCTTATGGCTCACGCAAAATTGTTCATAGCTCTTGTTAATGACAATCTTTCGCATGACGGGATCCCCCTCTGTTGGCTCTGCCTATTTGAACGTGCCCACCAAATACCTGGTATGGCGTACCCTCTGCATGGATAGTGGGTTACAGGGCCGGCTTGAGATCTGGATACCCAACATAGTTTCCGCTCCAGTGAGCATAACGTCGCCTGGTCCATGTGCTCACCTCTTCCCTCTGCAGTTCCCCATAACGCTTTTGGAGAATGGCGCCAAACGTTGCGAGGTTGCCTTGAATCTCGAGAAGATCCTGATCCGTGATCTTCTCCCACTTCGCTTGCAAAGGTGTCTTGAGTTGCTCCCAGAATTGTCCAAACTGTTCCTGATTCATGAGTAACCTCCCTGGCTGTGGAATGGCAGACCAAACCTGTTCACCGCACCGTGTTGGAAACGCGTACTCTGGCGTAAAAGCGGCGGAGACCAGGAGAATCACACGCGCAGGGAAGATGGGGAAGCGCGCAGGATAGGACAGTCGGCGTGGCTCAATACGTCGTGAGCAGCCTACACGGCTAGGGGACAGGAGTCAATGGTCCTCTACGCATCGTTCCTCTTTCTGTGGGGGTCTTGTCTCCCTTTTTATCTGATCAGTCTGGCATAATCATGGGTGGAATGTTGGTCTGTGGCGTGGAAAACACGTAGCACCATGACGCTGTCGCACATCAAGATCATGATGGGCGCGATCGGTGCGGTGGTTTTGTCCGTCGCGCTCAGCGCATGTGGCACAGCTTCCGCGACCAAGGGAGAACCTAAACGAGACCCCGCTGTCGATATGTCAAGTAAGGTGCAAGCCCTCCAGAAACAACTTCAAGAGCGAGATAAGCGCATTGAGGAGTTAGAGTCCCAACTGGAAGCCTTAAAGGTTATTGACCAAGATCACGAGAAGCAGAGAAAGCCTCTCCGGACGCCCACGACCATCGAACCTCTCCCGTGACTGCCCGCCGTACGCCGCAGGCCACTTGGGGAACGTATGTCAATGGTCCCAACCAAGTAAGCAAGAACTGTGATCATGCCGTGATCAACACGTTACAGACAATTTACTGTACAAAGGAGCTACCGTTCTGTAGAGTAAACACAGTCACTGTTTTGGTTGTGCCTCCTGCTCCTTCTCTGCAGGTATCGCGCACTGGTAGTCGCTAGCACCATCCACGCGCCGCCCAAACGATCTAACAAAGAGTTGCTTATCCCGCATCGGCTCTGACTTAGGAGAGGGACAAGCGAGGAGCGCCCAAGACACTGACTGATGTGAGTAGCAAGTTTCCTGGCTCAAACGAAAGGGTAATCGTTTTGAAAGACCATATCGCAAAAGAGGGGACGGTGTTGCACCATCTAGCCTCCATGGGTTCCCATTTGGTGGTCATTGTTGTCAGTGCTGGCATCGCCTTCTCGCTTCCATGGGCAGCTCGGCATTTCTTGGCATTGTGGTCCCATGTGGAGCATGAAAAAGTCCTGTTAGTGTCCGTGGAACTGGCCGTTGCCACCTTCATGATCCTATTCGTCAATTTTATCCGTCGCAGTATCAAAGACCGGCGACTCGCCAAAATCGCTGCCGAGGCAGGCTTGGTATCGTGCTTCCATACACAAGGGAACGGGATTCGCCATCAAATCGCCGCCAACAAGACCCAGCAAGGACTCGGTCGTCCACTTCGAGTGATCGGCTTCACGGGATTTTCGACGTTCGCTGATCCGAAGAGTGATCTATATCCCATCATCCAAAATTGTCTAGAAGGCAAAATCCTGCTCGCCAACCCCTTCAGTGATGTCGTGCGTCGTCGCATCGAGCAACAGCCAGATCCTGCAACCGCTTGGAGCCGTGTCCACCAGGAAGTCGTGGCCAGCATTCGACTCCTGAAGTCTCTCAAGCTGGCTGGCAAACCGGTCAAACTGAAACTGTATTCTGATCTTCCACTTGTCCGACTCGCGATTCTCGGGGAACACGTTTGGCTCCAGTGCTACCATACGGGCCTGGAGGTCGGGACGCGACCCGAATACGTTTTTCAGCACGATCGTCAGGAGCACGGGCTTTATGCCCTTTGGTATCAATATTTCCTGAAGCGCTGGACGAGTCCGGTGTTACCGGAATACGATTTCGATCGCGACGAGCTGGTGTACCGCGAGGAGGGTGATGGCGAGGTCAGACGGGAAGCGTTCGATGCTGCCTTTGATCCGACAGCCTCCCAGAGAGAACTTTCTGGGGTGAGTTCAACCTAAACAGCGCTTTCCTCAACTGCAGGTCTTTGAAAACGCGCCGGCCCGGCACCTGCCGCGAAATAGTTCCTGACACCGTTGTCTGTATGCCTTAGGCGAGCCGTAGTTGCGCTAAGGTTGCAACGGCATTCCCGCCGCTGATGTCCGGAATGATGCGCAATTCGAGCATCGTCACCGCCGGGAGTTCCACACGATGGTCTTCCATCTCGTTCGTGGTGCTAGGGGGACTGAAGTTCCACTGCTGCCGGACAATTTCGCGGAAGGACTGTCCGCTATCCGGCGACCAACGCAGGACGTACTCCTGAGTGCGTGCAGTTTCTGGTTCCACAAAGTTCATCCAGATCCGTTGGAGCCGTTGGGGGTTGTTGAAGAGCAACCGGATTGTCTGTGCCCCAGCCTCTGCGGCCCGCCATCCCGACGTTTCACCCGGTAACAATGCCGATTCGATGGGATGCGTGGCGTCCTCTGACGTGATTTCCACCTCGGCAAGTCCTTCCACGTTCAACCAACCCTGCTCAGACGATGCGAGCGTTTCCTGTTTGTGGCCGATGATTCGCTTGCGCATGGAGTGCCTCCTGGTGAATTCTCTCCCCCTCAGTGTACTCCAAAGCCTGGGGCGTATTCACCACTCCAGAGGCGATGAAAGAGAGGCGAGGAGTGGCGAGTCAGGCGGCGCGCCACGCGCCGCGAAACGCCTCTGGTGAATCGGATTACATTCATGCAGCATCAGTTTGGGTATCTTCGAGCTCGCCCGCTCAGAGAACGTATGAAGATCGTCTCAACGAGGAAGCCATGAAATCCCGCGAATCACTGCCATTTTCTGTTCTCAGTTTTTTTAGGTGCGGCTAACCGACATCTGGCACAGAGGTTGCGTTTGTAGCAGCAGTAGTGTGATTCGCTGAGAGAGTGCAAAACCACTTTGATAAAAAAGGAGAACGCCATGAGTGAGTACAAATCAGATCTATTGTTTGGGGCGCTGACCGGAAACGGACGCATACTCGTGATCGATGATGAATCCTCTGTCAGGACGGTGGTGAGGATGACTCTGGAAAAGGCCGGGTACGACGTCCTCGAAGCGGAAGACGGGGAGCAGGCCATCGAGGCTATCAATACAGGCGAGAATCGGTTGGTGGTGGATGCCGTGATCTGTGACATCCGCATGCCAAAAATCAATGGTATCGAGGCTATCGACTATTTCCAGAGAGAGTACCCTCATGTTCCGCTTGTGATCCTCACCGGCTACCCGGAGACCGAAATGGCCGTTTCCTTTCTCCGGAAGGGGGTGGCTGATTATTTGGTCAAGCCAGTTGACGCGGAGAGGCTGAGGGATGCAGTGGAGAAAGCGATGGAACGACGGCACGTTGCTTGGGCGGCGTGATGCCTGAAATCCGCATGGCACTGTTCAGGTGAGTTGAGGTATTGATCTAGTATGCTTCAGCCGACGGACATGGGGCGGCAAGCCGCCGCCCCACCAGCACTACAAACGGACGCAATTGCCTTGAGGCGGGCTGCGAAATGTGAGCGAGGTGTCATGGCCGGATACAGCGCCCATCTGTCACATTGTTCTCTTCGCCTGAACTCTCGTTGAGTTGCGCCGTCGAATCGACCGTAATCGTAAAATCGCAATCTGGATCAAAACAGGCTAGGGGAATGGGAACTGGAGCGAGCATCGTACGCTGGGCGGATTGCAAGGGAAGCGTTGGAATGTCCTTAATCCCACCGGGTGAAAAGTTCACGCGGGTCATCGATGCCGGAGCATTCCCTTGGCCTTGGTTCTGGATGACGATTCGCAGCTGAGGCACAGTGGTCGTATCGCAGAATGCATCGGGCCCTCCAAAACTCCCGTCCGGAACGGCGATGAGATCGGGACCTTCAGAAGATATCTCCGGGGTGATGCATCCCCCGGCCATGAGAATCATCCAGAAGCTGTAGAACATGGCAAGAGCCACTCTGCGAGAGTATGCGCTCATGATCAAAAGTCTCGCTGCTCTCGTGAGCATTTCCAGCCGCGAAAGCGCCGGAATGCCACGCGCCATGAATTCAGACTTTCCCTGCCATCATTTGTCCTCCGTATTCGTTGCGAATTGTAATACCTCGGATGACTTGAATCCAGAGCTGCCTTCCCAGTAGTGTCGTGTGCGAGCCACCGCAAAAGTAGTTGTGGGCTCCCACCTGGGACAAGCGTATGCCGGTTGTGCAGATCAACGGGATTGGAATTCATTACCAAGAGTCAGGGGACCGGAAGAAAGCGACGATCGTGTTCGCCCATCCGCTGATGTGGGGACCGGACACATTCGCCGAACTGCTGACAGAAATCGCGAAAGATGCCCGCCTTCTGACGGTCGATCTCCATGGCCATGGTCTGAGCGGATACAGGGAAGCCATGACACTCGAAGAGATGGCGGAAGATTATTATGGGTTGTTGCAAGAACTGGGGCTAGGAAAGGTCGCCTGGTTCGGATATGGGATCGGTGGAATGATCGGTATGCGCGTGGCGCTTGCACATCCCGACGCCTTTGATTCGCTCGTGCTCATGGCAACGAGCGCACGACCTGAACCGTCAACGATGAAAGCGTCGACCCTCCACCTCTGGAAAATGTTTCGGGACGGACATCGCCAGGACATTGCCGACCCGGCAATGAAGTTGTTGTTCGCGCCCTCGACGTATCAATCGAGACCTGACTTGATCGCAAAATGTAGAAACGAGCTGGTCAGCATACCAGACGGCCACGGCATGTTTCACGCGGCGCTTGCCGCCTTTAATCGATCAGATGTGAGCGGTGAGCTTCATAGGATTAAGAGTCGGACGCTGGTCCTCGTCGGGCGGCAGGATCCTGCTGTCACGCCGGCTCAAGCAGATTTTATGGCCGCCCACATTCACGGCGCAGAGTTCAAAATTATTGACGAGGCCAGTCACCTCGCGGCGATTGAAAAGCCGTTCGAAGTCGCCCGATTGGTTTGCGACTTTCTCAGTCGGACTGGTTCGCTGTCTTAGGGTTCCAGGCCGAGAATGGGCGTCTTGAGGGCCTTCGCCGCACACTCTCTCCGTTTCTTGCCTCTGATCATGACATCCTCGGGCGGATAAACGTTCCGGCGCGCGCAATTGCATGTCGCCCGGCCATGAGCTGCTGATGAAATAGTGGCCATGCGTGGATCATGTCGGGCCATATCTCCAATGTGACCGCCACGTCAGCGGTCCCAGCGACATTGGCCAGACGAACGGCGTCGTCGAGGAGTGTCTCCGCAGAGCCCACTTGAATCAGGAGAGGCGCCAAGCCCTTGAGATTTGCGTATATTGGCGCGGCCAGCGCCGAGCGGGGATCAGCCCCATTGAGATAGGCTGCGGCCAGCTCCTTGAGATAGGCTTTTTGAATCAACGGGTCAATCTCGGATTTGTTGTTCATGCTTTCGCCAAGACATTCCAGATCTACCCACGGCGAGATACACCAGCCGCAAGCTGGTTGCGGCAGGCCAGCATCTCGGGCGGAGACCATCAGTGCCACGGTCAGTCCGCCTCCGGCACTGTCACCCGCCACCGCGATGTGGCGCGGCTCGATGCCGCACGAGAGAAGGAAGCGATAGCCGGCTAGTGCGTCCTCGAGTGCCGCCGGGAATGGATACTCAGGTGCCAGCCGGTATTCCAGGGCGAGCGTGCGAGCACCGCACACTCGACCGATCTCCGTCGCCAATGGCCGGTGACTCGCGAGCGAACCAGACACGTAACCACCACCATGCAAAAATAGGATCGCGCATGCAGGGTCTGCATGTGGGGTCGAGGACCATTCCGCTCTGACGCCGTTCCCCTCGACAGACTCGATGTGCACGTCAGTGGTGATCTTATACAACGCTCCTAGGTCGTCTAGGCGCTTGCGCCGTTCGCTCAGCCCGTCCGGTCGGGGTCTGGCCAGCAGGAGTGCACGGATGGCATCGATTTCGTCGTCCGCCATGACGGAGAGTATGAGCGAATCATCCAACCATTGAAAGATGCTCCGCCACGCGCCGCGAATTTCAGAATTGCCCCGTTTCTTCTCCTCTCACAGCTCGGGATGCAGTGGACGGTTAGCACTAACCTGGCGAAATCATCACACCACAGAGTCAGAATTCGTGATGACAGAGGTTCATCACGGATCATGATTTGTCAGGCTGTTTTGGCACCAGTTCGGCGAGTATAGTAATCAATACCTCGGAGCTTCGGCAGGAATGCAAAAAGCATCGGCCATTCTCCTGAACCTCTTAACTTTCGTGGGTTGTTCAACACATCCCATCACCGATGCAGTCTGCGTTTCTCAGTGTCTCGACACCTGGGAGGACGCTCGCGTGCTCATTTGGACTAACGAGCCAAAAATCGAGCCACTCCTGGTTGACTGGGTACGGAGACAAGGTGGACAGGTGATCGATTCTGATATTGTTGGAGATGCGATCAACAGGGACTACCTCGTGGAGCAACAAGCCAGGGAAATAGAACAGTCGCTTCGACACCTTGGCCGCATGGCCGGAGCAAATAGAGTCTTAGCCGCCACAGTCGAGCGCCGTTCATACCCGCTGTACAACTTGTATTCAGGGTATAAAGAAGGGCATCCGCGTGTTACAACGCTCTTCGATCCAACTGTCACGATACGCAGCATTAACGTCGTGGATGCGACGACTCAATGGACCGTGACGGCGAGGGGAAGCTCGACCAGCTTCGTCTACGATCCCGCAGTCACTGAGCTGGCTGCGACTGCTCTTGAACGGGCGACCTGTGAAGCCAATCCCCATACGCGATGGACGGATGAACGCGGGTGCATCGAAAAGTCCCAGGTGTAAGAAGTGACTGTATTTGTGTGGTGTGGTTGCGTATCCGATGATCTTCCCTTAGGATCGCGGGCGGAAACTACCGACATATGTCCCCTGAGCAATCACCTGGCCAAGGAACCCTGATAGTTGCCGCCCTGATCGTGCTGGGGATCGTCTTTGCCGGACACTGGATCGTCAGCTACGTTCAGAGCAGCAATCCGTGGGCGATCATTCCCTGGTATGGCGTTGCCGCAGTGCTCATCATCGTGTGCGGTAACCTGCGTCGCGGAGGCGGCTAGGGCGAATCGACCAACACACGGTCCGGCCTCGGTTCGGCTTCATTCCCCATCCACCAAACTGTCACCTGCGAGTCGTATTCTTGTCTTTAGGTAGGGCGGGCGGCTATTGTGCGAGCCACCGACGAGGAGGTGGCCGATGCGCCTGAGGGTGCTTATTCTGTTGGGCCTGACCTTGTGTTGGCCGACTGTTGGCCTCAGCTTTACGGCTGACAAGCGTGACACGCTACGAGGACTCAAAGAGATTTCGGTGCTCGTTGAGTATCTTCCGGACGATGTGGAACGGGAAGGGTTGAACCGGGAACACCTCCAACGCGACATCGAAGTGCGTCTTCGACAGGCCGGCCTGCACGTCTTGACCATCTCCGAAGTCGCGAACTTACCCGGAGCGCCGTACCTGTATGTTGCCGTCTATCCGATCATCGGCCCCTCGATCAATGTCAACACGTACGCTGTCGCGCTCACGTTGAAACAACTCGTTCAACTCTCACGGAATCCAAGCACAGAGCTCTTTGCGACCACGTGGGAAGGCCCCATCCATTTAAGTTCACTCAGCGACTCGAGAGTTCTCGATATTCGCAGCAGAATCTTTGATGCGGTCGGACGGTTTATCGTTGACTACCGGGATGTGAATTCGAAGTGAGGAGTGCCGACAGCCGACGCAAGGACTTCACCGCCCGCTAAATTTGCCTCGCATTTCTTTGATCATATCCTCGAGATCGGCCTCTGCTCGGCTTCGTTCACTGATCAGGCGATCCAAATTGTATGGCCGAGAGGAGGCGGAGAGCGGCGAAGATGGGGAAACGACCTTTGGGGCGGGAGAGGGATTCTCAGACAGTGCGGTGGGCTCCCCGGGTAGAGGAGTGGAACGACTCGCCGATGTGTTCGACGCCGACCTGTTCGATGCCGGCATCTCCTGAAACGACACACCTTGATCACGCAACCAGCTCTTGGCGACGTTGGATTTCAACGAGAAGCTGATACTCGTGATCGGCAGTCCATCCGATGAGACGCGGGCGATTGCCGTATTGATCCCGACCATGCGGCCGTCCGTGTCGAGCAGCGGTCCACCGGAGTTGCCGCGGTTGAGCCCCGTTTCCGTCTGAAACACAGACTTGCCCTTCGTGGCATTAAAGTTCTCAAACTGCGCGCTGATGGTACCGGTCGTCAGGGTCCAAAGTCCGCCCTGTTCGGGATGCCCGATCGCCACGACGCGATCACCGATCTCGATCCGGTCGGAATCATCTAGTTCAAGCACGGGAAAGGGGCCAGGCGGCCCATCGAGCTTCAGCAATGCCAGGTCCAACGGTTGTGAGAAGGCGACGACACGACCCTTGCCGCTCCGCGACAGATCGGCCTTCGGGTCACCGCTCACGCGATCGGGCTTCAGATAAATGGTCAGGCGGGGATAGGGTTTACCTGTTTGGTCCTCAATGACGACATGAGCGTTCGTCAAGACGAGTCCATCCTGTTGAATGATGGAGCCGGTGCCCCCGCTCCCGCGCTGGCCGCTGTTGGAATATCCAATGATCATCACAACAGCTGGCGAGTCGAGTTCATAGATCTCGCGAGGCGTCAGATCGTGGTCAGCCGCTAGGCCAAGCCCTGGCCCCAATCCCAGAATTATCATTAAGCTGAACAACAACGGTGTTGCCACTATTCCACCCTTTCAGCAGGCTGGGGTCCGGCTCACTTGCCGACGGTAATCAGCATACCCCTCGCCACCGATTCCTTCAAGGGTTACCCCCACTGCAGTCGGTTTGAAATGAGATATGGCGAATCCTTGCCGCCAGTTGGGTCGAAGTTCGGAAAGTGCCTTTCCTGTAACAGGTGTTGCTACTTCTCTTTTCTGACACAGACTCCATTCCGCTTCCAAGTTGCGCCATGTTCGTGCTGAGGATTGGTGTGGGTGAGGTTCACAAGCGGTTCCATGACTGTCCCGTCCTGGATGAGAAGTCTATACACATCCCCAGGTCCTTCCCCGCCAGCCTGCTGACTTCGAGAGAAGACGATGGCTTTTCCACTCCGAGCATACTCCGGCTTCTGATCATATTCATGTTGATTTGGGGTCGTGATTGAAGTGAGATGGTCTCCATTGCCATCTCCATTTGCGTCGACGGCATCCATTTCAAAGAGAGCCGCACGACTGCCATCCTCGGAATGCCTCGCAAATATAATACGACCGGATGGCGACCATGAGGGATCAGAATCATTCACACTATTATTCGTCAGTCGAATATCCTGCCCTGAGTTCATCACGTGAACATAGATCTCTCGTGACGCATTACTCACGTCACGGGTGAACGCGATTTTGGATCCATCAGGCGACCATGAAGGGGTGAAATCTTGGGAGCGTCCGCTCGTAATGGGAGTCACGGTGTCGTCGTTCAGATGGAGTTGATAAATGTTGTAGGCATTCGGGTTAACGCTGTTGGACGAAAACGCAAGCCATGCGCAATCAGGTGACCATGCCGGAAATGAATGGTAACCAGAATGGGTAGTCCTTCGCCGAATGTCCTGAGCAGAATACGTGTCATCGTCGTTGGTGTTCATCCGAGCGGTGTAGAGCTCGATGTGGTCATCTCGGACGGATTCAAACGCAATGGAGTGGCCATCAGGCGACCACGTCAGAGCGCGATGACCCTCCGTGCCCAAATTTAACTGCGATTGGCCGGTTCCATCGCCGTTCATGATCCAAATCGTCTCTGTCCCGCCAAGCTGAGGTGCCCGAGTAAAACCAATTTTCTCGCTGGCCCAATTGACCGTCGGAGATGAGACGCATCCAACGATGGACATCAGCGCAGCAAGGATCACCCCATGAGCCACCCAACGCATCATCCACGCTCTCCATTGCCGAATGGACTGCACGTCATGGCCATAACATGAGAGGCCATTCTCCTTTCAAGAGCCTCGCGAATCCATGGCGATACTTTTGAAGAAGATACTTTTGAAGAAGCCCTCATGGCTGAGCCGTTCACTTGATCGATGCGGTATCTTTTTTCAATTCGGGTTTCCATCGAGTGAGCAACCATTCTTGAGAATCAACCGCTTGGACACCATCCGGCGGATGAAGACGTTCGTAACGGCCATCGGGCAACAATCGTCTCGCCTGAACATTATCCCGAAGTCCGACGGCAAGAATGTCATTGATGAGGGTGTCTCGCCACTGCGGATGAAGCACGGGAAAGAGAAGTTCCACCCTGCGATCGAGATTTCTGGGCATAAGATCCGCACTACCCAAGAGCACTTCGTGTTGTCCTGCATTGTGAAAGTAATAGATCCTGGCATGTTCCAGGAAACGACCGACGACCGAGCGCACCGTGATGGTCTCACTCACTCCTGGCACGCCGGGCCGCAAGCAGCAAATGCCTCGTACCTGTAAATCGATTTTCACGCCGGCTTGCGAGGCGCGATAGAGGGATTGGATGCATAGCTTGTCGACGAGCGCATTCATCTTGAACGACAGGTGTCCTCCTCCATGCTCGCGGTGATGATGAATTTCACGATCAATTCGTGCAATCATTTCCCGTCTCAAGGTCGTTGGAGCGACCAGCAATCTCGCGTAGGCATTCTTGCGGGAATAGCCTGTCAGAGCATTGAAGAGGTCTGAGACATCGGAGCCGATCACGGGATCACACGTGAAATAGCTCAGGTCGGTATAGATGCGACTCGTCACGACGTTATAGTTTCCAGTGCCGAGATGGACATAGCGCCGGATACCATCGGCATCCCGTCTGATGACCAAACAGACCTTCGTATGGGTCTTGAGCCCGCGCACTCCATAGATGACGTGCACGCCTTCGTCTTCCAGCTTCCGAGCCCACTCGATATTGTTTTCTTCATCAAATCGGGCTTTCAGTTCGACAAGGACGGCTACCTGCTTTCCGTTGACGCGGGCTTCCATCAACGCGTCAACAATGGGCGATCGTGGATTGACGCGGTAGAGTGTCTGTTTGATCGCGAGGACGTTGGGATCATTGGCCGCTTCGCGGATAAAGTCTACAACTGGCATGAAACTGTCAAAGGGATGATAGAGCAGGAGGTCTTCGTGTCGAATGGCGTTGAGGATGCCCCCCTTGCTTAAGAACGCAGGAATGGATGGCTGAAAAGGAGCATCTTTCAGGTCGGGACGGTCGAGCGAGGTCAGTTCCATGACTCCAGCCATGCCGATCGGATCATCTCCTGTGTAAACCAGATACGATGGCAACTGAAGGTTCTTGGTGAGGATTTCGGCGATATGTTGTGGAGTGGTCGCATCGAGTTCCAATCGCACGGCGGAGCTGAAATCTTGTAGTTCGAGCTGCTCCTCAACCGCCGTGATCAGATCGGGGGCCTCATCATCTTTAATGGTCACTTCAGCGTCCCTGGTGACGCGAAAGGGGTATGAGGCGACGATTTCGAGACCGGGAAACAGCAGATCCAGATTATCCGCGACAATCTCTTCCAGCCAGACGAATCTGTGGCGCTTTTGACGTCCCTCCAATTCTTTGTTCTTCGGCGCAGCCTCATCGTGCCCGGGAACGGAAACGAGACGTCGAAACACGTCCGGTAACTTGACGCGGGCGAAGCATTCCCCGCGATCCGGATCGTTGACGACGACTGCGAGATTGAAACTGAGATTGGAGATATGTGGAAAGGGGTGGGTCGGGTCGAAGGCCAGCGGAGTGAGCGTCGGAAAAATTTCCCGTGAAAAGTATTGGCGGAGGCTTTCCCGCTCGCGCTGATCTAATTCATGCATGTGGAGGACATGAATGCCCGCCTCACGCAGCCTCGGGAAGAGCTCGTTCTTCCAGCAGGCGTAATGTCGCTCAAGATGTACGGTCAGCTCACGGCATATGGCCAACATTTGATCGGCAGGCGTCATGGCGTCGGGTGGGATTTCGCCGGCTCCTCCCGCAATTTGACGGCGGAGGCCCGAGACTCTCACCATGAAGAACTCGTCGAGATTCGTCGCAAAGATTGCCAGAAACTTGACCCGTTCCAGCAATGGATGTCTAGGGTCTTCGGCTTCCTCTAATACGCGCAAGTTGAATTGGAGCCAACTGAGTTCGCGGTTGAGAAATAAGCTTGGACTGCCGAGGTCGACGGATAGGTCGGAGGTCTGAGGCTGATGATCTGGTAAGGGACTCGTCATGAGTATCATCCTAGCCATACCGCCTGCCCAAAAGGCAAGCTATCTCGGCTGGCAAGAATCGCTCATCCTTCTCGGGAAGCTCGTCGAAGCAGAGATCCCGGACTAATTCCTCCGGAACTAGAACAGAGGCCAGACGACTGTTCTGATGTTCTAACAGCCTAGCGATGAAGAAATAGATGAAGGCCGAGGCTAGGGCAGGGCCAGGTCTTTGAGAATCTTGCCCGTTTCCGCATCCACGCGCAGGCGTCGAAACTTATTGGTGGAATCGATGATCTCGATATCGTAATAGACGCGAGTCCCCGACTGCTTCAGTTCGGCACCCACAGCACGTCCATGTCCGTTGGTCTCAGCAATCTGTGCGGCTTGCGCGAGCGTCACGGTGGCGTGACGCAGCCAGTAGCCTTTTCCGTGCTCTTCCGCACACGCACTCAACGTCAGAGCGAACACTCCGATCAGCAGGCTCCAAAATGTTCGGATGTGTCCTCCATTCTGCACAGCATCAGACTTCTGCAACGGGCAAATCAGCCTCATTTTCTTTTCTTGAAGTAGGTGGGATATTCTACGTCGTTAGGTTGGCCGGCTGCCCGCCACGTGCCACGAAACGTTTGGCGGCACAATTTTGATTTCCGTGACGGCTTGTTCTATGGTGACTCACAAATGAAGAAAGCCTCATGGTTTTTCTGGGCATTCGTCGGACTTGTCTGGCTCGTCATTAGCCTGCCTTTTGCGGGCGATTCTTTGAAGGCCCTCCTCGAATTTCCGGATACCCCTCCAAGCTCGCAAGAGGAGCTGGGGAAGCTCCTACAAAATATCATTTACGCCGCGAATTTCTCCATTCTATCGGTCCTTGTGCTGTATGGATTGAATAGGGGTTGGCACAAGAGTGATGGGTATCCCAAGTTTTTGCGGCGGTTAGATTTGCAGACGCGATTTACGAACCTGTTCGAAAACAAGCCCGTCCTTGCTGTCACGAATACAGTGCTTGCACTGCTTGCTGTCGCCTTCTCCATCTTTCTCTTTCTCCATGGTCGAATGTTGGTTCGCGCCTAGGTTACTGCTAGGCGATCATCGCTTCCACGATGCTCACGGCAGAATCCGTGGGGACGACCTTCGTCAACCGAAGTCCAGCTTTGGTGAGGAGCGCTCGATATTCCGGCTCGGTCCGCTCCTGACCTCCTGGGCCGACGAGCATCATCATGTCGAGCATCTTGCCTGGGTGCGGTGCATTGCCGGACGGCAGAACCATTTCGATGATCAGGACGCGGCTGGCCGGTGCCATGGTGCGTCGGCAGTGGCCTAGGATTGTCAGGCATTGCGCCTCAGTCCAGTCGTGAATAATGTGTGAGAAGAGATACGCGTCCCCACCGCTTGGCACACCGTCAAAGAAACTGCCGGGCTTGACCGTTACGCGATCAGCCACTCCACGAGCCTGTAGCAATTCAGGAGCATCACGGACAACATGCGGGAGATCATACAGAATGCCGCGCAAGCCAGGATATCGACCAAGGATCGCAGCCAGAAGATTTCCTGTCGCCCCGCCGATGTCTACAACTGTGTTCATCGTTGAGAAATCGTAGGCCGCTGCCACAGCCGTCGGTTCGGCTCCATGAAAACTCACCATGGTCTCGCTGAACAGCGAAGCTTCTTCAGGATGCTGTGCCAGCCAGTCGAAGATGGGCATGCCAAGGGTCTGTTCCAATCCTGGCTCTCCGGTGTGGACCGACTCAAGCAAGCGCGTCCATCCATTCGTCATCCAAGGGCTCGCCAACGTGAGGATCGCTGCCCGCGCCGAGCCTGGAGCGCCCGTCTTCAGCGCTTCACCCAGCGGTGTCAAGGTGAAGTGGCCTGCTCCGTCTTCAGTCACGAGTCCAAGATGTCCGAGCGTCCGGAGGAAGCGACCGAGGGACAGGGAATGGGTCTTCGTGGCGGCGGCCAGGTCATCAACGTGTGTCCGCCCTTTGGCCAGATGATCGGCAAGGTCCAATTTGGCGGCGACGTATAGGATATGCGACATCCAATGCGCCGTACCCATCTGCACCAGTTGTGCATGAGGTGGAAGCGACGCGGTGTGGGTTGCTGGCATGCTGAGCCTCCAGTTGAGAGTGCGGACTGCGGTGCGGAGTCTAGCGCAAAGCCGAGGAAGGATGCATCCAAGATTTTCAAAAGGCGGATAGGGACGTCTGGACATTCACCGGAGGGTTACGCGTCGGGTAATTTTGAACGTGCCAGTTTGAGGGTCGTGATGAAAATCCTATGAGAATACGGTAAAGGAAAATCTGGAACTGGGGGCGGGCATTCCACTAGGGACCTTCCTAGTTCCGGGCACCTCCGTTTCGCTTCCCAAGAATACAACACACCTGTGCGCCGATGAGTGTTTCCTCAATGGGTGATGCTAAAAAAGCCCGATATTGCGGTCTTCTCTTGGGCGAAACAGATTGGTTTAACATTTGCTCTGTAACATGCATCACATAGACACGCGGTACGTATTTACGGAGGATTCCATGCTGCCAAACTTGCTCAATGAAATAGATGCAGCGACAACCCGTTCATTTCGTCCAAGCAGCGTCTCCACGCCTTCGGAGGAGGTCAATGCCTGCCTCATTGCTCGCATTGGATGGTGCCACCGACAGGCAATGGAGGCGCGCACAACTCTTGAAGTCGAAGAGTGGTATTCGGAGCAAAAGGGTCTTATAGACGCCCTTCTTGAACGAGATTGCACCCCTGAGTACCAGGGTACGCCTGCTCTTCGGGAGCGATACAGTCGGGGACTGCAAGATGGAAGAGTGCTAATTCAGGTGGCGAAGATAAGACCCTCTTGCCATCATACCTATACTCACAACTAGCCACGCTGCTGAGCGTCGATCCATTTGTCTCATGTGCGCGGTCAGAGAGGGAGGGACGCTACCGGGCTGGCTCGAACAGTTCGATCGGGTTGCCATCGGGATCTTCGATTTGAATTTGTTTGCCACCTGGTCCCGTTTCGATCTCGTTGCGCAACTGGATCCCGGCCTGTTTTAAAGCGGTGATGCACGCCGGCAAGTCGGCCACCGTCAGGATGATCCGATTCCACCCGCCCGGCCCCTGTGTCTCACCATTCGGCATTGCCCGTGACCCGGAGGCACCTGGGCCGCTGAGAAACATCTGCGTGTCTCCGAGCGAAATATTTGCGATGGCAGGCAGCTGCTGGCGTTCAAGGGAAAAACCGAGGTGGTTCGTATAGAACGCGATGGCACGCGCGACGTCCTTCACTTGATAGCGAATGCCGTGGACGCTTTTGACGAACATGCGTGGCTCCCCCTGCGTCGCGGCGTATTGGGTCATGACAGTTTTCTCCTTGCTGGTCTCATCTTGCCTGTCGGATGGAACGGTTAGTGACGACGCTTCGAGTCGGTTTATGATCCATGCAGCATGCTACTGCGGACCATGAGTGGATCAACACTGGGGCAATCCCAAGAATGGGGGCTATTCCGGTGACCAAGAAGTATTGAACTGTCGGATAGATCCGCCAAGCGACCCAGGATTCGCCCCGGGACCGCGGCGAGATACCGATGATTGGTCTTGGCTGCGTTAGCACCATTGCCACAGGCACTCGTCGGCCCTGTTGCATGGGGCAAGAGGAAAGAGCCAGGGGCGGTATCAGAATCTGTAGCCGACCTCAATGAGGTATAAGTCAATACCGAGGGAATCCGAACCATACATGCCTGCGTCTGAAAAGTGCTGAAATCGAAAGCCGGCAAACGCATGAGAGAACGGCTGAATTTGAAGCGCCATCGTGAGTCCAAATTGGACAGGCCCTCCGAAGTCCTGTATGCCGTATTGCTGGCGCCCCAACAAGGCTAGACCTACCCCCACATCAATCGAAACCAAATTGTTCCAGCCGGTCAAGGCCACATCCGGTTGGACAGCTGCGATGAAGCCGGTCTCCCCAGCAGCGGAGAGAGCTCCCGCGCTGGTGATCAGTCTTGTCTCGACACTCCACGGACTTCGCCCCAGAGGCCATGACCAAGGAAGTCTGAGCGTGGCAGCGACGTCGACAAGATTAAAAGTTTCTGTTTGTCGCTTCCCTAAAAGAGGTTCATTCAGACTGAAGCCGTAGCGTGGGCCGATGTTCAAAAGAGTCACATCACCTGCGAGGCTGTGTTCCGAGATGAGGATGGATAGTCCGAGAAGGGCAAATGTGAGGGAGCAGGCCTGAATGGCAAATTGAGCCCTGTACCGGTCGTGTGTTGGGCGGGTGGTTTTCTTCACTCAATCGAGGTTACACGTAATCGATCTGATCAAATAGGGAATTGCAGATTCGCAGATCCTTTTTCTTTTCCGTTACCCGATTGGAATTAACGCCCCCTTGATTTGGCTGGCGGCGTCCGAAGCGAGGAACGTCAACGTGTGTGCGATGGAATCGGGCCGAGCCCATTTTGATGGATCGGCGGCGGGCATCGCTCGTCTATTGGCAGGCGTATCAATCGTGCTCGGCAAGACAGCATTCACTGTTACGCCTGAACCCTCCAGCTCTGACGACAGTGTGCGGATCAATCCAATCAGGCCTGTCTTCGAGACAATGTACGCTGCTGCTCCCGTAAATGGTTCAAGTGCTGCTCGGGCGGCCACGTGCACAATGCGTCCCTGACCGTGTTGCAGCATGAAAGGCAACACGGCCTGTGAGAGCAGAAAGGCCGAGGTCAGATTCATGGTTAACATCCTCTGCCAGAGTGACACGTCCGTTTCGACGAGGCGACCTGTCGCGAAGCCACCGACGAGATTGATCAGCGCATCGAGCCGGCCTGAGGTTCGAATCACTTCATCCACGAGGTTCCGGACTTGTGTGTGGTCGGTGAAGTCGGCCTTGAGCGCAGTGATTCCAGGCATCTGAACAGGAGTACGATCTCCTAAGATGACCGAGGCCCCCGTGGAGACGAACGCCGGAACGACCGTCTGTCCCAGTGCGCCGGCCCCGCCGGTAATCAGGACGACTTTCCCCTTCATGTCCATGCTTGCCTTGATTTAGGCCGAATCAAAGTTGTCATCGCAGCGTGAATGAAACCCTTGCGGTTCCTTCTCGTTCGGTTTTGAGGGGAAGTATATGCCGGGGAATGGAGCAAGAAATACTGTCAGAATTGACAGGCAAAACCTACACGAACTGACCCGGGGGGAAGGAAGAGTGGCTCAGCCACCGGCGAAGACCGGACGGAAGCCTGCGTTGGTCAAGATGCGTGCGACAGTATCACGGTGATCTCCTTGAATCTCGATCCGTCCTTCCTTCACGGTGCCTCCGGCGCTACATGCCTTTTGCATTTCTTTCGCCAGCCGCTCTTTCTCTGCCTGACTGATACCAACGAATCCTGTGACAACCGTCACCATCTTTCCACCCCGGTGCGCGGTCGAACGAATGATGTCTACCCGTCCACGATTTCTTTTTGGTGCGGTCTTATCAGCTAAATCGACAGCAGCTGAGTTCGTTGACTTCGACGGCAGTGGGACATCTTTGAGCGCAGCGAACGGACTCTTCCATGCAAACGTCTCATCGCTCGTGGACATGTGTCTCTTTTCTTTCATGCGCTGTGTACGCAGGGTCGGAAGGTTATCTCACACTAGGGTATCGCATATGCAGTCGTGGAACCAGCCTGCCATACGGGCGAAGGCAAAAGATCTGCCTGCTTTCACGACAAAGCGTGACCTGTGACATGCTGAAGGGCGGTCATCGGACCGAATCTCCGCAGCGTAGCGAGTTGCTGTCTGTCCTTCACGAGGAACATTCCGACAAACCCCAAGGCATCGACCAAGATGTTCTGGAAGCATGCATGCGCTCGTGGCACAACCAACATCCACTTGCGAGTCATGAGAAGGTTGTATGGAGCGGTGAGTCCATGACTGCCCGAGGTGGCGTCAACAGAGAGGCCGGCCGCGTGAAGGACCTTGCGGTAGCAAGCATGCAGGGAAGCTCCACTGTCCTTTTCCGGATTGGTCCAGTCATGATCCATTGCGGTGTAGGCGTGGCGGAACGGCAGGCGAGGTACGATCATGCGGTCTGTCTGAGCGAAGCGTAAGAGTGGCTCGATGGGCAGTGGAGTGATCGTCGCGTCGAGCGGCAGCAAGTGCAGCTGTTTGTGCGTTTGGTTGGCTCCAGCCTCGTGTCCCGCGTTGTAGAAGCAGAGTGCGTCGATTTCCGTGAGGCCGATGAGGAGGGCCTCGCAGTCCTTTTGCGTGAGTTGACATCGCTGATCTTCGAACGACCTCGTCGCGATCAGCAGATGGTGTTCTACGGCACTCGATTTGTTGATCAAGGCGATGTGGGTTGCCGAAAGTGGTGCGAGGAGGAGATCAGCATCGTGCAGAAACGGATCGACGTTCGATCGAGCGGCTTTATCGATCTTTTCTGTGCCCGAGGATTCCAGAACACGCACCTGGAACGGGACACCGTCCTGCTCGATCACTTCTGTCGTGGTCGTCAGGAATTCTAGAGTCCCACACCGGCGGGCATTGGCCGTACGTTCCCATAGGATGGCTTGCAACGTACCAGGTGTCAGCTGTGAGTCCTGATCAGCCATAAGAAGATCGTACGCGAACGGCAAGGGGGTAGGAAAGCGCAATGCCTAAACTGGCGAACGCAAAGCCGAAATCCGCTGTGCCAGGTGGCGAGCAATTGTCCTTCACCGTGGCAGCGAGGTTCTTTTGATCTGCTATCCTTATTCGTAGGTGAGATGGTTCGAAGGGAGGGCCATTATCATGACACGGTTCATCGGGTGCATCGTGGCGTTGACGCTGCTCAATGTTGCGGAGGTACAAGCTCAGGGCTATCTCGATGGTCTTATGAATCGAGCCACCGAAAGCGCCAAGCGCAAAGCGCAGGATCGAGTCAATCAGAACATCGACCAATCCATTGACAAGGCGATCAAGAAAACCGAAGACACGGTCAAATGTGTCGCAACGGACCAAGCGTGCCTCAAACGAGCAAAAGAGGAGGGGAGACAGGTCGAGATGGTTGAAAAGCCGGCCACCAACGACACCATGAAATGTCTCCTTACAGATACCGGTTGTATGAAGCAGGCCAAGGCACAACGCAAGAAGGTCGAGATTGTCGAAGAACATCAACTAGACACGCTGCGTTGTTCAACGACTGATACCGATTGTCTCACACGAGCAAAGGCAACAGGGAAGAAGGTCGATATCATCGACTAAACGGGCTGTGCGACTACCTTCGTGTTCTCTTCACCTCGCCAGATTCATCATGGCCCGGTGCTTTGTCGGACGACAACCCACTTAGGCGACGCCAGCGGCCACTCGGGCGCGAATCTGCAAAAAGTCTTGATGCACAGGAATTTGGTAGCCGCCTTGAGAAGAGACGAAGTGAGCCTGGAGATAGTCTTCCACTTCCTGCCTGGTGGGTGCGTCCTTAATGTCCAACAGATTGAGCATGAATTCCGCCACGGCATAGGTCTTGGCCAGGTCGGGTGTTACCACGTTGGCGGGATCGAGCGTCGTCACGACCTCGTAGCGATTCCCGTGTTTCACGCGAAACAGATCGGCGGTTCGGCGCAGTTCGAACCGGTGTCCGAAGAAATGATGGACCATGTTCATGCATCCGCTTTCGCGGTGCTGAAGGACGACGATAGTCACGCCGGTTGGCGACATCCATGAGACGAGGCGCTCAAGATGCGCGAGCCAGTCCGCGGCCGGTATGTAATAGAGCGTATGGGAGCAGAGGACCAGATCGCCCTGCGCAGCAGGTTGGGCTGTCATGATCGGCTGGCCGATTGCCTCAGCGACGGGAACTGCCCGTTGCAACTGGGTCAGTAAATAGACATTCGGCTCAATCGCAATGGTGCGCTCAAAGGCATCAGCGAAGGTCCGAGTGACCTCGCCATTGCCTGCGCCGGCGTCGATAAAGACCTTGCGCGCCGGTAAACCGTCCACGACTTGCTGAAGCCAGCGTCTGGCATTCCGCTTTTGGTCTGTATGGTCTAGGAAGATTTGAAAAGCCTGCTTGTACGCCTCGCCTTGAGAGTCGAAGATGCGCACGCGCTCCTGGTCAATCATGCATGGATCTCCATAGTGGTGGAGAGAAGCCGAAGGATTCTACGTTTTTAGATCGTGCGAGTAAATGCCCTGTTTCTCTTCGCAGTTGACGGCCCGCATCGAAGAGCTAGACTTAAGGGTAGACACGGTGAAGATGATGAATGACGAGAATGTTCGGCTGCTGCTCGCCGCTCTGAAAGAAATCAGCGACAATCAACAACTACAATTGGCACTTCAGCGTGAGCATAGTTCTTTGGTTCAGAGGCAAGTCGAACGTCACGAGATGATTCAAGGTCGCGCCGAAAACATCCAAGCCAAGAGCGCGCAGATCATGGCAGTGGCACGCAGAACCCTCTTCGTGATTCTTCCGATCGTGACTTTGCTAATCCTCTACGTGTCCTGGCTCCTCTTCCGCTATTGAGTACCTCGATTGGGCCTTCTCTTTTTCGTACAAACCCTCTAACGTTTCCCCTAGTTTATTAAGATGAGACCCTGAAAAGCGGTGGTAAAAACGTATGCGTTCTTTACTTTCCAATCAAACCCCATAAAAAATGGACAGCAAAGGATGGCAAAAATGGGTGTACAGCAGAAGATCCATTTTGAATCAGGTCTTCTCACTGTCGATGTAAGGGGGGAGTTCTCGCTGGAAGAGGCAAAACAGGCCTTCCTAGACATGCTGGCGGCTGTTGCCCAATACCACGCCGAGAAGGTGCTCTTCGATGGTCGGAACCTGAAGGGAAAACCCGAACATATCGAACGATTCTACTATGGCTATTTCGCGGCCATAGAAACTATGAAGCTGATAGCGGAATACCCAATGCGCCGTGCTCCACGGTTTGCATATCTCATCAATGCGCCTCTTCGTGACCCGCGAAGATATGGGGAAACCGTAGCAGCGAATCTTGGGATGACTGTCAAGACCTTTGAGACTCCAGAAGAGGCTTTTGAATGGCTTGAACTCACTCCTCCCAACAAGAAGCCGGATGCAGACGACATGTGAACACTTTAGCTCATTCCAGCCAACGAGGAATCATGTCATTCGGCCCGCCACCACCCCGCTGCCAAACCGGGGTCCCCCTCTCGCAGAAAAAGTTGCCCGTCCCCTGCTGTTCTGCCTCTACACGGTGTTTCAAGCAATTCGAATCCGGCGCGTGATCTGCCCATTGCTCTCCCAGTAGGTGCGCTTCTTCGCTATGACGGAATCACTCATGGATGGTTGTATTTGCCCGGCTCTGTCGATGGCCCGCGAGGTGATGGCGTGCTCGCCCGCCGCGGCATTCTCCCAATCCAAGTGCCAGAACTTCCACGCGAACTCCTGTTCCTGTCCACGATCAATGGTGGCCGCGCGCCATGGTCCGTCATCGATGCGAACATCCACACGTTGGATTGGCCTGCCCCAGGCCGCACCATAAATTCGATGCGTTCCGTCCTTTTTGGTGACCTTTGCCGTGACGGATTTCAGTAAGGCCGGCCCGACCGTCTTTTGCGTCCACACCACTTCCCCATTTTCGCGCGGCTCCTCACGAATCGTGACATAGTCCTTGGCCATGAACCGCCCGGCCCAGCGCTGGTCGATCACCTCAATTCGTGTGAGCCATTTGACATTGGCGACCCCATACCATCCGGGCACAATGAGGCGCAGCGGAAAGCCGTGGAGCGGAGACAGTGGCTCACCGTTCATCTCGTAGCAGAGGAGATTCCCGGGAGCCAACGCATCCTCCAACGACATGCTTCGGCTAAAGTGTTGCTTCATCTTGATTCCACGAACCTCTTCGTCGCCTTCGTCACTGCCGAAGAATACCACCTCAATCCCATTCTTCTTGATGCCGGCTCCCTGGAGGATAGTCGCGAGCGACGTCCCTGCCCACCTCGCATTTCCAATGCCGCCGGTGAACCAGTCGAAGCCGTGATTGCCGCCGCACTCCAGCGTAAAGGTCACTTCCTGGCGAGGTCGCGCTTGGATTTGTTCCAAGGTGAGTGCGGTCGGCCTCTCAACCAAGCCACCGATCTGCAGTTGCCATTCATCGGGTTTGAGAATCGGGCGGTTGTAATGGCTGACGGTGAAAAAATCCTCGTTCGGAGTCATCCAGGAGCTCAGTTGTTCCCAATTGCGCGTGTTCAACTCGCCGTATTGCCGGACGGCCTCCTCCGGAGGGGCGGGAGCGTGATCGAGAAAGGGGATCACCTTCTCGTCCTCGCTGATACTCAAGATTTGGGCAAATACGGGAGAATCCAACAGGGCCAACGCTGCGAGCACGGAGCTTCCACGAATCAGGAAATCGCGCCGTGAAATGGCGGGGACAGCGTGATGTGTCTCTGATTGAGGGTCAAAACCTTCGCGCGGTGTCATCCTAGGCCTCTCTTTCTTAGCGTCGGTTATGGCTTACTCGAACCTCGAAGCCGTCAGCGTCACGTCCGTGCTCGCCCAGGCTTTGCGGAAGCGCGCTTCCACGGCGTCCGCTTCGGAGTGCTTCTTCT
>Ga0207701_10000606_pt1 | contig 37496 bp, 29 predicted proteins | sample KBSSwiSSwithPhiX_FD_184294 | JGI IMG/M metagenome (GOLD analysis project Ga0207701, IMG submission 184294) | Switchgrass rhizosphere bulk soil microbial communities from Kellogg Biological Station, Michigan, USA, with PhiX - S5 (SPAdes) (version 2) | ecosystem: Environmental > Terrestrial >... | reverse complement strand
GCCTCTTCGGGTTTGCTGTGAAACAGCGCGCCGCCGCGCGAGATCGCTCGCGAGACCGCCATGGCGATTTTCGGGTTCGCATCAACATAGTCCGGGCGCGCCATCAAGACCTCGTAAGGATAGTCGGTCAACTCCGATATTTCACCCTTTCCGAGTGGAATCAGAACGTAGCCCTTTCCGCTGGCTTCGGCGATTTCGGCCGAGGGCGGAGATAGTGCGTAAGCGTCGATCACATTGTTCATCAGCGCAGGGGGGAGTTCGGGCGCGCCAATGTAAACGAATTTAAGCACTGTCGCGCTGGCGCCGGCTCTTTTCACGAGGAATTTTATGACTTGTTCGGACGCCGCGCCCGGTCCGGTCGCGCCGATAATGCCCAATTGGGTCAGCGCTTTGAGGCGTGCATTGATCGGACTTTCACGGGTCAGGCCGAGTTTGTCCACGATTGCCTTGCGTAGGACTACGCCGAGGGTCATGGTGCGGTTATGCGCTTGAATGGCGATTGCCGGCGCACCCTCCGCGCGCGCCAGCACCAGTCCCTCTGATGTGGAAGCGCAGAAGTTCGTCGAGCGCCCGACGACTGCGTTTAGACAAATCGAGCCGCTCGGCGCCGGCGTCAGCTTAACGCGCACGCCCTCCTGTTCAAAATACTTGAGCTGCTCGGCGACCCAGATCGCCGCGAACGCGAAATTGGGCACGGCAGTCAGTATCGTCACTTCGGGAAGCTCCTTTTGCTGCGCTCTCAATTCCGGTGTGATTCCAGCGACGAGCATAAAAACCAGCGCGGCGATTGCTACAGCCAAAGCCGTTCGTTTTCGCATCCGAGAATCTCCTTCCTTCAGGCTTGAATTTGAATGTGTTCGGTTTGGGACTGCCAGCGCAATGCTCGCCGTTCGATCAGCTCAGCGATACGATCCATGATGATGACCATGATCATCAGGACGATGATTCCGACGAAGACATCGGCGGTCTTGAAAATTCCCGCCGACATACGGATGAAAAAGCCGACGCCCTCGGTAGCAGCGACAAATTCTCCGACGATGGCGCCGATGACGGCAAAGGGAATGCTCGTACGAATTCCGGTGAAGACGTAGGGAGAAATTGCCGGGAGGATTACTTTTAAAGTCAATTTCCATCCCTTAACGCCCATCAAATTTGCAAGATCGACGTATTCCTGATCCATCTGACGCATGCCCGTGTACGTATTGAAAAAATTCAGAAAGAAAGTGAGCAGGAAAACCACGCCGACTTTCGACCATAGACCGATACCTAACCAGACGATGAAGAGTGGCGCCAATGCGGTGCGTGGAATTCCGTTTAGGCCGATGATAATCGGCTCGAAGATTTCCGCGAGCAACCGGCTCCGCCCAAAAGCGTACCCCAGAGCAATACCTGAAATCGCCCCGATCGGAAATCCGATGGCGATTTCTTGAAACGTGACCCAGGTGTGCTGGAGCAAGTCGCCGTCGCGATAACCGCTGATCAGTGAGAAAAAAATGCGGCTCGGGCTGCTGACGAGAAATGGTTCAATCCACCGGCCCGAAGCAATCTCCCAGAGGAGCAAAAAGCCGCCGATGATAGCGACACGAGCTAAGTTCACGCCCATAGCACCCATTGAGATCACGGCATGTTTGGTCGGCCGGACGGCGTCCTTGGGACGCCCTGGTCGAGATGGTGCTTGAATTGTCGGATCCGACATAAGATCAGCCTTCTAGTGTGCGCCGATGCTGAGCTCGTGGCGAAATATGTTCCATAAGTGGCCGTAGGCTTCGTCAAAACCGTCTTGGCGATGAATCTCGAAAATGTTGCGCGGTCGAGACATCGGCACTTGAACGACATCTCTAATTTTACCGGGCCGGTGAGTCATCACGACGACCTGGTCGGCCAGCGCGACGGCTTCAACCAGGTCGTGAGTGACAAAAATGATCGTCTGGCGTTTCTTCTCCCAGATTTTCAACAGCTCGTCTTGGAGCACCATGCGCGTCTGTGCGTCCAACGGCCCAAAGGGTTCGTCCATGAGGATGACCGGCGGCTCATAAACGAGAGCGCGCACGATTGATGCTCGTTTACTCATACCGCCTGAGAGTTGCGCGGGATAATATTTTTCAAAACCAGCGAGCCCAGCCAAATGAATGAACTGGCTCACTTGCCGCTCGCGATCGGCGCGCGAGTATTGTTTGGAGTCCAGTCCGAACCCAACGTTTTCCTCTACGGTCAGCCAGGGGAATAGCTTGCTTTCTTGCGGCACGTAACCGACTTTGGTATTGAGGCCACGCACTTCCTCCCCCTGAAAAACGATGCGGCCCGAAGAGCACGGTGAAAAGCCGGCGATGAGCCTGAGCAACGTCGACTTGCCGCAACCGCTCGGACCGACGACAGTGATAAATTCTCCGGCGTGAATGCTCAGTTCAATATCGATGAGTGCGTCGAGATTTTCCCGACCGGGGCTCTGAAATGCCTTGCAGACTTTTTCAACCTGGATAACGGCATCGCTCGGGAATGGCGCGACTGTGCTCGGATTCCGTGTGAGATTGGCCATGCGTAGGAGCTCGCTTAGCTGCGGTATTTATCCATGCGAAACGGGTAGAGTCAACCACGTTGGTCGTGATAGCTAATTTGCATTTTCGTCAAGTGGCCGCTAACGTGCCGCTATTCATTTTTACGGAGGAGAAAATGCGGATCATCAGCGAGGCGACCATCAAGAGCAACAGTGGCCAATCATTCGAAGTGAAGAAGGGTCAGATCATTCGAGTCATCGGCCAATCGACGGCGGATTACGTGGTTTTTAATCTGCGCAATATCGAAGAGCGTTTCGATCAGGCGCGCACCAAAGTCGATCAGGGGAAAATTTACGTCACCACGGGGGACATGCTCATTTCGAAGTTCAACAATGTAATGCAGACAATCGTCAAAGACACGTACCGCGGCACCCATGACATGGAGAAGGGCATGTGCAGCACCTCGTTTTACAAAAAATGGGGCGATCAGATTTTTGAAATTTATGGCGACGTGTGGAAAAAATTGGGCAGAAAAAAGGTCGTGGCACCGAAACACGGCTGTTGGGAGAACTTGGCCAACGCGTTAAAGCCGTACGGAGTTTTAAAGGAAGACGTGCCGAGCCCGCTGAATATATTTCAAACCATGGTGATCAATGCGAAAACCGGGAGTATGCGTTATTCGATGACGCGGCCAGGACCGGGCGGCGACATGATGGATTTGCGCTCTGAAATGGACTGTCTGGTCGGCATCAGCGCTTGTCCGGAAGGCGGACGGGGGAAGGATCTAAAGATCGTTATTTATAAGGAGTAGGAGTAAGGCCAAGTTCAAAATGTTCAAAACGTTCAAGTTGTCAGATCGTTTAATCCCCTCCTTCATTCTGCTCGCGACGGCCGCTAATCCGGTGTCATTTCGAGCCAAAGGCGCGAAATCTTTCTTTTGTCGCGAAGTGCAAAATCTCTCGCTGGGCTCGAGATGACAAATTGGGCGACTGCTATCTTCCGAAAACAGTTCTCATTACACAGGGAATAAAAAAAGGCGGCTTGAACCGTTTGAACGGGTTGAACAGTTTAAACCTGTGTTTCTACTTGTACAGCTTGTCGATAAAACCGCTGGACTCGAGCTCTTTTAAGAAACTTACATCGGTAAAATCGCTGGGCTTGGCTTGTGCGGCTTTCGGGCTCTTGATCTTCAGCTGGTCGAGATAGATCTGAATGCCGGGCTCAGTAGGATAGGGAACTTTCATCGTCAGTTTCGCAACGATCTCGTTATAGGCTTCGTCGATGGATTTCTCGTCTTTGATGGCGAGATATTTTTGTAAGACCTTTTGCGCACCTTTCGGATTGGTCAGGTTGTAATGGCTGGCCTCCACATAGGCCATGAGAAAACGGCGCACAGTATCGGGCTTTTTCTTGATGTAATCGCGTGTGGTGGCCACGCCGTTTTGTTGCCATTCGACATCGAGCTTGGTGAAATCCAACAAAGCGCGCATGCCGATCTCCTTGGCTTTGAGTGTTTCCGGCGCTTGAAGCAGTGTGGCTTGAAGAGCATTGCTCTGCATGGCCGCGAGCCGGGCGGGAATCGAGCCGGCCTGCACGTAGGTTATCTCGCTTTCCTTTATTCCTAGTTTGTTGAACACCGTGATGGCCGCGGCATTATCCGCGCTCCCGATACGGCTCACGCCGAATTTCTTGCCCCTCAAGTCTTCGACTCGTTTGATTTCATTCGTGACAAAGAGCACGTAGGGAAAGCGATTGGCGCCGCCGGCCACCAGGACCGCGCCGGAACCTTGCAGATTGCTGGTGATGACCGCCGAGGCGCCGGTGTGGCTGATCGGTGTTTCGCCGGCGACCAGAGCGGCGACGGCAAGCGGCGCACCGACGAGCAATACCAAATCGACATCGAGTCCGTACTTCGCATAAAAACCGAGTTCTTTGGCGACCCAGACGTTGGCTTGCGTGGGAGCAATGACGGTATAGGCGACGCGCAGTTTTTCCGGGGTTTGGGCCGTCACGAGCGAGCGAGTGGCTGGTGGAAAAAACAGCAAGCAAACGATGACTACGAGTGTTCGCAAGGGCCGGCATACCATGAACTTCTCCTTGTTTTTGGCCAGCAGGACGTTTTCACAAGGCGAGCTGGCGTGCATGCGGCAGCTAATATCACAGTTTAGCGGAGACAATAACCGTGGGAGGACGATCGCGCAACTGGATCTGAAACGCAGAAAAATCTCTTGCTTTGCTCGAAAAGACAGCCAAATTCAGAAGCACTGGACGGCGATGTGCTGGCGCTCATTAGTTCAATCGAAATGCGTGCAGTCACATGCAACAGAGCCGCAGACTATTGTGCCGCTACGCGCCATGGCATCAGACGCCGATCGAAGTATTGAATCAACGCCAGCAGAGCGACCGCGAGCAATACGATCGTGAGAATAGTCGCGAACAGTGCACTCGAATTGAACGACGCGCTGAAAGTCATCAGCATGGCGCCGAAACCGACCGCAGCCAGAATCATTTCACCGGTGATCATGCCAAGCACCGCACGGCCCATACCGAGGCGAATTCCGGCCAGGATCATCGGCATCGCGGCGGGTAGAATGACCTTGAGAAATAATTCACTTTCACGCGCGCCGAAGGAGCGCGCCATCTCCGTCAAGGTGGGATCGACATTGCGCACGCCCGCCGTCGTATTGATGGCGATGATTACGAACGCGAAAAGAAAGACGATCCAAACCCGAGAAACCAGGCCCAAACCGAAAGCGATAACCAAAAAAGGAATGAACGAAATCATCGGCACTGCCAGGAGTGCGGTCATGTAAACTTCCAAAAAAGCTTCGACACGCCGGTAACGACCCATCAATAATCCGAGCGGCACGCCGAACAGGACGGAAATAAAAAAACCGATAGCGAGGGCTTGAAAGCTGATGGCGATGGCGCGGAAGAGCTGTCCGGAGACGAGCAGCTCCAGCCAAACAGTCACCACCTTGGAAAGCGGCGGGAGCAGATGAGCGTTGCCGTTGCGGCCGGCGATTTCCCAGACTGCCGCGAGCGTGAGCAGCGAGATGATTCTGAGCGTGCCCGCCTTCATAGTGTACCGCTATTTACGTCCGATCTTTTTGAGTACTTTGTCCAGCGGACCCGTATCAAATGCCTGGTTAAAGCTTACAGCGTTTTTGTTGAGCAGGCCGGATTCCTCAAAAAACTTGATGCTCGCCTCGCCTCGTTGTCTGTCGGCGCCGCCGTTGACGTCCCAAATTCGGAGCTCCTTGTAAGTTGCGGCAATGGCATCGACGAGTTCCGGCTTGGTCTCAGGCATTAATCGCAAGGCATTTTCTTTGACCGATGCCGGGCGCGCTTCGGCATCGCGATGCGCTCTGAGAATCGCCTCGAGGACACTTTCAACAGTCGAGGCATTTTTTTGCACGTAATCGGCGCGCGCAAAGTACATCGATCCAATGAGCTGCGGAAAAGTTTTGGCGTACGAGATCAAAACATGAAACTGCCCGGGCTTGGCATTTAGAATATTCAACACATCGCCGATCTCTGCCGGTGTCGCGTCAAGCTGGCCGCGCATCAGGGCTTCGGCGCGCACCTCCGAGCCCGGAATGATCATCCAATTGGGCGAAATCTTGTAATGTTGCGCCATCCATTTGACCAGTGCTTCGGTAACTGTAATCGGCGCGTGATAACCGACCCGTTTGCCATCCAATTGTTTCGGATCTTTGAACGATACGGGAGTGACGAGCTGCCACTCGTTGCGCACCTGTTCGCCGATGATGCGAACAGTCATGCCGCTTTCGACTGCTTTAACGACAGCAATGCCGGCAGCAGAACCGATATCCGCCTCTCCGGCGGCGACAGCCTGGACGGCCAGTTCGGTTTTCGGGAAGAAGGTCGGGACCACTTCGATCCCCTGTTTTTTGAGCTGCTCCCACGCGAGCAGCGAGGGAATATCGCCCATGTCCGCCGATGATGGGTAGGCGAAGCGCACTTTCTTTTGGGCCTGCACTTCGCCGGCGCAGATGAAAGCCACGATGGTGATTAAAAGCAGTGTCAGCAGCTTGGCGAGTGAATTAATCATGGTCGTTTCTCCTTCTGTTAGGTTGTGCCGCTATTCAATAGCGATCTCCGCCTTCCATCCGGTTAGCCTGCGGTCGAGCCATTGGACCGCTTTCATCGTCACCAACGCCACGAGCAGGACCGTAAGAATCACGGCGAAGAGCGAGTCTGTGGCGAAAGCCGAGCCGTATTGCATGATCATGGCGCCGATGCCGGTGAGCGTGAGCAGCATTTCCGCTGTGACCATGCCTTTCACGGCACGACCAATGCCCAGGCGCAGACCAGCCATGATCGCCGGCAGAGCTGCGGGCAGTATGATCTTGAAAAAAATTTCTCTTTCTTTCGCGCCGAAGGAACGCGCCATTTCTACCAAAACGCCGTCGACCTGCTTCACGCCGGTCATCGTATTGATGATGATGACGAATACGGCAAAAAGGAAAACTACCGCAATACGCGACTCCACGCCCAGTCCGAACCAGAGGATCAGTACCGGCACAAACGCTGTGGTTGGCGCGGACATAAGCGCATTCACATAGAGATCCAGAAAATGCTCAACGGCGCGAAAACGTCCCATCAAAAGACCGAGAACAACACCGACGAAGACCGCCAGCAGGAAACCTATGACGAGGGTCGTTAGACTCATGCTCAAATTGGCGAGCAATTTGCCGCTGCTCAAAAGCTTCCACCAGGCTGCGGCGATCTGCGACAGCGGCGGAATCAAGGTGGAATCCATGGCGCGTCCGGCGACCTCCCATAAAACCGCGAGCGAGAGTATCGAGAGGGCGTTGCTGCCGAAGCGGCTATTCAATGGTGGTTCTCCATCGCGCGCTTGAGACTTTCCCAAATATAATTGGTCAGGTCGACAAATTTGGCGTGGCGCCGCACTTGTTCAGAGACGCGCGGTCGCGGCAGCGGCACATCGAGAATCTCCGCCACTTTTCCGGGCCTCGGAGTCATGACGACGACACGATCGGAGAGATACACTGCTTCGTCCATGCTGTGAGTAATAAAGATCACCGTTTTGCGTTCACGTTGCCACAGCTCCAGGAGCTCTTCCTGTAGCAGTTGACGCGTTTGCGCGTCGACCGCGCCGAAGGGTTCGTCCATGAGTAAAATCGTAGGATTGACGGCGAGCGCCCGCGCCAACCCGGCGCGTTGCTGCATGCCGCCGGAAAGCTCGTGAGGATAGTGATTTTCGAAGTCGGCCAGACCAACGCGCTTCAAATAATCGCGTGCGGTCTTTGCTCGCTCTTCTTTGGACAGTTGGCGCAGCTCCAAGCTGAACTCGACATTGGCGAGCACAGTGCGCCAAGGCAGCAAGGCAAACGATTGAAATACAACTGCACGATCGGGACCCGGCGCAGTGACCGGCTTACCATTGATCACGATCCTACCGCTGTCGTAAGGGATCAGTCCGTCAATCATTTTTAGCAGCGTAGTTTTGCCGCAACCGCTCGGGCCAATGATGCTGACAAACTCGTTCTCGCGGATCGAAAGACTCACATCCGACAACGCCTTAATCTCCGTCGTGCTCTCTTTGACGGTTTTGTGAAAGCTCTTCGAGACGCCCTGGATTTCAACCAAATGTTTGGACTCGTGCAAGACGTTTAAACCGTTCAATCCGTTCAAAACGTTTGAGGATTCGAGCGGCTTTTGGACCTGTTGAACGAATTGTTGAACGGTTTGAACCGACATTTCATCTTCCGGTGATTGCCTCATCGTCCTTGCCGGGCTGATACGGTCGTGTATCGCGCGCGAGATCGATTTTATTGAGCACCTCGTCCGGCGCCTGCGCTTCTTTAGGAAAGTGATAGGGCGGCAGCGGCTTGGTGGCATCGAAAATTAACTTCGTTTCCATCGGCCCTTTCTCCATACGATTGAAGCCATAGGCAGTGGGATTTAAATGCGAGCCGATGATGTTCGGGATAATCACTAGATCACGATCGGCTTGAAAGCGCATCGCCAGCGCCCAGAGCACTTGCGTTTCATTAAAGACATCGACGTCATCGTCCACCACGATCACATGCTTGATATTCGGGTCGGTAACAATGGCCGCGAGGGCTGCCTGTTTGGGATCTCCCTCGGCGCGCTTTTTGACCGAGATGTAACAATGGGACCGGGCAGCGCCGGAGATCGGCATGTTGACGCCGGTGGTGCTGGGCACGACTTCCTGAATGCGCTTCAAAAGGCTGCCCAACCGGGGCGCAGCGCCGATGATATTGTGCTCGAAATGAGCACTGTGGATGCACTGGTAGATGGGGTTTTTGCGCATCGTGATTGCGGTGACTTCGATGTAGGGTTGCTCGCCTTCTTTGTAGTAATAGTGCGGCCATTCGCCGAACGGGCCTTCATAGTGGCGTTTATGCGGCGGTACGGTTCCCTCGATAACGATTTCGCAACGTGCCGGCACCATGAGACTGACGGTTTCTGCTTTGACCACTTCCAAAGGCTCGCCCAAGAACGCGCCGGCGACTTCCATTTCCGATCCCACGCCCGCTTGTTTGCTGACGGCAGCCATGTTCAACGCCGGATGATGGCCAATGGCGAGAGCGACCTCCATCGGCTCGTTGTGATCCTCATATTCCGCCCGAATGTAATTACCGTGATTGGCGGGATTGATCATCAAGCCGAGCTGACGCTTGCCTTGCTTCTGATGGCGATAGATGCCGACGTTGACCGCGCTGGTGCCGCGTTCTTTACAGATCAGAGCAGCGGCATTGATGTAGGAGCCGGCATCGCCCTCGTTCAATGTAAGGACGGGCAAGAGATCGAGATCGGCGTCGTCCCCTTTCAAGATCACCTCTTTGCAGGGCGCATCTTTGGCAGGAATCTCTTTCACCGGCACGGGATGATGCTCGCGGAACGCCAAGTCTTTCACCATTTGCGGGACTGAGGGCGACCCTAATGACAGTGCCAGACGCTCGTAGGTTGCGCCGAGATTGATGACCAGCGGAATCTTGGAACCTTTAATGTTTTTGAAAAATACCAGCGGGTATTCATTTTTGCGCTCGAATTTTTCGACAATCGCGCTGGCCTCGTAACGCGGGTCGACTTCCCGATCGACAACGACGACGTCCTTCGGCCTTTTTTCGAGCAATTCATCCAGATAGCTGCGCAGATCTTTCGCCATATTTGTCTCCTTACACGCTTGGGGCAGTCCTAGCCTTGGGTTCTAAATACACCCAGTCGAATTCGTCTGGCAACTGGCAAGGCAGTGAGCTTTGCTTGACAGGCGGTATTCGTTCTTCTAACTCTGAAATCGTCGTGATGCGAAAGCTACCGGTCAAATGGGGCTTGAGCCTTGCCAATCGTGGTGCGCTCTTCGGACTTACCGATATCGACGAGTTAATTGAAAGCGCGCTATTTGCAGAGCAGTCGGGTGTGTTCGAGTCCGTTTGGGTTGGCGATAGCCTGATTCACAAGCCGCGGCTGGAAGCAATTACCTTGCTTGCAGCGCTCGCCACGCGCACCGAGAAGGTTCGCCTCGGCACTATCTGCATGGCTTCCTTTCCGGTGCGTCATCCGGTTTTACTCGCCGTCCAGTGGGCTTCCCTCGACCAGATCTCCAAAGGCCGGACGATTTTAGGCGTCTGCATCGGTGGCGGCCACGAGGGCGAGCTCCGCGCGTTCGGTGTGAAGCGCCAAGAGCGGGTCGGACGGATGAAAGAAGGCATCGAGCTTTTGCGCGCGGTATGGCGCGATGGCGAGGTTCATCACCGCGGCAAGTACTATGAGCTCGACGGTTACGAAATCATTCCGAAGCCGGCACAAACGCCAGCGCCGATCTGGATCGCGGTGAGCCCCGAGCGAGAACAGGTGGGCGATCAAGTTGTCGATCAGGCGATGCGCCGAGTGGGAATGCTGGCCGATGGTTACATTACCATGGGCGTGACTGCAGCTGAGTTTGCCAAGCGTTGGCGTGTCATCGAGCAAGCGGCCGATCAAGCCGGCAGGGATTTATCCAACTTCGAATGCGCCATTCACGGCATGGTGAATATCAATGACGATAAGCAGACCGCGTATGCTCAGGCGAAAGATTACTTCAACCACTATTATGGACCGAGCTACCCGCCGGAGAGTTTGATCAAGGTTTGGCTCGCCCATGGGCCGCCCAAAGATTGCGCTTGCTTGATTCAGGACTGGATCGATATGGGCATCACCACGCCGGTGCTCCGTTTCACTTCGAAGGACCAGTTGCGTCAGGTGAGACGATTTATCGACGACGTGCTACCGCTATTGCGGTTGAAGTGACGGCCGCGACGCTGATAAAACAGAACCACCTGCCGAACCCGAACAATCGGCGAGATGATTCGCTCCGCTCAGAATGGCAGCGGTCGTCATCCTGAACCGAGTAAAGGATCTGTTTCGTACAGGACAACAATCATGTTTGAAGATCTCAGAGGATTTTTGACTCACCTGGAAATTCAACGCCAGCTGCTACGGGTGAACGACGCGGTGGACGTCAAGTACGAGATCGCTGCGGGGATGCGCAAGACCTCCGATATCGAAGGACCGGCGCTGCTTTTCGAGAATGTCAAAGGGTATCCCGGCTGGCGCGTGCTCGGGGGATTGTTTGCGACGCGGAAACTGGTTGCACTCGGACTCGGTGTGCCGCAAGAGCAGATGCTTGAGCGCTATTTGACTTTGGAAGACCAGCGCATTGCGCCGGAGATGGTCTCAAGCGCGCCGTGCAAGGAAATCAGATGGACCGGCGATCAAATCGATCTCTCCAAGCTACCGATCGTGACGCATGCGAGCAAAGACTGCGGGCCGTACGTGACCATCGGCGTGCAAGTCGGCAAGGATCCCGACACGCGCATCCGCAACCTCTCGATCCACCGGATGCTTGTGCTCGGCAAGGACCGGCTCTCTCTGTGGGCGCCGGCGGATCACCATCTTGGCCGGATGATTTTAAAAGCCGAGGAAAGGAAAAAAGGCCTGGAAGTCGCCACGGCGGTGGGTGTCGAGCCGGCAATCGTCGTCGGCTCTCAGGCGCGGGTGCCGTTTGGCATTGATGAATTTCATGTCGCCGGAGGTTTGCGTGGCGCCGCGGTGAAGCTCGCCAAGTGTGAAACCATCGACGTCGAAGTTCCCGCGTTCTCCGAAGTGGTCATCGAAGGAATCACCATCCCCGGTGAGCGGGTCGCCGACGGTCCGTACGGCGAATATCCCGGATGCTACAGCGAAGCCAAGCAGGCTCCGGTGCTAAAAGTCACGGCGATCACGATGCGTCAGAACCCCATCTGGCAAACCGCGCTGACCGGAATGCCGGTGACGGAAAATCATACGCTGATCGAATACGGCAATGCTGCGGTGGTCTACCGGGAGGTGAAGAAGGTCGTGCCGGAAGTGCGCGGCGTGAACATGACACCGGGGGGCACCTTTCGCCATCACGTGGTGGTTTCGATCAAAAAGCGAGCCGAGAACGAAGGCCGGAACGTCATTCTCGCGCTGCTGTCCATGGGCATCGGTCTCAAACAGGTCATTGTCGTCGACGATGATATCGATCCCTTCGATCCCATGCAGGTGGATTGGGCGATGGCGACTCGTTTTCAAGCCGATAAGGATGCGATCATCATTCCGCGCATCGCCTGCTCGACATTGGATCCATCTTGTCCCGAAGCACGAGTCACCGCCGGATTGGGCATCGATGCGACCGCCCCGATGAAGGAGCGCTGGAGATTTGAAAAGGTCGAGATTCCAGGCGTCGATGGGGTGAAATACATTTGAGCTTCGGCCCGAGAATCGTGGGAGAATATTAGTTCTATACTTTGTCATTCCCGCGGAAGCGGCAATCCAGTGGTCCTCCGAAGCCTGAATTCCGGCTCGCGCTAGCTCACGCCAGCTTGGCCGGAATGACGAATCCCGTGATGTAGCCAAATAACTCAAGCTAGCCCATGAAAAATTTCGAGTATCTGGAACCGACTAGCATTGCCGAGGCGTGTGCCTTACTGAAACAGAACGGCGACGAAGCGAAGATTTTTGCCGGCGGCGCCCATCTCACGATTTTGATGAAGCAGGGGCTTTATCAGCCCAGAGCGCTCATCAATATTAAGAAAATTGCCGAGCTCAAAGGAATTCGCTGCAGCGATGCGGAGCTGTCGATCGGTGCGCTGGTAACGCATCGCGAGCTTGAAACCTCAGCGTTGGTGCGTGACAAATTCCCAGTTCTTTGTGAGGCGGAGAGGGAAGTCGCTAATATTCGAGTGCGCCACATGGGAACCGTCGGCGGGAATCTCGCATCCGGCGAGCCGCTCACCGATCTATCGCAGATCTTCATCGCTCTCGATGGCAAGGTGAAAATCACCGGTCCGAACGGAGAGCGTACTATTCCCGTTCAGGAGTTGTTCCTCGACTTCTACACGACCAGTTTGGCGGATGACGAGATCATCACGGAAGTGATGATACCACTACTGCCGAAAAAATCGGGAATAGAATACCTGCGATTCTCCAGCAGCTCGGTGGTCGACAAACCGGCGGTGGGCGTGGCGGTGAGACTGACACTAGAGTCCCGCAACGAAATGATTGAGCTCGCGCGCGTGGTACTCGGGTGTGTGGGCGCGACTCCCGTGCGTGCTAGGAGAGCGGAAGAGATTTTAACCGGGAAACGGTTATCGCTGGATTCGGCTGTTGAAGCGGGGAAGGCAGCGTCACAGGAATGTGATCCCATAAGCGATCTGCGTGGATCCGCAGACTACAAACGTGCAATTGTCGGGACTTTGGTAAGACGGGCAGCCGTGAAAGCGTATGAGCGCGCGATGAGGAACTAAAAATTTTTAGATTTTGGATTTTCGATTGAACTGAACAACGCATGAAGAAGACGATCTCTCTTACGGTCAATGGCGTGGAAAGGACCGCTGAGGTTGAACCGCGGCTGACGCTGTTGGATCTTGTGCGCGAGCATTTTGGCCTGACGGGAGCAAAGCTCGGCTGTGATGTCCAAGTTTGCGGGGCTTGCACCCTGTTAGTCAATGGTAAACCGATCAGTGCTTGCTCAATGTTGGCGGTGGACGCGGATGGCTGTGAGGTTGTGACCATCGAAGGCTTAAGCGAACAAAACAAGCTTCATCCGGTACAGGAAGCATTCGTCGAATTTGGTGCGCTGCAGTGCGGCTATTGCACCTCCGGCTTCATTCTCACGGCCAAAGCCCTGCTCGATGAGACGCCCCATCCTTCGGAACAACAAATTCGTGATTACCTGGCGGGAAATTTGTGCCGCTGTGGCTGCTATCAGGAAATCATTCAGGCGATCAAAAACGTTGGGAGTGAGGCCTAGAAGGTGAGAGGTAAAGGGTAACGCGTAAGGGGTGAGCGGTTTGACGCCTCAGGAATTCTCGATGGAATTGGCGGATATCGGAAAAACATTTCGGCGGCTGGATTACGAAACCAAGGTGACCGGTCGTGCACAATACCTCGCCGATATGAGTCTGCCCGGAATGTGTCATGGAAAAATCCTGCGCAGCCCGTATGCGCACGCGCGAATAAAAAAAATCGATATTTCGCGCGCGTCGAAGATCCCGGGCGTGGTAGCGGTGCTGACGCGCGACGACATTCTCCACGATCAAGGCATCGAGCCTTATTACGGTCCCGTTTTCAAAGACCAAACCATCGTCGCAACAGAAAAAGTGAGGCACATGGGGGACCCGGTAGCGGCGGTTGCGGCGCTTACCGCTGATGCGGCGGAGGCGGCCATCGCTTCGATCGAAGTAGATTACGAACAATTACCAGCGGTCCTCGATGTGCACGAAGCGCTCAAGCCCAACGCCACACTCGTTCATGATTCGGTCAAGCTTCCAGAGTCCGGCTTTGCTGATCTTGCTGAACTGAAGCCCGTCGAAGGAACCAACGTGTGCACCCATTTCAAGCTCAACCGCGGCAACATCGAAAAGGGCTTTGTCGAGGCGGATCAAATTTTCGAGGACACATTTACCTTGCCCGCAACCCAGCATAGTTTTCTCGAGACTCACGCTTGTATTGCTGCGGTGGATCCGGGCCACCGGATTACCGTGTGGGCGACCACGCAAAATCCTTTTGTGGTTCGAACGCAACTTGCGAACATCTTCAAAGTGCCGGTTTCAAAAGTGCGAGTCATCGTGCCCTATTTGGGCGGCGGCTATGGCGGCAAAGTTTATCCGAAAGTCGAACCGATTACGGTGGCGCTGGCGCAAAAAGCGGGTCGCCCGGTGCGGGTCGTGCTCTCGCGCGAAGAAGTATTCTACACCATCACCAAGCACGCGGCGGTGATTCGCATGAAGACCGGCGTCAAAAACGACGGCACGTTGGTGGCGCGGGAATGCGAGATTCATCTCGACACGGGCGCGTATGCGGAAATCGGTCCCCGGGTGGCGAAAAAATCGGGTTATACCGCTGCGGGACCGTACAAAATTCCCCACTTGAAAATCGATTCGTATTCCGTTTACACGAACAAACCTCCGGCAGGCGCGTTTCGCGGTTTTGGCGTCTCGCAATCCGCCTGGGCGGTGGAATCGCAGATGGACATCATTGCCGCTGCTCTTCACATGGATCCGCTCGAAATCAGAAAAAAGAACGGTTACGACGAAGGCGATAAATTCGTAACCGAAGAAACTCTGCGTGCGGTCGGCCTGAAAGAATGTCTGAAGGAGGTGGCGGAATCGATCGGGTGGGAATCCAATAGGACCAGCGATTCGAAAATCAAAAAAGATTCAGCGGTCGGAAGTGCCCGCCGCGGTAAGGGGCTCGCCTGCATGATCAAAGCGACGATCACGCCGTCGATTTCTTGCGCGGTGGTAAAGCTCAATGAGGATGCCAGCCTATCCTTATATACCGGCACGGTTGAGATGGGGCAGGGATCCGAAACGGTATTGGCCCAGATCGCCGGCAAGGAGCTCGGGATTCCGTTAGAGAAAATTCAAGTGCTCGGCGTCGATACTGACGTTGTTCCGTACGATCTGACGACCTCTTCCAGTCGCTCGACTTTTCACATGGGCAAAGCCGTGCAACTCGCGGCCCGGGATATTCTGCGACAGCTGACGGCGATCGCTGCCACGGAGTACAGCGTTCCGGAAGAAAAGATCACGTGCGCCGAAGGCAAGCTCCGTCTCCCGGAAACCCAAGTAGATTATGCCGAGCTGATGTTCAAACGTTTCGGCATGCGCGGCGGCACTCTGGTTGGCGAAGGTCAGGTGAAGACTTCTACGAAAGATGAATACGGAGAGAAAAGCACGTCGGCATTTTGGTTTCTTGCTGCCGGGGCAGCGGAAGTTGAAGTCGATATCGATACGGGCAAGTTCAAGCTGCTCAAATATGCGACCGCGGTCGATGTCGGCAAGGCGCTCAACCCGCTCGGTTGCCGACAGCAACTCGCCGGCGCCGCGATTACCGGCATCGGTCAGGCGATGTTTGAAGAAATTGCTTATGACAATGGGCAGTTGATCAATCCAAATCTTGTCGATTACATTTTGCCTTCGCTCGGCGACGTGCCGGCGACAATCGATACGATTTGCGTCGAGGTGCCGGACCCAACCGGTCCTTTCGGCGCCAAAGGCATTGGCGAGAGCGCGCTCATTCCGGTGGCGCCGGCGATTGCAAATGCGATCTACGACGCGGTCGGCATACGCATCAAAGATCTACCGATCAAGGCGGAGAAAGTTTATCTCGGCTTGCGTGGTATCGAATAGGGAATGAAACCCATCCGCAACGGATTTTTCCTCAGCGTTGTTGCGATCGCTGCGGCCGCTTGCCACTCCGAGGTATTGGAGCGACAAGCAGGGCAGATTCGTGAGCAGGAACAAGAGATTGCCCGCCAGCGCAAAGAATTGGAAGCCCTCGCCGCTGGACAACAGGTTCAGGACCAAAAACAGCAAGATTGCAACCGCGCCTTTCGCGACTATTTTGACAAAGCGCAACAATCGACAGATCGCGAGCAGACGATCGCGCTTTACCGCGATGGCTTGGCGATTTGCCCAGACGATGATGTCGCCCATTACGAATTGGGCCGGACGCTGGCGGATGCGGGGCGCCGCACTGAGGCAGAAAGAGAATACGAAGCCGCTCTCAAGATCAATCCGGATTTCGCTGATGCTCGGCGCCAACTCGAGGCGCTTCGCTCGAACCGCTAACGATTCTCACTAATCCACGCGCTTCATTGGAGGATGAGATGACACGCCTGCTCGTTTTATCGTTCTCAATTCTTCTGTGGAGCTTACCTGCACACGCGGTGGATGAAAAAAAGCTTGTCGATCTGACTTATTCCTTTAACGAAACTACACAGCACTGGCCCACCGCGAAGCCTTTTCATCTGGAAAAAATCAGCGAGGGCAGAACACCGGCAGGTTATTGGTATTCGTCCTATGAGTACAGTGGTTCCGAGCACGTCGGCACTCACATGGATGCCCCGTTTCATTTTGCCGAGGGAAAGTGGACGACCGACCAGGTACCACTTTCCCAGACCGTGGGACCGGGCGTCGTGATCGATGTGCGCCGCCAAAGCGAAAAAAATCATGATTACCGGTTACGAGTTGAAGACGTGATAGGTTGGGAAAAAATTCACGGCCGAATAGTAGCTGGTTCCATCGTGCTGGCGCGCACCGGCTGGGGACAATACTGGGATGATCGCAAACGTTACTTCGGCACCGATGAAGAGGGGAACGTCACTGACCTTCACTTCCCCGGGCTGTCGAGGGAACTTGCGGACTTTCTCGTAAAGCAAAGAAGCGTCAAGGCGGTGGGAATCGACACCCCGAGCATCGATCACGGTCCCTCGCAAGATTTTCCTGTCCATCAAATCCTCGGAGCTTCTAATGTGCCGATCTTCGAAAACGTCGCCTCAATGGAACGTTTGCCCCCAAAAGGAGCAACTATCTTCGCGCTGCCAATGAAGATTGCCGGCGGAAGCGGCGCGCCGCTCAGGATCCTTGCGATTTTGCCATAACCGCGCAAGAACCGATTCGGCGCGGTTGATGCTCGTCGATAATAGCTTTCCGTTTTTGCTTTCGAATCACAAAAACAATATATTTTGCCGTCGCTTAAGGAGGAACCGTATGACCGAAGGAACCTTTAGCCGAAAACTGCGCTTCATCGCCTGCATCGTCGGATGCTGGCTCGGTCTTGCGGCAACGGTTTCGGCGGCAGACATTCAGATGCAAGTGCAAGCAGCGCCGGGTCAATCGAGCGCGCTCTCACCGACAGGTAAGTTGTTGACGATCGAGGACGCCGTGCGTATCGGGTTGGAAAATCACCCCAGAATTAGCGCGGCAAGCGAGCGGGTGGGATCGCAACAGGCGGTGCTCGGGCAACAGATGTCGGCGTATTATCCAACGATCGTCATGAGCAATTCGTACCGGACCAGCCAGAGCAGCACCAACGGCGGCAATGATCATGCGGCGGACACGTTTTCGAGCCAGGCAGCCTTCAATATGACCTTGTATAACTTCGGTAAACGAGAAGGCAACGTTCAAGCAGCACGCGAAACGCTCGAAGCGACCAGACAAGACTACCAGAGTACCAATCAGGATATTATTCTGGCGATCAAACAGGCTTACTATATTTACTTGGGCGCACAGGCGCTCGTGAACGTGCGCAAGGATACGGTGCGCAGCCGAGAACTTCTGGTCCAGCAAGCTCGAGGGTTCTACGAAGTCGGGACCCGGGCGAGAATCGATGTCGCCCGAGCGGAAGCTAACCTCTATACGGCGCAAGCCGACCTGATCGCGGCCGAGAACGCCGTCAAAGTGGCTTGGGTAACGCTCAGAAATGCCATGGGATCACCGCGTTTACCCGAACAACCGGTGGCGGAGGACTCGCCTGAGGTGCAGTTCTCGATGAACTTGGCCGGGGCCAGGGACGTCGCCTTCGATGCGCGCACGGAGTTGAAGAGCTTCGACGCGCAACGGCGCGCGTCCGATCAGCTCATTGCGGTCGCACGACGAGGCCATTTGCCGGACATCATCTTTGACGCCAGCTATGGGCGGCGTCACGTGAGCGATCAAACCGGTCTCAACACATTCCCGCTTCAGCCTACATGGACGGTTCAGTTGAGCTTGAATATTCCGATCTTCGATGGCTTCCGTACCACCAATCGGGTCGAGGAAACTTTGCATAACTATTACAATGTCAAGGCTCAGGAAGAGGATCGCCGACAGCAGATTGCGCTAGAGGTCGAGCAGAGCTACCTTAGGGTAGTGGAAACTCAGGAACGCATTAATGCCACAGAATCCGCGGCAAAGGCGGCAAAGGAAAACCTGGACCTCGCTCGAGGGCGATATGAGGTAGGCGTCGGATCGATTATCGAAGTGACCGACGCCGAGACTATTTACACCGACGCGCAAACCACCTATATACGGACAATTTACGACTACAAGATCGCCGATGCCCAGCTAGCTCGGGCGATGGGGGATACCCGAGTCGGCGTGTTGAAACCAGGATCGATCAAGTGAAGAAACGGAGAGCTGAAAGGGTCGCGGTATGAGGCGCTCGTTCTGGGTCATTGGTCTTCTCATCGTGGTGGGAGGATTCGCTGGCTTTCAGCAATACTCCTCGTGGTCGCTCAACAGACCCCAGGCCGATTCGCAGACAAAGTCGGACAACACCGCTGGGGAAAGAGCAGGCCCTCAAGGCCGCAGCGGCGGTCGCGCGCGGGGCGGTGAAGCTGTGCCGGTCACAGTTGCGACTGCAATTCAAAAGAACGTCCCGGTGCAAATTCGCGCGGTCGGCAATGTTGAGCCGTATTCGACGGTCTCGATCAAAAGTCAGGTCACCGGCGTTATCACCCAAGCGCATTTCAAAGAAGGGCAAGATGTCAAGAAGGGACAATTGCTTTTCACGATCGATCCCCGTCCACTCGAAGCGGCTTTGAAGCAGGCTGAGGCTAATTTGGCACGCGATGCCGCGCAGCTCAATAACTGGCGCGAGCAGGTGAAGCGGTACCGCGAATTGGTGGACAAACAGTATGTGTCGAAAGAGCAGTACGATCAAATCAAGACTAATGCTGATGCTGCCGAGGCCGTGGTTGATGCCGACAAGGCGGCAGTGGACAATGCCAAAGTCCAGCTCAGCTACTGCTATATCTATTCGCCAGTGAACGGCCGGGTCGGGAGCCTGCTCGTCAATGAAGGCAACTTGGTTCGAGTGAATGATGGCACGCCGCTACTGGTCATCAATCAACTGGTCCCAATCAATGTCACTTTTTCTGTTCCCGAACAGTACCTAGCCGATATTAAACAGCGAATGGCGGCCGGCACGCTTGGAGTGGATGCCATTTTCCCCTCTGATGCAGCCCGCCCAGAGCACGGTGTTCTTGCTTTTGTCGATAACACGGTGGACCGCACCACGGGCACGATCAAACTCAAGGCCGAGTTTAAGAATTCGGATCTACGGCTTTGGCCGGGTCAGTATACCAATATAGCCTTGACTCTCTCGACGCAGGAAGGGGCCGTGGTGGTTCCTTCGGATGCGATTCAGGTCGGGCCTGAAGGGCAACAAGTTTTCGTCGTGAAAGAGGACAAGCGAGTCGAAGTCCGGCCGGTTACCGTGGGCCAAAGTCAGGAAGGCGAATCCATCATTACAAAAGGTCTAGCGCCGGGCGAGGTCCTTGTCCGTGAAGGACAGTTTTTACTTGGTCCTAACTCTCGAGTTGAGATTAAGACCGCGGGTGCCGATGCGTCCAACAGCGGTGGGCAAGGCAGAAAGGGACAAGGGGAACGCGGTAAGACGAAGAGCCAGAGCGATCAGCGAGGTGCATCATGAACATCTCCGGACTTTTCATCCGGCGCCCGGTGACCACCACGCTGGTCATGGTCGGAATCCTGATTTTTGGGATACTCGGTTACAAATCCCTCGCGGTCAGCGATTTGCCGACGGTGGATTTTCCCACGATCACCGTCAGCGCCAATTTATCGGGGGCCAGCGCCGAGACCATGGCTTCATCCGTGGCGACTCCCTTGGAAAAAAACTTTTCCACGATCGCAGGGCTCGATTCGATGAGCTCCACGAGCACACTTGGCCGCACGCAAATTACCCTGCAATTTACCTTGAGCCGCAACATTGATGCGGCCGCCCAAGACGTACAGTCAATGATCGCGCGCTCGGCGCGCGACTTGCCGCCAAGCATGACGACTCCGCCTTCCTATCGTAAGGTCAACCCGGCCAACAATTCGATCCTGCTATTGGCGTTAACGTCAGATACGCTTCCTTTGTCGACGGTTGATGAGTTTGCCCAGACGATTCTGGCGCAGCGTATTTCGATGGTGAGCGGGGTCGCTCAGGTCGACGTTTTTGGTTCGCAGAAGTACGCGGTCCGGGTGCAGCTCGACCCGAATCAGATGGGTGTCAGACAAATCGGTCTCGACGATGTCGTGGCGGCGATCCAGCGGAGCAATGTCGATTTGCCGGTCGGCACGCTAAACGCGCCGACCCGCGCGTACACTTTCGTTTCCAACGGTCAGCTCCTCAACGCGGCCGCGTTTCAGTCCATGGTCGTGACCTACCGTAACGGCGCGCCGGTGCGGATCCAAGATATCGGCAAAGCGATCGACTCGGTCGAAAACAATCAGGTTGCGAGCTGGTTCAAAGACAAGAAGGCGGTCATTCTCGGCGTGCAGCGGCAGCCCGGGGCGAATGTGGTCGGGGTTGTCGACGCGATCAAAGAGATTCTTCCGGGCTTGCGCTTGCAGATCCCGCAGTCGGTCAAACTGGATCTATTTTTCGATCGCACCGAATCGATTCGCGATTCCGTGCACGACGTTCAGCTGACGCTGGTGGGTACGATTATACTGGTCGTGCTGGTTATTTTCTTGTTCCTACGCAACGTGTCCGCGACGATTATCCCAAGTTTGGCTCTGCCCATGTCGATCGTTGGCACTTTTGCCGTCATGTATTTGCTGGACTATAGCCTCGATAACCTGTCGTTGATGGCTTTGACTCTCGCGGTCGGCTTTGTCGTTGACGACGCGATCGTGGTCCTGGAAAACATTGTCCGACATATGGAAGAGGGCGAGAAGCCCTATGAAGCCGCCGTCAAGGGGGCTCTAGAGATCGGGTTTACAATTGTTTCCATGACGATTTCGCTGGTCGCCGCTTTTATCCCGATCCTCTTCATGAGCGGTATGCTGGGACGGCTGCTCCGCGAGTTTGCGGTGACGATCTGCGTGTCGATTTTAGTATCGGGGTTTATTTCCTTAACCCTTACGCCGATGCTGTGCAGCCGCTATTTGCGTCCGCCTGCGGACCAGAAACACGGACGGTTATACCATTTCCTGGGCCGTTGCCTGGATCTCATGAACAAAGGTTATGAGATCTCGCTCGCGTGGGTAATGCGGCATCACGTTACGACGATGCTGGCGTCGCTAGTCGTTCTCGCGGCGACCGTGCACATGTTCGGACTGGTACCGAAGGGATTTATTCCGAGCGAAGATACCGGTCAGATTTTAATTAATACCGAGGGCGCGCAAGGGGTTTCGTTTGAACAGATGTCGCGCAATCAGCAGCAGCTCGCTGACATCGTGCTGAAAGATCCAAATGTCGAAGCATTTTTCTCCAGTGTCGGAATCGGCGGGGTGGGATTATCGGGAAATACGGGCCGAATCTTCATGAAGCTCAAACCGCGATCGGAGCGGCCGCTCGTTTGTTCTACGTTCTTTGGAATAAAATCTTGTCGCTCGCTCGGAGCGGACGAGTTGATCCGGGAAATGCGCCCCAAACTGGCACGCGTCCCGGGGATCCGAGTTTCTTTGCAGAATCCGCCCGTAATCCGGGTTGGCGGCCGGCTTAGCCGGAGCCTGTATCAATTTACTTTGCAGAGCCCGGATGCGCCCGAGCTTTATCGAAATGCGGCGTTGTTTGAAGACCGCTTGCGCGCATTACCTGACTTTCGCGATGTCAGCAGTGATCTCCAACTTAGAAATCCACAATTACAAGTCGTGATGGATCGTGACCGAGCTTCAGCTCTGGGGATAACCGCGCAGGGGATTTCACAGCGCCAGCTCGAGGAAGCCTTTTGGAACTCCTACTCCACCCGGCAGGTCTCGACCATCAATACGCCGAACAACCAGTATCAAGTCATCGTGGAGCTGGATCCGAAATATCAGAACGATCCCTCGGCGTTGTCGATGCTCTACATTCGTTCCACCAGTACGCAAAATTCCACTGCCCAGCCGATGATTCCGCTCGGCGCGCTCGCGACGCTGACTTATACCGTGGGGCCGCTCTCCGTGAACCATTCCGGTCAGCTGCCATCCGCGACGATCTCGTTCAATTTGCGTGAAGGAGTAGCGCTGGGCGACGCGGTCGGACAGATTAATCAACTGGCGCGCGAAACCCTGCCGGCAACCATCAGCACCAGTTTTCAAGGCACGGCTCAGGAATTTCAATCGTCCATCAAGAGCTTGTGGGTTCTCTTGGCGCTCGCCGTTTTCGTCGTTTATCTGGTGTTAGGGATCCTCTATGAGAGTTTCATTCATCCCTTGACGATTCTTTCAGGGCTTCCGTCTGCTGGTCTGGGAGCGCTGATCGCCTTGTATCTTTTCAACATGGATCTCAGCATTTATGCTTTTGTGGGTTTGATCATGCTGATTGGTATCGTCAAGAAAAACGCGATCATGATGATCGACTTCGCGCTTGAGGGGCAGCGCAATGAGGGTAAGCCTCCCGCTCAAGCGATCTACGAGGGTGCGCTGGTGCGCTTCCGGCCCATCATGATGACCACCATGGCAGCAATTTTCGGCGCGCTGCCGATCGCCATCGGGTGGGGTGCGGGCGCCGAAGCGCGCCAACCGCTCGGCGTGGCAGTAGTGGGCGGTTTGGTCATCTCGCAGGTTCTGACGCTCTACATTACGCCCGTGGTTTACCTCTATCTTGAGAAGTGCCAGGAATTCTTCGTTTCGCTTCCTGCAAGGCTACGCGCTTCCAGAGGCAGCGCGCGAACAGACAGAGCTCCGGCCACGCCGCAAATGAGGATCGAGTCCGTCTCGGAAAAACTGCGTTAAGCCGGTTTGGGTATCAGGCATCTTCAACAGTCGGGCTACCGTGCCTACAGTCGGTAGCCCGATTTTTTTCCAGCTCCAATGGCATCGCAAGGTCATAGCGTGATCGCGCATATAAAGCGCAGTTATTGGGTGCTGGCGACGGTCTTGGCTTTTTTAGGCGCGGCAACGTTTTTTGCGCGCTGGTGGGCTGCGACTGATACTCCGGGTTACAGTAGATTAGGAAAAGCCAACCCAGCGCCGCAAGCCCTGGCCGAGACCAAACCGCTCGCGGTACGAGTGACTGGCGAGCTTGCAGCCCTGAATGCAGTCGATGTGAGGTCCACTCTCGCCGGCAGCGTAAGCGCAATACGCTTCAAGACCGGCGAGCGCGTGCCGGCCAACTCGATCGTCGCCATGGTTGAGCCCAGCAATGGGATACAAAGTCCAGGGGCACTGGAAGCGGCGCTTCAGAGAGCTCAAGACGATTGGACGAAAAAGAAGGAACAAGCCGCTGCGATTGAGTCGGAACTGGCGCGTGCGGAGGAGTGGCAACGCGAAGATTTGATCGCACGACGTGATTTGGAGCAAACCAATGCGCAAGCTGATCTGGCACGCGCGCAACTCCGATTAGCGCAAGCGCGAGTCGCCCAGCAACAAGCTATGTTGGCGCAGCGCCGCGCGTTGGAGCGTCAGGCGCGGATACTTGCTCCGATAGCCGGGGTAGTCGTTCACCGCTGGCTTGATGTTGGTGCAACGGTTAATGAAGCTACGGCGATTCTTAGCATTGCCGACGTGGATCGACTAAAGCTAATCTCCAGAATATCGGCTCGGGAAGCCACCGAGGTTCGCGCAGGAATGACGGCGCGCGTCACCACTGCGGCGGCGTCGGGAAAAACGTTTTCAGGAAAGGTTGTACGCGTTAGCCGCGCATCGGAGGTGCCTGAACAAACCGAGATCGAAATCGAAGTGACGTCCGACGACGGCGGATTGCGCCCTGGAATGGTGGTCGAGGCGACTGTAGGAACAAACCCAGGTAAAGATCGCTCGTAGACGCTCTACCATCGCAAAGGATTCAGCGCTTTACTAACGCTGTCGACGTCCTGACGGAGCTGATCGAAGACCCCCTTTGCTTCGTCATCCGTGCTCGTCGTCGCCCGCTTGATTGCTGTCTCCTTCGGATTCGGGTCGGCCTGAGTTTGAATCGGGCCTTTGACAAGCACCCGTGATGGTAGCTCCGGTGCGGCTGCGGCGCTTGCTGTCTCCGCCTGCTTTGTCTCGGGAGCGGTTTCTTTTCCAATCTCGACGTTCCCAGGGTTCAAAAATAGTGGACCCTTTTCCACCGATAGTTTCGGCTCCAGTTCGAGTTTGGTGTTCGCCCGGGATTTCTCGACTGTCGCCGCCTTTGCTTCTTCTGCCGTCGGCGGTTTTTCAAATTGTGCGGGCTGCACACCTCTGGCTGCGAGCTTCTGGTCGATGCTGCTCAGTACACCACTGCTTTGCACGTCCTTCGGCGGCTCCTGAGTTTGCGCCGCATTGGCGATAACCTGTTGCACCGCAGCAGCGTTTTTGAATCCCTCCGCCGGCTCGGGCGGAGGCGGCAACTCTGTGCCGTCTTTGCCGCTCCGCTTTAGATTAGAGTCCACCGAACTTAGCAGCGCAGCAGTATTTGTTGCTTCTGGAGGTGATTGGGCTAAATCACCAGTGTTCGGGAGGTCGGCCATCGGGGGTTCCATAGTGGTTTGAGCTACTGGATCGATGCCCTTTTGCTTCAGTGAATCATCAATCTGAGCCACCACGTTACTGGCTTTGCCGCCACCGGTCGAAGCGCTGGTTTTTGACGCTGCTACCGCAGTCGATTCCTGCTTTTTTTGAGCCTCTTTTTGTGCTTGCCCACGCTTGGCAAGCGTTTCCGTGATAGTTTCGTTCGGTTGCTCTTCTTTTGTGCTGCTGCTGGAGGAGAAAGGATTTAGTTTATCCGCCACGCGTCGGATCAGACTTTTTTCGTCGCCAGGCTCCTCGTGAACGACCTCCGTTTTCGCTACCAGGTTCATGTCCTTCAGCTTGGCGAGGGCTGGATCTTCCTTCACCTCCGGCGTCGGTGCAGTTGCCGGACGGCGATCTCGCATAAGCAGCAGCGCTAAAGGATCCCGTTTTTCTTTGTCGAGTGACGCCAATTGAGTCTTGGCATCGGCGGCAAATTTAGTTTCTGGGTAATGCTCGATGAGTGCCTCATAGGCGAGCCCCGCACGAACTAGATTTTTTTCGTTTCGATAGCTCTCACCGAGATAAAAAAGACTTTTGACCGCCGTCGGCGTGTCTTTGTATTTGCGCACAATCTCTTCAAACCGATCGCGCGCCGCCGGATATTTCTCTTGCTTGAAATAAAAAAACGCGACGTTGAACTCGTGTTCAGCCAAATACTCGAGGCACTTTGCCAGTTTCTCTTTGGCCTCGGCGGCCTGAGCCGATTTTGGATAGGTGCTAATGACATTTTCGAAATAGCCCTTGGCGATTTCGGTATTTTTCTGGTCGCGGTCTGTACTGGTGAATTGGTCAAAGTGGGCTTGACCTAAGCGTAGCAGGACGAACGGAATATTTTCGTTCGTCGGATGCATCGACTGGTATTCTTTGAAAGCATTAATGGCTTCAGGATATTGCTGATTCAAGTAGTACGCATCGGCAATTTTCAATTCGACCTGAGTTATTTCCGGAGCGAACGGATAATCGGTTCTAAGCTTAGAAAAGTGATCGATGGCCCGGACGTAACGCTTTTCATTGAAGCTGCGCATGCCTTCTTCGTATAAAGCCTCAGCGGTCGCGTCAGCTTTTGGGCCGCTACTCCAGGAAAACGAAGGGAGGGAAGGCGTCGAAATCGACGAACAGCCGGAGGACGAAACCGCAAGGCAAACGAGACAGAGCCAACGCTTCAGTTTCATAGGCAATGCACCCCTTGTTTATCGTGCCGATAATATACGGTAATCCTGCAATCAGTCAAGTTTTCCACAGCGGAAATTAGAACCGGATCATCTCGGTGCCATCCTGTACGATATGGCTCAGCTAGATCTGCCATACTGCAGAGCTTCCGCCTATCATTCGCGAAGCTTGCAAAGGGTCTCCGTAACCGAAGCACGCTCCTGCATCACGCGCGAATACTCTCGGGAAACTGATCGCTCGATCTGAAGCTCATTACGCAATGCCAGCAAAACTTCGCGAGGACTTTTTTTGCTGAATACGTTGTCGAAACAGCAATACGTCTGACGACCGACTTCTTTAACGGCGAATAGCAACTCAAAGAGACGGATTGTGATTGCGCTTCATTGCTGCAGCTCGTTTTTCGGCAACACCCGCAAATTGAACTGCGTCTGATTCGAGCGAAACACGAATGGCCACACCGGAGGAAAGGCTACGTAGGCCGTAGTCTCGAGTGCAGAGTAGATCGGATCGCCCGGCGGACCTTTATCATCATGAATCGTCACCACGTACTCGCCCGGCGCGACCTCGGGGATATTGAACTGAAGAAATTTGTCTTCGATCCAAACCAATTCTTCGCCGGGTACATCGCGGCGCTCCGGCCTCGCGGCGATGAGTTTCAGCTGCGGCCAGTCCAAAATTTTATCGCCGATCTCGACCCGCGGCCAGCCCACCAAGTACTCCATTGAAACCGTGACGGTGGTTGCCGGCGCGCCTTCGATCGGGGTCACGCTGACGATACGCGGTGCGCACGACAGATTCGCTACAGCCACGATCACGGCAGACAAACAAAGAGATATTCTGAAGCTAGGTCGTATGCGCTGCATGGGTAGGGATTCAAACTCACACAAATTTCTGGGGGTCAGCCAAGTCAAGGCTCTATTGCCTGCACTTAGACTCTTTGCGACCACATTTGGTTCCTTTCTTTGCTCCAAATCATTCCAAAACCGGTCAATTTGACCGTATTTATAAGACTCAAGTCGTAGAAGAGTGAGGTGAGGCCCTAAAAATCATACTAGCCGCGTATTGCTGGTAACGAGAATATTCAAGTAAAAGCTTAGGAAAACTTGGCGCCACGGACGCGCCGAGAAATCTTTGGCCTTGGAATTCATAGACGTTTAAAATAGCACAGATTCGGAGCACAAGGAGGCAAAATGAAGAAGAGGTTCGTTAAACTAGCATTGCTGTCGGCGGTGCTGTTTGCTGCGGCCCCGGCATTTGCTCAAAGTGTCGATGACAAGATCAAGACTCTTGAGCAAGAGCTGTCGCAGCTAAAAGAACAGCAGGTCGAGCTCAAGAAGGAGGCAACCGCAGCAGCAGCGGCATTGCCGACATTCGAATATCGTCCAGGCAACGGCTTGAATGTTGAAGCGGCGGATAAGGCTTGGGGTCTTCGGTTCACCATCGAGACGCATTTCCGCTATGAGTTCGAGTCTGGGCGCACTCAGCAGGGCCGGTCAAACGTCGAGCTCATGGGCCGCCGGTTCAGGCCTGGGATTCTATACTGCATCAACAACTGTCTGTGGGAAATCGAGGCGACCCTCGATCTAGATGGTTTTGGAACCGGCAACGGCAAAAATTCACTCAACACTGGCACAAGCTCGATGCTGCAGCGCGGCGCGGTGAACTTCCACGCCGAGCAGCTTCATCCGTTTATGCCGACGGTTCAGTTCGGAATGGAAGTGCAGAACGCCTTTGGGACGAGCTTGTCGCGGCAGGGTTCCGGTTCCGTCGGCGCACAGGCGGAATACGATCTCATCAGCCGCAACAACGGTTTTAACACGGGCCGTGCCGGACAAGGGGTGGTCCTCAACTGGGATGACCGGTCGCTAGGTGGCATCGGCATTCCTGGCCGCCTCGGCAAGTTCCAGATCGGGATGTCGAGCGTCGGCGAAGGCGATGACGGTCTATCGAGCTTTAAGCAGGGCGGCAAGAACTGGAATTTGTACGGCAGCATTCAGCCTTTCTCGCAGATCAAGAACAAATGGATCAGCGGTTTGACGTTTGAAGCCGGCAACTGGTTCTGCAACGTCGATACCCGCGCAGGTGCACAGAACGGCTGCGGGAGCTTCTCGATCCAAGACAACGGCGATGGCGGACGTCAAACTCTGATCACATCGGGCAATCTGGGGAAAGGGTGGGTTTTTGCTCGTGGTGCGGGTATCGTTTACAACGTCGGCCCGCAGACCTTCCGGCTCGCTTATACGAAGGAAAGCGGGGCCGATGACGGAGGCACAAGGGGCCACAAGGAATCAAAAGGCTGGTTGATCGGCAGTGATACGTACCTCTGGAGTCCGAAAGGGTTCCTGACCGGTTCGGCCACGACGCCCGGCGCGATTTTGTTTGGCACGCACTTTGAGCGCGCCAACATCGACATTGGTTGTAGCAACACACCCGGCGGGGGCAACATTTTGTGCTCCCAGACAGGGATCGGCGGAACTATCACCCAATTCCATCGCAACACGGTTCTCTTGAGAGAGTGGGATTTGTGGTATGTCCTCGCGCCACGCATGAATGTCGGCGTCAACATCCTGTGGTACAACGCGACTAACCTGGGTAACGGGGTGGGCCAGGCGGGCTATAATCTTGGACTCTGCGACAAAGTCAATGGCGGCGCGACGACGGATTGCCGTTCGGGCAAAGGCGGCGACTGGGTCGACGTGATGCTCAACTGGAGATACACATTCTAGTTTTCGAAAAAAGGTGTATGCCGCAAAAGGGGAGCTGAGTCAGCTCCCCTTTTTTTTGGTACTTCTCATCTTCCGTGCTAATTTCGTTGAATTGAAGCCGGGCGTGTCTTCTGCCGGGTGTCACGGCAAACGGCCGATAATCTGTTGAATTGAATTCTAGTTCAAGGACCAAGCGGAATTGCGTTAAAGCATTCTTGCTGCTAAATACGTGTGAAAGCTATTCGATCCTGAGGGCTAAGAGATCATGTTTGAAAGAGGAAAAGTCGCTGGCCACACAGTGGCGGTGGCCGTCGTCGCTTTGATCGGCGTTTGTATTGGCTGTAATCATGCTATTCCCAGATTCGGTGTCGGCGGTCGCTACGAAGAAGGCATGGACCAGTTTCTCCGCGGCCGCGCCGGAGATATGAATGTCGCCGTGACGTCCCTCGAATACGTAGTGAGCCAAGATCCGACTTACAAGAACAGCCTCACTTATCTCGGCCGGGCGTACTATCGAAATGGCCGTTACCAGGATGCGTTCGCCGTGTTGCAGCGCGCCTTGGCTGTCAATAAAGAAGATGAGATCGCTTGGATAGCTTTAGGGGTGACGCAACTGCGGCTGAATCAGATGGACAAGGGGATCGAGTCGCTCAAAGGCGGCATTACTTTGGCGAGCCGAGTCATGGTCGACGGATATCATAACTATTTGTACTGGGATACACGCGGACTAGTTCACGCATCTATGCGGCGTTGCGCGTTTTTGATCACAAAAGGCCCAGACGAAAAGGACGGTATCATTCAAAACACCGAACGCCTACTCGCGCTCATCGACCAAGAGGAGAATTTTCAGAGAAGTGCGAGAATTCAGAACCAGGAGCAGTACCTCGGCCAGTAGTCGTTACTCGTTTCTTTATTGACCCGGGCCGTTCTATTTCGTGCTGTCTCTGCCTTCGCTATCCCGTTGGCGGTCTCGCTGCTCGTCGTTCCGTGCTTTATCTCCTTCTTCTTCCATGCGCATGGCAACCCACTCGCCGTCCGCAACCACTTTTTGCCAATCGAGATCTCGCCCGGAGAGCATTGCCAAATCGCTCTGGATCGCCGACCGGATCGCACGGGCCGGATCCCAGTACTGACCGAAGGAGAATCTAAAGGTCTCGGTAACCCAATCCAGCCAATCGTGAATCCCGCGCATGCCTGCCTCAACGTCCTTTAAACCGGCTTCGCGGTTGTCAGTGCGGATAAGCGTCAAACCCAGATAAATGCGGGCGATACCCTCATCCTGGTTCGCGGCAAGCGACTTTTGGAGCGTGTCGCGCGCCTGAGGCAGGCGTCCGGTCAGGTATTCGGTTCTGCCGACGTAGCTCAATAGTCCTTGCTGGTAAGCAGTACCATACTTGTACGTGGGGTCCACCTGGAGAGCGCTTTGAAAATAGCCCAACGCTGTCTCATTGTCTCCTCCAAGTAGCGCTCGCCTACCATAGACAACCTCACTGCCTGCTTTCATGCTTGCACAGCCGCAAAAGAACACCAGAGACAACAACGCTAGTCTCAAGCAATTGCTCTTCATGGCGCACCTCCTAGCGCTCTGAAGGTAAGTCTCCGAGCAGCAAATTTCAATAACTCGACAGGGGTATCGCCAAGTAGCCCTTGGCGGGGCGCTTCCGCAATGAACCTTTGATTAGATGGGTAATACTCGTCTAGGCCGCGTGGGCGACAAGTAGATCGACGACGGTGGCGCAAAAAAAGGCAATGCTCACATATGCGTTCAGATCGAAAAATGCTCGATTGATGCGTGACAAATCATTGGGAGAAACGATGCGGTGTTCCCAAATTAGCACGGCAATGACCGCCAGCCAGCCGATCCAGTAGATCGTTCCCATTCCCGCACTAATGCCCACCATCGCGAGAAAAGCGATGGTACAGAGGTGGCAAAGCGTAGAGATTTGCAGTGAACGAGCAACGCCGAACCTGACCGGTACGGAAAACAGTCCTTGAACGCGGTCGAACTCGCGATCTTGCAAAGCATAAATAATGTCGAAGCCGGCGAGCCAGAAAATTACTGCCAAACCCAAGTATAACGGCACTGCTAACTCTTGCAGATCCACGGGTCTGTCCACCACAGCTAGCCAAGCACCAACGGGCGCGACAGCGAGGGCAAGACCGAGAACCAAATGCGACGCCCAGGTAAATCGCTTGGTCAGTGAGTAAGAGAATATGATGATCAGAGCGATAGGCGACAGAACAAAGCAAATCCAGTTGAGCTGATAAGCAGCGACCACGAATAACAAAGCGGCCGCGAAGGTGAGAGCGGCCGCTTCCGAAACGGTAACGATTCCTCGGGGCAATTCCCATTCTTTGGTGCGCGGATTCAAAGCATCGAATTTCCGGTCAGCTAAACGATTGAAACCCATCGCGGCAGTGCGTGCACCAATCATTGCGATGAATATCCAAAAAAGACTGCGCAAGGTCACCGGGTGTTTAGGCCAAGCCAGTGCAACTGACGAAAGCGCGAACGGCAGGGCGAAAACCGTGTGAGAGAAGCGAACGAGACGGCCGTAATTGATGATTTGAGATTTTAGATTGTCGATTTTCGATTGCGGCAAGATTGCAACCTTCAGATCCCTAGCTTATGCCAAATTGTATCAATGTACCGTTTGGTTTTCTCGTCCATGGTAATGGCGTCCGGCCACTCGCGCTCAAAACCCTCGCCGTGCCACTTTCGGGTCGCATCGATGCCCACTTTGGAGCCGAATCCCAGACGGGGTGCGGCGTGGTCCAATACGTCCACCGGCCCGTCGAGAAATACCATGTCGCGTTTCGGGTCGATGTGGTTGCCGACAATCCAGGTTACCTCCGAAAGATCCTGAATGTTAACGTCGTGATCGACCACGATCAAAATCTTCGTAAACATCATCTGCCCTAGGCCCCACAGTGCGTGCATCACTTTGCGCGCGTGGGCAGGATACTCCTTTTTGATCGACACGATGGCTAGGTTGTGAAAGACCCCGTGGACCGGCAGATTCATGTCAGCGATTTCCGGCAACGTAACTCGGACGAGTGGCAGAAACAATCGTTCTGTTGTTTTTCCCAAATAGACGTCCTCCATCGGCGGACGGCCGACGATGGTCGTAGGATAAACAGGATTTTTTCGGTGGGTGATGCAGGTCACGTGGAATACGGGATACTCATCGGCGAGGGAATAAAAGCCGGTATGATCGCCAAACGGTCCTTCGCGCCGAAGCGGCTCCGAGGGATCGACGTACCCTTCAATTACGATATCGGTATCGGCTGGCACCTCGATATCGACGGTGATGCCTCTGGTAAGCTCAACGCCCTTGTTGCGCAGAAACCCGGCAAAAAGAATTTCATCGATCTGATCCGGCAGTGGCGCCGTGGCGGCATAGATCATAGCCGGATCGCCGCCAAGACAAACCGCCAACTCCATTTTGCCGGCGGATTCCTTCTGATGCTGAAAATGACGCGCGCCGACTTTGTGCAAGTGCCAATGCATTCCAGTGGTACGCGCGTCGAAGACCTGCATACGGTACAGACCGACGTTGCGCGTGCCTTTGACAGGCTCTTTTGAAAAAACCATCGGCAGAGTAATGAACGGCCCGGCATCGCCTGGCCAACAGGTTAAAACCGGCAAAATATTCAAGTCCGGCTCGCGCTGAACGACTTCGTGGCAGGCGCCGTCGCTCACAATTTTGGGCGGAAGTCCGGCGAGTTTAATCAGCTCTCCCGCGAGCTGAATCTTGTCTTTGAATGTCCGCGGCGGCTGGATTTGGATAAGCTTCGAAATCTTTTTTGCGATTTCTTCTATGTCGTTCACACCGAGCGCTATTGACATGCGCTTCATCGAACCAAAGGCATTGATCAAAAGGGGAATCTTTTTGCCGACGACGTTCTCGAAGAGCAGCGCCGGACCGCCGGCTTTCATGACTCGGTCAGCAATTTCTGCGATCTCCAATTCCGCTTTAACCGGATGGGCGATCCGCCTGAGCTCGCCGGCGTTCTCTAAAACTTGAACGAAATCTGACAGGTTGGTATATGGCATCTGCTTGCAGAGAGCACGTAAGTGAAAAGGATTACCCCGAGAAAAATCTTGAAGTCAAGCCGATGTCGACCGGGCCAAAACTCGCCCGATATCCGAAAACCTTCCTGCCAAAGTATCGCCCCAGGTAAATGAGCCAAAAAAAAAGGAACCCGCGGGTTTTCACCGAGTCTGATACCGCATACGCCGACCGATGGATCGCGTCAATTGTGGTGTTGACGCTGACCCTCGTCTCGTTTGGTCCAATACTCTGGAATCAGTTTGTCGAGTGGGACGATTACGAAAATTATCTCAGCAATGTTAATTACCGCGGGCTGGGTTGGGCACAGCTAAGTTGGATGTTTACCACGGTTCATATGGGGCCGTATCAACCGCTTAGCTGGGTGACCCTTGGCCTTGATTACTTGATCTGGGGAATGAACCCGACCGGCTATCATTTGACCAGCCTGCTATTTCATGCCGCCAACGCAGTTTTTTTTTATTTCATCTCCCGCCGCATGTTAGAAATCCTTTGGCCACAGGCGCCGAATCAAGCACGATGGAAACACAGCACGGCTGCAGCGTTCGCGGCGCTTTTCTTTTCCGTTCATCCTTTGCGTGTGGAGTCTGTGGCATGGGCGACGGAGCGACGCGATGTCGTGTCCGGGTTCTTTTATCTTGCCACGGTTTACTGCTATTTGAGGGCAAATACGAACCTCGACTCGCAATCCCGACGATGGTTCGCCGCGGCACTCACTTGCTATATTCTGTCACTTCTGGGGAAAGCAACAGCGATAGCGCTGCCAATAGTACTTCTCATCCTGGATATTTTTCCGTTACGCAGGTTGGATGGTGATCCGCGAACTTGGTGGATTACACCTTCCCGGGAAATTCTTCGGGAAAAACTCCTATTCGTTTTGCCGGCTATTCCGTTTGCGCTAATTGCTTTTTTGGGACAGCAGCATGTATACGCCATCAAATCATTGGAGACCTTCGGCTTCGAATCGCGAGTCGTGCAAGCGCTTTTCGCCGCGGGTTTTTATATCTGGAAAACCATTATACCGGTCAACCTTTCACCGCTTTACGAGATTCCGCCCGATTTTAGTTTTTGGGATCCAGTGGTTTTGTCCGGCGCGGCACTCGCGACTGGCTTCAGCGTCACCGTGCTCGTCTTCAGACGGCGCTGGCCGGCGGGTCTAGCATCCTGGATTTATTCCCTTGCGATGCTCGGGCCGGTCCTCGGGCTCGTTTCGACCGGGCCTCAATTGGCGGCGGATCGATACACTTATTTATCGTTCCTCAGTTGGGCTGTTTTGGCCGGTGCAGGATTATTGTTTATTACGCGATCCGCCGTTCGGGCGCACACCGTATTCGCGGCCTATGTGACAGCTACAATCATCGTGATGGTTTTTTCGGTATTAACTTGGCGCCAGACGATGGTGTGGCGAGATACGGGCACGCTCTGGAGCCATGTTCTCAAGCTGAACGCAAATTCCAGCATTGCTCATTACAACCTGGCGAGATTTTTGGCCAGTCATGGGGAACGGGAGAAAGCAATGGCGCATTATCGCAAGGGTCTAAACATACGTCCCGATGATGCCGAAGCGCATAATAACTTGGGTCTCTTGCTTGCCCTGAATGGACAGACCGCGGAGTCGCTGAAGGAATTTGAGGCGGCGGTGCAAAGCGACCCCGGGTATGCGAAAGCTTTCTTCAATTTGGGCAGAGTTCATGCGATTTCTGGTGAGTTGGATAAAGCGGTGGAGAATTACCAGCAAGCGGTGAAACTTGATCCAACCCAGGCAGAGATTCGTTTGGGTCTTGGCAACGCCCTCGCCCGGCAGGGGCGGTTGGAAGCAGCCGCGGCGCAATTGGAACTGGCGACGAAGCTAGAGCCTGCTTTGGCGGATGCCCGAGTGGCGTGGGCTCGTATTCTCGAAGCGCAAGGAAAGAAAATCGAGGCTGAACGGCAATACGAAGAAGCCCTGCAGCTATTGAAAGCGCACCGCGCATTGGTTTCGCCGAAGAGTGAAGTGATTCAATAAAGCGAATCGCGGGATGTCAAGAGAGGGTACGCTTTCGCCAGCCCGGCTAAAAAAACCAATGTAAAAGCTTCAAAACGCCCTGCTGCGCTGCGGAGCGGTGGTGACTCGCATTCCGCTCGGCCAGAACTTTGTGCCGATTGGCGAGATACCAGTCATAGCTCTGTACAAACATTTCTCTGTTTGAGTAGTGGGGAGTCCAGCCGAGTTTTTCACGTGGCTTGGCAACATCGAAATAAATGGATCGACCGTACATCAACGCGTGATAGTCGACTAGGGGTGAGATGCTCAGCGCAGACGCAACTTTCATAGCTGCCATGATGGGCCGCATCGGCAGTGATTTCACCTTTGAGCCGGTCCCGGCATGCTGACAGAGGTGTTCGAGCAGCTCGCGTATGGTTTCGAAACGGTCGGTGCCGCAATTGAACACGTCGGCTCCTGGTACGGCACTTGCCTGAATACAAAGTTGCGCAAAATCATCTCCGTGCACGAACTGATAAATATTTTTACCGCCGTCGAAAACGGGAATGTTCTTACCTTGAAAAATCCACTCGAAGAGAATCTGAAAGATCCCGAGTCGCCCTGGTCCTATGATCGTACAGGGGCGCACGATCGAGACGTCCAAACCTTTTCGGGCATAGTCCCAACACAAAGCCTCTCCTGACAGTTTGGCTCTGCCGTACTCTTCAACAGGGACCGGAGCCATTTCCTCCGTCACCGGATTCAACTCGGGAACTCCGTAAACCGCGCTCGATGAAGTGTAGATTATCTTCTTGACCCCTTGACGCGCGGCTGCTTCCAAAAGATTTTTCGTGCCGTCTCGGTTAACGCTCCAGAATAAGTCTTTGTCTTTCGCCATTGCCACTTGGGCGGCATTATGAAAAACGACATCTACGTCCTGACAGGCCGCGAGCAGGGCGTCCATGTCGCGAATATCGCCTTGCATGAACTCCACGCGGGAACCAATGTCGATCGGAGCATTGAGATCAAAGATCCGGACAGAATCGCCGCGCTCCAACAGTCTTCGAGTCAGCAACTCGCCAAAATAACCGGCTCCGCCGGTGACCAGAGATTTTATCATTTCGTCGTCAGAGCACGATAGGCGATTTACGCGAGAATGAAACAGCAGGACATCGCTTCACGGCGCGAAAAAGCTGAAGTCGAAAGTCGCCGCTAATAACACCAAAACGGCCAGCAGTGCGGCTCCATAGGTGGAAGGCTCTCTTGCCGTGTGTTCGATGGGGTCATCGATCAGCTCACCGCGCCGGCAAATGATCCATAGACGTGTGACGTAGTACAATAAAATCGGTTGTAAGCCCCAGAGGAGAGCGGGGCGTCGGTAAAGCAATTGAACGGTGTCGCTGTTGATGTAAAGAGTGAGAACCAGAGACGATAAAAACGCACTGCACATGCCGGCGATCGACACGGCTTCCAGATCGTTTGCTGTATAGCCGCGTCCTGGCACGGCATCTCGATCCTGCGCGCGGTGTTGAACTAAATCAGCAGCCCGTTTTAAGAATGCGAGACTGAGGAAGAGAAAAAAAGCGAAGGACAACAACCAAAGGGAAAGTACGATACCCGTCGCTTGGCTGCCGGCAACGATCCGCAGCGTATATAGGAGGGCCAGAGTCAGAACGTCGAGCAGAAGCAGGCGTTTCAAAAGAAACGAATACAAACACGTCAAAAAAAAGTACGTCGCGAGCACCTCTAGGAAAGGGCGGGGAAGCAATTTCGCGATCCCTGCGCTCACCAAAAGACATGCGAGCGTAAGCAGCAACCCGGAGCCGATCGAGATCTGGCCCGACGCGAAAGGACGATATTTCTTAATTTCATGGCGACGGTCTTCTTCGAGATCGAGGAGATCATTTACGATATAGACGGCGGAAGCACAAAAATTAAAGGAAAGAAATGCCAGTGACAATTTTGCTGCCACCGTTCCGTTAAAGATCGTGTGCGATGTAATTGCGGGGACAAAGACTAGTAAATTCTTCAACCAGTGGTGACAGCGCAGGGCACGGAACACGTCCTTGATGCCGGTGAAGGATGCCGGAAAAACCTGAATGACATGCGCTGAACGCCGCGCCGAACGCTCCACTCGCGTTGACGCATTGACTAAGACCGCGTGCCGACAGCCGCGCCAGATTTCCAGATCTGAACCCGAGTTGCCAATGTAATCAAATTGCTCGCCGCAGGTTTCAACTAAGAGCCGAAGCTTCTTTCCCGCGGTCAAATTCCGCTCTCCATTACTGCCTAACACAAGATTGAAGAGATCGAGCGGATCCACTACCGAACGG
>Ga0207701_10000602_pt1 | contig 37606 bp, 27 predicted proteins | sample KBSSwiSSwithPhiX_FD_184294 | JGI IMG/M metagenome (GOLD analysis project Ga0207701, IMG submission 184294) | Switchgrass rhizosphere bulk soil microbial communities from Kellogg Biological Station, Michigan, USA, with PhiX - S5 (SPAdes) (version 2) | ecosystem: Environmental > Terrestrial >... | reverse complement strand
CGCGGTGCAGCTCGAGCAGTCGCCGTTTCTGAGTCTTATTTCAGAGCAGCGTCTGCAGCGCACGCTCGCGCAGATGGGCCAACCCACGGACGCGCGGCTGACGGCGACACTCGCACACGAAGTCTGCGAGCGCACGTCCAGCGCCGCCTTCCTCGAAGGGTCGATTGCCAGCCTTGGCAGCCAATACGTGCTCGGGCTACGGGCCACGGATTGCCGCACCGGTGACGTCATCACCGAACAGCAGGCGCAGGCGCCGAGGAAAGAAGATGTGCTCGATGCGTTGAGCCGCATCGCCGGCGCGGTCAGAGGTCAGCTCGGCGAATCGCTCACCACAGTCGAGACCCACCGCACACCACTGCAAGAGGCCACCACGACCTCGCTCGAAGCGTGGAAGGCGTACGCCGAAGGCATGAAATTCCTGGTGTCAACAGGGGAGCCACCGAAGGCCGTGCCGCTCCTCAAGCGGGCGGTCGAGATCGATCCCACGTTCGCCGCCGCCCACGCCTCGCTGGGGTTTGCCTATGGCTTGCTTGGAGAACCGGCATTGGCCGCCCAGAGCACCCGGAGGGCGTACGAGCTGAGAAACCGGGTCAGCGATCGGGAGAAGTTCCTGATCGTGGCCGACTACGAGCTTCAGGTGACTGGCAACCTGGAGAAGGCGCGTGAGACCTGCGAGTTATGGGTGCGCACCTACCCGAGGGACATGATCCCCTATGGGAATCTGGGAGCCTTCATATACCCGACCTTCGGGCAGTTCGACAAGGGCGTCGAGGTGGCGAGCAGGATGGTGGAGATGGATCCCGAGTTCCCCGTCGGCTATCTCCAGCTTGGCTTCAACCAGCAGTTCAGCGGTCGACTCAAGGACGCAGAGGCCACATTCAACCGCGCCGCCGAGCACAAACTTGACTTGCCGGAAATCTCCGTCCAGCGCTACGACCTCGCGTTCCTCAAGGGCGACGCGGCGGGCATGACGCACGAGCACGCGCTGGCACTCGGTAAGCCCAATTGGGAGGACGAGATCGCCGCACGTGAAGGGTTCGTCCTGGCCTACTCCGGTCAGCTCCATGAAGCCAACATGCGATCGCGACACGCCGCCGACCTCGCGATGCAAACCAGCCAGCCGGGCAGGGCGGCGCTGTGGCGGATCGGGCCTGCCCTGTGGGAGGGGTTCGTCGGGAATGAAGGAGCGGCGAGGGAGGCTGCGGCGGCAGCATTGGCGCTGTCGACCGATCGCGATGTCGAATACGGCGTCGGACTGGCCCTGGCCCTGGCCGGCGATTCGGTCCGCGCACAGCAGCTCGCGGCCGATCTGGACCAGCGCTTCCCGGAGGACTCGTCGGCACAGTCCGTTTACGTCCCGGTGATCCGTGCCGTTCTCGCCTTGAAGGAACAGAAGCCAAGTGAGGCGCTCGAGCTGCTGCGCGCCGCCGCCCCCTACGATCTGGGCACGCCACTCTGTAGCGCGCCGGCCTACTTCGGCATTCTTTATCCCGTGTATGTGCGCGGTCTGGCCTATCTCGCGGCGCATCAGGCGGACGAAGCAACCGCCGAGTTTCAGAAGATCCTCGACCACCGGTCGGTCGTCGTCAGTGATCCGATTGGCGCTCTGGCCCACTTGCAACTCGGACGCGCATTGGCGATGAAGGGGGAGTCGGCACGAGCGAGGACCAGCTACCAGGAGTTCCTGACGCTCTGGAAAACTGCCGATCCTGACGTTGCGCTCCCGGAACAGGCCCGGAAGGAACTCGCCGCGCTGCGATGAGACGGCTCCTCACATGCCTTCCCACACACAGCTTCGTAAGCTTCACCGAAACGCCGCGGGACCGCGCCCGCCTGAGCGACTGAGTCGCCAGCCGTCCTGTCCTTACTTACTGACCACAGGCTCCGGACGGCTTCCAGTCGGAGGGAATGCCCCTCTCCTGAGCCGCATCATGGATCACCAACGCGAACGCACGGCGGATCGCCGTGCCGGTGACGAACAGTTCCATCGGAGTGTTCGACTCCACCGTCATGGTTCCCCGAGCGCGAGCCCTGCTAGCGCCGGCCGGGGTCTCCAGACACTGCTCGCCCGCGAGGACGAACCAGCCTTCGGGGCCCGGGTGTGTATGCACTCTGGAACTGTCTCCGGGCCGCATGACAGCGTACGAAAGGACCGCAGCATAGCTGTTCGCTGGAGGAAGCTGCAGAGGTCCGACGACGGCAATGCGCTCACCTCCACGGGGCGGACTGTCTCGGGCCCCGAATTCCGAGAGCCACACCCGCCCCTCTTCCTCCACGACGATCCCGGTCGCACTCCTGGCGGCCTCCGCAGCCTTCCTGGTAGGAAACCCGCGCAAATGCCAGTAGACGGCGGCTTGGCTGAAATGAAGCCCGGTCACCGTGCCGACGTTGAAGCAGCCATACTCCGGTCGCTTCTCGCCCGGTGGCACGTCCCTGCACGCCACCTCCGCCATGTGTTCGTGTCCGGCCGCGCCAGGTACCTGAGCCCGCTGGCTGCCAGCTGGCACGATGGGCATCAGCAGGAGCACGAGCGCCGGAATCAGTAGCGTTCTGACCATATCCGATCCTCCGCGGAAGCCCGCTCACGTCGGCAGCTCAGTAGGAACCGTCGATCGAACCTACGCCGAGCAACCATCTACCAAGTCTGCCGAGCCCGCAGCATACCGCGGAAGCAGGGATGGCTCGCAGGGTCCGAGTGCCGCGATCTCCGATAAACATGCGAAGGAATGGGCCAAGCGTTGCTGGCCGGCATCTTCAACAGCCTTCGAGGTGGTTGGCCGGGTCGATGGTTGGACGTGATGATCACGAGGGAGGTCTTTGCGCACACCTCTCATCACATCACGTCACGTGACCTTACCCGAACGGCTATACTGTGCATCCCCGACGTGGGCTCTTGACGGTGACTGGAGGCGACATGCGAATATCGGTTTTGGCTCTCCTCGCGTGGTTGATGGTCGCCGGCAACTCTGAGTCCGCTGTCATGATCTTTCACGATCGAGCCGCCTGGCAGACAGCGGTAGGGACGGGCGTGACGACGATCGATTTCGAAGGCCTGGCGCCGCGAGCGGGATCAGCAGATTTCGCGGACCTTTCACTGTCGGGCGTGGACTTTGGCCGATCGACCGTCCTCGATCCGGGCGCGGCGACTTACATTGCGGCCTGGGGAACAGGTGCAATGTTGATGCGGTTCGATCTGCTGGTGCCTGCCACCACGACGTTCTCGGCTCCAGTCACCGCCTTTGGGTTCGACTATGGTGCCAGCGCCTGCATCCTGGTCGGGCCGTGCGGTCCGGCTCAAAGTGGGCGGCCAGGGCAGGTCACCCTCGTGCTCTCGAGCGGAGATGTCGTCGTGAGCTCCGCACCGATGCCGCCTTTGCAGTTTATCGGCGTCATCTCCTCGGTGCCGGTCACCAGCTTCACGGCCGCAATCCTGCCGTCCTTTTCGATCGTGGATAACTTTTCGATGGCGTCATCTACCAGTTCACCTGTCCCTGAGCCCGCCAGTCTCGTCCTACTCGCCACGGGCGTCGTCGGTGCTCTGGTACGGCGGCGGCGCAAGAACGCCACACTGGCCGCCTGCCCACCCTCGCAGACTCGCCCCGATCAGGGTGGTGGCTTCACGTCGACGTTGTGATACGCCTCGATCCACCATCGGTTCTCGCGGCGAACGAACACTTCCATCAGTTGCGTCTTCACGATGCCGTCTGGCGGCACGACGATGCCGGCGGGCATTGCGCGGACACTCCGGACTTCGTTGTCGATGTCGACGACCGCGACATCCGGGGTGATAAAGCGAACGCGACGGATGGTGTGATGCTTTGTCGTGCCCTTGTAGAACGTACTTAGGATCTGCGAGTGCCGCTCCACAAAGGCAGCCTTGCCGTACATCACCTTGCCGAACAGATTCGTAAACGTCAGCCGGCAATTTCTCGACGATCGGCCGTGCGCGCCTTGATGACGTCTGAGTAGAACGTCAGCGTCTGGCGAGCGATGCTCGTCCAACTGAACTGCTGTTCGACGCGAAGGCGAGCCATTCGAGCCATCGACGAGCGCAGCGCGGGATCTGCGAGCAGCCGGTTTACCGCCTCGGCGAGATCCTTCGAGAACTGCTCCGGATGTCTCGGCTCAACCTCGGTGGGTCCTGCCACCTCTGGCGGGACCAGCAAGCCCGTGGTCCCGTGTTCGACCACCTCCGGGATGCCACCGACTGCTGACGCAACCACGGGCGTCTCGCACGCCATGGCTTCGAGATTGATGATCCCGAACGGCTCGTAGACCGATGGGCATACGAACACGGCGGCATGCGTGTACAGCGTGATGATCTGCTCTTTGGGCAGCATCTCGCGAATCCAGATAATCGGATGCGAGCCCTCGGCGCGGGCCCGGTCCACGGCGGCGGTCATCTCTGCGGCGATTTCCGGTGTGTCAGGTGCGCCGGCGCAGAGCACCACCTGAACGCCGCGCTGCAAGTGTTTGATGGCGTTGACGAGATGAATGATGCCCTTTTGGCGGGTGATGCGCCCGACGAACAAGATGAACGGCATCTCGGCCTCGATCTGCAGTGCCTGCAACAGCGAGGGGTCCGGCGTTGGCCGGTATTGTTGCAGATCGATGCCGTTGTGAATCACACGAATGCGGTCACGCGGCACTCCGTACGCCTCGTGCACGTCGTGGCTCATCGATTCCGAAACGGCAATCACGCCATCGGCGGATTGATACGCCACACGCTCCACCCAGCTCGAGACATCGTACGCGGTGCCAAGCTGCTCCACTTTCCACGGCCGATGCGGCTCGAGTGAATGCGTCGTGAGCACCAGTGGCACACTCTGTAGAAGCTTCGTTAGGCAACCCCCAAGATGCGTGTACCAGGTGTGACAGTGCACGATGTCTATGCCGGCGAGCATGCCGGCCATCTCGAGGTCCTGAAGCAGCGTGGCAAACAGCTTGGCATGGCGTGGGTCCTGAGCCGGCAGCTGAACGGCGGGGACGACGCCGCGAACGTGCAGGTTCCCCCGATCTTCGCGCTGCTCCCCGAAGCACAACACTTGTACCGTGTGTCTGCCGCCGTCGAGCCCGGCCAACTCCCGGGTCAGATACTCGACGTGTACGCCGGCGCCGCCGTAGACGTGCGGCGGATATTCGTTCGTGAGAATCGCGATGTTCATCGGCGGGTTCCTGCGCGGAGAAGAGCCTCTCTGGCAGCCGAGCGCTCGGCACACGCGAGGCTACCACAACCAAGTTGCCCTCCCGTTGGGCGCCAGCCAGCTGTTGCTAAACCCTGAGCACCGCGTCCCGTTTACGTTCCATCATCGCTTGGTAGTCGACGCGAGATCGATGGCAGCATCGGCTCGGTGAGGCGCCGCAGTTGAAGTGCCAGCGAGGCCGTACCGTCAACGTCGACGGCGGGCGGCTTCCGGGGACGACCAGTGGGAAGGCCGGTGACCGGCAGCGGCATGGTCGGTCGATGCCGCCGACAACGACGGGATATCCCTACGCTTCACGTTTGGCGAATCGGAGATACGCCCCGACCGTCAGGAAGTTGATCATCACGCCCAGCAGGTTCCAGGCAATCACCGGTCGCGACACGATCAAGAGACCGTAATAGATCCACACAATCTGAAATACCCCGATGATGCCGGCCATCGTCGGGTTGATGCCTTTGCTCGACCGCCGCCTGAACATCCCGATCAAGTCAGGGACGGCGGCGAAGGTCGTTCCCAGCCCAGCCACGAAGCCAAATACTTCAGACTTCTGGAACCCGGGAAAGAACAGGCTCGACGTGTCCGGTACGGCGAGGCTCTCGCAGCCGCTCACGACGATCGCGCTGAGCACGATCGCCGCGGACATCAGTATGCTTTTGCAGCAGTCCCTCGTTGTGTGGGGCACGCGGGCCCTCTCAGGCGTGGCCAAGATTGTCTAATTGATCCTCGTTGCGCGGCCGACCACGATTGGTGCCGATGCGCGCGGCAGCTCTCGCCGCGCGCCGGTCTTGGGCTGAGCGTCCGGCAGCCACGCGACTTTGCCGGTGTCGAGCGAATACACGGCACCGACGATCGTCAGTCCGCCGGCATCCACGAGGGGCGCCAGCACCGGCTTCGATCCGCGGAGCTGACGCACGACGTTTTCCACGTTGATCCGGACGGCGTTGTCAATCAGATCTCCGGGCTGCGCCCTGGCGCGCTCGACTGCCGGGCGGATCAATCCGAGCAGCGACGGCAGGTGACCTTCCGCTTCCCCCGCTTCCGCCGCGGCGGTCACCGCACCGCATTTCTGGTGGCCCATGACCACCACCAGCGGGGTGTGGAGATGCGCAGCGGCGTATTCGATACTGGCCAGCTCCGCGTCCCCGGCGACGTTGCCCGCGACGCGAACGTCGAAGAGATCACCGAGCCCCTGATCGAGGATGATCTCCGGCGCGACGCGGGAGTCGGCGCAGCTCAGGACGGTCGCGTGGGGATGTTGATTCAACGCGAGTTCGCGCTGGCGGGCAGCGGTCTGGTGTGGGTGCTGATACTGTTTCGCGACGTGATGTGCGTTGCCGGCCTGCAGCTCGCGCAGCACCGCCGCAGCGGACGGCACAGTGTCCTGGGCAGCGGCGACCGCGCAGCACAGGGCAGCGCCCACAAGCGTTCGCAAGATCGCGGATCGCATCGGTTGCCTCCTTGGCACAATTTTCAGAGCAGCAAATACCGCACGTTGAAATGCATCATGTGGACGCAAGCGTCGGCCTGGGGTGCCCGCGGGTGCAAAGAACATTGTGCGTCGCACGTATGAGTACTGGCCTGGTGGGTGAGCGGAGTTTCGGGTCGACTGCGATCTTGCCGATGATGTCGGGAAACGGATTCGGCACGGGTTGACGGTAGTCCCCGTATCGACCTGTGGAGAGCGCCACCTGGACCTGCTGGTCTGTCACATGTACCTCCGTCCAGCGGGAGGCACCTCCGGAATCCATGCGCACCTCGCCAGCGTTTACGGCAGCGTGCGAGTCCGGCGCCGCGAAAGTCGAGGGCGGCCGTCGGCGGCACCAGGGGTAACGCAGGGCACAGCAGGAAGCATGCCGGGCGGGCGGACGTCGTCGATTATCGAGCTTGGGACCACGCCGCCTACGGCGCACGCTCCGTTGGCCGCCTGACCCGCCCGCAGCCTGGATCGGCGCAGTCGCGTAGTCATCCGGCTGTGACCATCGCGCGCTGAGTCGTGCCGTCTGGGCAGCGATCTCCGGGCGCTCGTTCGCTGCCCAATCATCTTGCCGGTAGCGCGAACGCCACGATCGTCCGCCCCGGCGCGGACTGGAGGAGGCCGCTGCCGCCCGCGGCAATGACGACGAACTGGCGTCCGTCGCGGCCGAGGAAGGTCATCGGCGTGGCGTGCGCGCTGGCGTCGAGCGTGGTCTCCCACAGCACTCGGCCGCTGCGCTCGTCGAAGGCGCGGAACCGGCGGTCGATGGTCGCGCCGATGAAGATGAGGCCGCTCGCGGTCGTGATCGTCCCGCCCATGTTCGGCGTCCCCGTGTGGGCGAATCCGCGCGCGGCGAGATCCTCGAACACACCGAGCGGGACGCGCCAGGCGACCGCGGCGCGGTTGACATCCACTGCAACCAGCTCCCCGAACGGCGGCGCCGAGCACGGCACCTTGGTCTCCGGATTCCAGAAGCGCCCGTAGGCAGTTCCCCACGGCGACGTCCGCCAGTACTCCGCGCGGCCTTCGCCCGGCGCCGTGCGCCGTTCCATCCGCGCCACTTGGCCCAGGTTCATGATGTTGGTGATCAGCAGGCCGCGCCCGGCATCGTAGGACAGCCCACTCCAGTTGCCGCCCCCCAGCGTGCTGGGGAACATCACCATCGTCCCGTCGAGACCGGGCGGCGTGAACATGCCCTTCGTGTACATCCGGTTGTCGTCCCACAGCTCGCGGCAATATCTCGCGTGCTCGGGCGTGAGCGTGTAGAGGTCGGCGTCCCGATCGAATGTGGTGCGCGCCAGCGGCGGCGGCTGCACCGGAAAGGGCTGCGTCGGCGACGTCACTTCACCCGGAACGTCGCTCGACGGGACGGGACGCTCCTCCATGCCGAAGACCGGCTCGCCGGTGACACGATCGAAAACAAACAGCGTGCTCATCTTCGTCATCTGCGCCACGGCGGCGATCGTGCGGCCGTTCCGCTGAACCTCGATCAGCGTCGGCGCCGCCGGCAGATCCCAATCCCAGATGTCGTGATGCACCAGCTGCTGGAACCAGCGCAACGAACCGGTCGTGGCGTCCAGCGCCAGCAGCGAATTGCCATACAGGTTGCGGCCCTTGCGATCGGCGCCATAGAAGTCGGCCGTTGGCGATCCTGTCGCTGCGAACAGCAGGCCGCGATCCGCGTCGACTGTCATGTATGTCCAGGCGTTAGTGCCTGAACGGTCTTTCCAGCTGTCGCCCGCCCACGTCTCAACGCCAGCCTCTCCCTGACGTGGCACGGTGTGGAATGACCAGAGCAGCCGCCCCGTGCGTGCGTCCCAACCGCGAATGTCGCCATAAAGACCCAGGCTCGGCTCACCTTCGGTGTTGCTGCCGCCGGTGATCAGGATGTTCTTGTAGACCGCTGGTGGCGAATCGAGCATGAACGCGCCGGCCGCACCGCGGATTCCTGCCTTGAGATCGACTCGCCCCGATGCGCCGAAACCGTCGATGGGAACTCCGGTCGTCGCATCCAGGGCGATCAGGTCGCCGTCGTCGATCCCGGCGAAGATGCGTGCCCCGGCCGTGCCATCACCTGGCCAGTAGGCCACTCCCCGTCGGCTCGCTTTCGTTTTTGCCTCGAACTGCCACCGTTGCTTGCCGGTCTCGGGCTCCAGCGCGATCACGCGCCGGCCGGCCGTCAGGTACATCAAGCCGCCGATCACAATCGGCGTGGCCTGCAGGTTCGAGGCGCCGGCATCGAACGCCCAGGCTCGCTCGAGGCGAGCGACGTTGCCCGGCGTGATCTGCACCAGCGGCGAGTGCCGGCTGGCGCCCGCATCCCGACCAGCCATCGGCCAGTCGCGGCGGTTGGGCGGTTGGACCGGCACCATCGAGGTCAGTGTCCCGGCAAGAACGACCGCGGCCAACGCCGGGGATCTCCGCGCGCGCGAGCGAGCGGGGGAGTGCAGCGGTTTCACAGGAGCGACGTCCGCATCGATGCACTGCCTCTCACGTCGAGGTCACGGGTTCGGCGCCGCGCCGCTCGGCTCGGTTGCCGCGCACGCCGGGCAAGCGGCCACTGCGTCGCCTCGAACCAAGAGCTCGAACTCGCCCTTACACGCGCGGCAGCGACATTCATACAGTGCACGTACGCTCCAACACCTCGGACGTTGTGACCCTCACCAGTAAACCGGATTCAGTCGCAGGAAGGCAAGCGGTAGCGCCGCTGATCACGCCCCAGCGTGTTGTAAATGGCCGGAGCAACTAGAGCTGCGCGGCGCGAGCGTGGTGAAGCCAGACTCGTGATCAAGGCTTGTGCGAAAGCAGCGTCTCCAGTCAGTGTGCGTGCGCCCACATTGATGACGGCCCTGATGTCGCGCAAGATCTTTCAGACGAACCAACGATGCCGATGAGCAACGGCCCCAAATTCCCCTGAGCGTGGCCGAGGCGCTCCCTCGTCTCCGCGGCAGTCCTCTGCGCGTGCACACACCGGTCCGGCAGAGGGACCGGTTTCAGCGACCCGAGGGGCGTGTAGTCCCGATGTGGCGGTATCATGCTCCTTGCCGACGGGCGATAAGGCTGCATCACACGCATTTGTCGAGATTGGAGACCGTATGACCACCGTCTTGATCACCGGCGCCAGCACCGGGTTCGGTCGTCACGCCGCAGAGGCATTCGCCCGTCGCGGGTATCGGGTGTTTGCGACGATGCGCGACCCGCGGGGCCGAAACGATGAGGCACGGCGGGCGCTGGAGCAGCTCGCCGAGGCCGAGCACCTGCCGCTGGAGGTCCTGGCGCTCGATGTCACCGATGGTGCATCAGTAGACGACGCCGTCGAGCACGCCATTACCCGCGCCGGCCAACTTGACGTCGTCATCAACAACGCCGGGATCGCCGCGCTCGGCGTGACGGAGGCGTTCACCCCAGAACAGTTCGAGGCCATCTTCGATGTGAACGTCTACGGCGTCGTTCGTGTGAATCGAGCGGTGCTCCCTCATATGCGGCGGCAGCGCAGCGGTCTGCTGATACACGTCAGCTCCGCGGCCGGCCGCGTCACGGCGCCGGCGCTGGCGGCGTACTGTGCGAGCAAGTACGCGCTGGAGGCACTGGCGGACGCCTACCGCTACGAGCTGCGTCCATTCGGGATCGATTCAGTGCTGGTCGAACCGGGCATCTATCGGACGGGCATTCACGACCGGATGATGCCGGCCGCCGACGCGGCACGTGTTGCTGAATACGGGATCGCTGGCGACTACGCGGATCGCGTGATGGCGGTCTTCAAGGCAGCGACAGCCGCACCCGATGCGCCGGGCAGCGAGGAGGTAACCCCGGTTTTTCTGCGGCTGGCCGAGATGCCCGCCGGATCCCGCCCGTTCAGGACCGTCGTGAGCGCCCCGATGGAACCATTGCTCGCCGGCCTGAACGCAACCGCGGACGCATTGCGCCCGGTGGTGGCGCAGGTGTTCAACGTCGCGGAGCTGGCCGATGCTTCGCACCCCGAATCGGCAGGACGATAGCGCGGGTTGAGCGTTGAGCCATGTCGCGCATCCTAGCGATGATGCGGCGGCGGGGAGCGATGAGGCCCTTCTGCACAGGGCGCGATTCAGTTGGCGGACGGCGCCGTTCAGGGTTTGACGGCGAGCAGATACTGTGTTGCGAGGACGATCGCGATCGTCAAAACGCGAGGACGGTCTGCAACATCGGCACCCAGCCGGTCATTCCCGCGGTGTAAGGAGTAAACGCTCCGCTGTACGGGGCTCGATTGATCTTGAACAGCTCGGCGTTGAGCCACAGCCGCTCGGTCGGAAGGAAATGCCACTTGACCCCACCGCCATACTCGTGGGAGTCGCCGAACTGCCCGCGCACCCATGAGCCGCGGCCATAGACCATCACTGTTTTTGGTTGGATGAATTGAGCCACGGTGAGCTCCGCGCCGTGATCCAGTGTGGATGAGAGCGGAAGGGGACCATCGGCCTGGAAGTCGTCCAGCCAGCGCACGAAGTATTGCCCATTGACTGCCAGCCCGTTCCATTTGACGCCGCCGTCGACCGCCCACATTCGGTAGGTTGCCACATCGACGGTCACACCCGGCGCAAACGCGCCGGTGGAAAAGGTCAGCACGCCGTCAGAGTTGTAGAGTGACGTGTTCTCGGGACTGGATTGATCGAGATTCGAGAAACGGTCCTCCCGGGATCTCGTAAACGCGGTACCGAACCGGGTGCGAACCTTGTTCGAGGCGAAATAGTCGTCGTACATGTTGCGTGATTTGCCGGGTTCCCCGTACGCTCCCGACGGCTCCCACCAGACACTGCCCGACAACGCCAGATGCGTATCAATCTTGTTCGCCGAGATGCTCAGCGTGTTGAGCCCGTTGCCGACGAATGTCAGATAGTTCAACCCCTTCCCGAGCTCGCCGTTCGCCCACACGCCCTGGGTAAATCCCGGGCGGAAGAAGTTGTCAGCCATGCTCCGATCAGTGGATGTAAAGAACGGAAACGTATTGACCAGCGATCGGCTGCCCGGTACCCCGGTGTAACCTGCGGTGAGCGTGAGGGCCTTGTTGAACTGCCAGCCGATATTGCTGGCGACGACGATCGACGCCGCGCCGGCGGACGTCCAGACCGTGAAGCTGTATCGCGCCCTCTGGTCGAACACGTAGCCGCCCAGAATGAACATCGCGCGATTGACGGTGATGTCGTTGCGCGTGTGCACGTCCCGGCTCGCGCCGAGATGGTCCGTGTACGTCTCGTCGCTGTCCTGGGTGTTGAGATACCGCAGCTGAGTATTGATGTTGAACTTCAGCAGAAACGGCACCGACGCGCCGCTACCAGTTTCCCAGATGACCATGCCATCTCGGTAACGCTCGGTGCTGGTCTGTGGTGCGGCAGCGGAGGCTGTCTGTCCGGATGCTGCGCCGGAGTCCGTCGCCGCCGGCGGCGCGTTCGGGTCAGGTCCGGGAGCTTGTGCGGAGACGGAACTCGTGACGAACGTCAGCGCCAATGCGATCGAAAGTACGGGGGTTGCGACACTCACCAAGGCCACTGAACACTCCTGTCATTTGGCGAGTGACCGCCGGAGGAAACGACGAGCCCCTCAGACAACTCTCCCGAAGGAGGGTTGAACGAGGGGCTCGGTCGATCAGCAGAGCACGACGGACAGGGCGAGGCCAGCCTCGCTGGTCTCCTTGTACTTGCTGTTCATGTCTTTGGCGGTCTGAGAAAGCGCCATCACCGTGGCGTCGAAATCGACGCGGTGCCTGGACGCGATCTCGTTGCTGGCAATCGCGTAGGCGGTCCACGCCTTGACGGCGCCGAACGCACATCGCTCGATGCACGGAACCTGCACGTAGCCCGCGACTGGATCGCAGGTCATGCCCAGGTGATGCTCCAGCGCCGATTCGGCCGCATTCTCGACCACGCGCGCCGGGGCGTCGTACACCGTCGCGGTCAGGGCCGCCGCCATGGACGACGCCACGCCGATTTCTGCCTGGCAGCCGCCTTCGGCTGCCGACAGTGTCGCATGGTGCTTGCACAGGTAGCCGATGCCCAACGCCGCGAGCATGCCCTCACGGACCTTTTGCCGCGGGACCTTCCGGACCTCCATGAGCGCATAGACCAGCGCCGGCATCACGCCGGCGGACCCGCCGGTCGGCGCCGTGATCACGAGGTGGCCGCGCCCGTTTTCCTCGGACGCCGCGATCGCAAACGCCGAGAGCGTGCCGATGCCGCGGTCCGATTCAAACTTGTCGTCCATGGCGCGCTTGTAGACCGTCGCGGCCTTGCTGTGCAGCTTGATCGGCCCCGGCAGCACGTCGTCTTCCGGCATCGACAGCCCGGACTTCACCGTCGCGACCATCGCGTTGATGATCTTGTCGATGAAGGCGTAGACCTCCTCTTCGCTCTTGCCCGAGATCGACACCTCGTTGGCCAGGATGATCTTGCCAATCGTGGTCTTGTTGGTGTCCGCGTGCTCCCGCAGCTCCTTCATGGTGGCGAAGGGGTATTTCGGCGCGTTCTTCTTCGGCGGGGTATACCCCTTCCACTCGATGAATCCGCCGCCCACCGAGTAGTACTCCTGCTCGAGCAACACCTGGTCGCCGGCGAGGAGCTTGACCGTCATCGTGTTCGGGTGCTTGAAGTCCCCCTTGGTGGCGTCGTAGATGACGTCCTTGAGGCTCACGTCGATGGACTTGTCGCCGAGCTTTACCGGGAACACCTGATCGGGCTTATCGCGCAGGCTGTCAAGGAACTTCGGGTCGACGGTGGCCGGCTCTTTCCCGACCAGGCCGGCGAGCGCGGCGCGCTCCGTGCCGTGTCCCTTGCCGGTGGCGCTGAGGCTGCCGAACAAGTTCACCTGAAGCTTCGTCGCGGTGGCCAGCTTGTCGGCCGGCAGTTTGGTCGCGCGCTGGTAGAAGTCGTAGGTGATGCGCATCGGACCAATCGTGTGTGAGCTCGACGGCCCCGGGCCCACCTTGTAGAACTCGTCGGCGGTGGTCAGGACCGGCCCCTTTTCCTGCATCACCACATACAAGTCCGGAGAGAGCGGCGGCGCCGACGGCGTTGCCGACGCCGCTTGCGCGGGCGGCACGGTTTCGGCGGCCTTGGCGGTTTTCTCTGCGGGAGATGGAGAGCACCCGGTCATCACGGCGGCCGCACCACCCACTGCGGTTCGCATCAGGAAACCCCGGCGGTCCACGCCCTGCGGAATCTCGTGTGCGATCAATGGGCGAGTGTCGGCGAACGGATCCTCCTGAGAGGCTTGACGGGATCGTGCTGTCGGCCGAGCCGCGCCGACAGGTTTTTCAGTTTCGTTCCTGGACATGGTCCACCTGCTCCCTCTCATCGAGACTCAATTGCGCGGGGCCCTGTGCCCTCCACCGCAAGGCCGACTTTCCTGGTCGTCGAAATGGTCGCCCGCTTATCGATGTGCAGACGCCACCATTCGCTGGCGGGACGCACAGCCGGTGAAGCACGCTGCATCCCGAATGCCACAGCAATCGGGCCAGCAAATCCTGCCGGTTTTCGTCCGCGCCCCTCGGCGCCGTCCGGATATCCGGAGCCGCTCCGAAATGTCGGGCATGCCCGGTGCGGTCGCACGCCGGCAGGCCGACGGCGCTCTTTCCCGCTCAGACCGCCCGCGACGTAACCGTGGTGACGGTGGGGCTGATTCACATGGCAAGCGAAGGTCGCGCAGGGTTGACGGAGCGCTGCGCGGGCCAGGGATGATCCAGCAGCCAGGAGAAAATCATCGCGCACGCGGACACTCGGATCGTGCCGGAACGTCACGGCAGCGTGCTCGGGGCCCCTCCCGGCTGTCAGCCGGACGTGTCGGCACCTCATGGCAGTCCCGGAAGGGACGGCGACCAACTCACAAGAGAGCCGGGACCGGGTAGAGCACGCGCTGCCACGCCCCTGACGTCGTGTTGGCCGCGAGCTTCCAGACGCCACGCGACGTCGCCGCGTTGCCGTTGCCGTTGCCGTTGAAGGGAAGCTTGCCGACGAACGAACTTTCCAGCTCGCCGTCGCCGCCGACGCGATCAGCGGTCGTGAAGCGCGCCGCCACCCGCCTCGACGAGGGACGTCAACGTGCAGCCGGCTAACGCCACACCTCGGCCACCGGCAGCGGAGCCGCATCACGACCGCATCCGCGCAGAGTCTCCGCTTCCTTGCGCGCGGCACGAGTCGTGGCCGCGGCCTTGATCGTTGACTTTACGTTGGCTGCCCGGCATTCCGCTACTGCCGCATGTTCGTCGCCGGGTGGACTCTAACGAAGTCCCGTCCCCGCAGTGTTCAGTAGCGGATCGCGGAACGGCGCCTCACCCGTCGTGCCGCGATGCCCGCGAGCGCCGTCGCTCCGAGCAGAATCGTGAGTGGTTCGGGAACAGCCCGAATGTTGTCCACTCCGACGGATCCGACCACCGACACCGGTTCACCCGCGGCCGGCGCGTGAATAATCCGCATGATGGTGACGTTGGACATCAGGGTGGTGTTGCTGCCGAGCAGCGTCGTCAGCGCTGCAGGGCTCACGTCGAATCCCACATGCGTCCACCCACTGCCCACGGGCAGCAACGCGCCAAACGTCGTCACGGCCTCATCTGCCGGTGGTGCTAGGAGTGGATCCTCGAACAACAGTCGGATGGTCAGCGCAGTCGAGCCCAGATTGATGAGATCCATGTCGATGCGCGTGACGCCCGCCGCAAGGTAGTCTCCGGCCCACTGCGCGGGATTCATCGCGACGAGCCGGCAACCGGGGCGATCGCACCCACCAATGGCGGTCAGCGCCATGTACGCGTCGCCGGCTCCGCCCGGTCCGCCGCTTGAAATTCGCGTGGGACCTACGGGAGGCACGCCTCCGCCCGGCCCAAGGCTTGTGGTCCAGTTCTGCAGGCCGCCGTTGAACGTATCGGTGAGGCCGATGGTGACCGCGTCGGCGCGGGTGGCACCCAGAAAAATGCCAGTCGCGAGCAACAAGGCCGTGCGCGTGAGTCCTGCCGTCAGTGTCATGTAAGCTCCCAGTGCTGAACCGCGTCCACCGGCAGATACTGTGCCATATCTGGGCTTCCTGAAGTGCGGTATCTCGAATTGCCGGACAGAATTTGTAGTCCGCGGCGAGGCCTTTTGTCGGTGTTCTCTGCGACACGGTGGAACGGCCGACGAGAGTTGGTGGTGTCGTCCGCAGTGCGGATGCACGCAAGTCGTGGAAGCGATCACTCACGGTCTCGCACCGCGCTCTGTCCTGCGGCCGTCCACACAGCAGCGGCAGCGCTTGTGGCGAGGGCAGGGCGAGCATGGGTCCGAGAGCGCTCCGCCCCGTCGGACGGGGCAATCATGTGCGCCGGCCTTGGCGGGAGGCTTCAGGAGCTGATGAGGACGCCCTTCCGCACGTATGTCGGGTCGTCGATTTGGTTCAGCAAGAAATCGGCGACGTCGGCGCGAGCAATGCGAGGAAACCCGCTGAGCGGCAGGCGTTCGCCCACGCGGCAGTGGCCAGTCGCCGGGCCGTCAACCAATCCGGTGGGGTAGACGAGTGTCCAGTCGAGGGCGCTGGCGCGGAGCGCCGTCTCGCCCAGTTCCTTGTCGCGGTAGATGTTCTGCAGCAGCACACCAATGAGCATGCGCGGTCCGAGCGGCACATCGCGACGCGTCGCCCCGACGCCAAATGCCGAGGTGAAGATGAGCCGGTGAACGCCTTCGTGCTCCATCGCCCGCAGAATGCGGGGCAGGCTGCGACTGATCAGCCCGCCCGACCTCAACGATCGCCCGACACCCAACGTGCTGATGACCGCCGACTGACCGCGAACTGCCTCGGCGAGCACGTGACTGTCGTCCGTGACGCTACCAACGAGTACTCGCACGCGATCGTCCCGGATCGTCAACCGTTGCGGCGCACGGACCAGCGCTGTGACCTCGTAACCCTGTTGCACGGCGCGCGCGATGACCTGCTGGCCGGTTCCCCCGGTTGCGCCCAGGACCAGAATCTTTCGTCGTGACGGCAGCGCGGTCATCCCGCCGGTCGCGGCGATCATGGCCGCTCCGAGGACGGCCTGGGGGGCAACGGACCGACAGCCGCGACCTGACGGCGAACCGCGGAGTCGACGTTGCCGCCCCCTTCCTGGACCGGCTCGAGATAGAAGCGCGCCCAGGTCAGGAGATCGTTGGCCACCCCGAAAATCACCACCCCGCGCATCACGTGTGCCGAGCCGTCGCGCCGCGTGCCGCGGTGCTCCCACTCGCTCCAGACCTCGCTGCCGTCGACGGCCCACCGCAGCACGGTGGCCGTGAGGTCAGGGATGGCCGTGAAGATCTGTTCCCAATTGCGCCTGACCTGCTCCCGCCCCGTGAAGCTGCGCTCAGGGTGCGCAGGCGTGTCGTTCCGGTAGTCAGCCGCGAAGCACGCGACCACTGCGTTCACATCATGCGCACCGGCCGCGCGTTCAAGCCGCATAAGCACGCCGGATGGACCATCGGGTCGATCGGAGTCTTCCATAACAGTCACCCCAATATTGATACAGTCAGACTGTAATCAAATGTATACTGTGCTTCGTGAATGCGAAAGTCAAGCGCACGCGGCGGTACGACTCGGCGCGCCGGCAGGAAGCGGCGCGCCTGCGGCGGTCGGCAGTCGTCGAGGCGGCGGGGCGCCTCTTTCTGCGAGACGGATTTGCCGCGACCACCATCGCGATGATTGCTGCGGACGGGGGCGTGTCTGAAGAGACGGTGTACAAGGCGTTTGGCAACAAGATCGCGCTCCTGCGGGCGGTCCGTGCCCAGGCGCTTGCTGGCTCGGCGCCGGAGCACGCCGAGCATCGATCCGACCGGATGCAAGCGCGTGAGAAGGACCCACGGGTGATCATCCACGGATGGGCGAGACTGGCGGTGGAGGTCGCGCCGAGAGTGGCTCCCGTGCTCTTGCTGGTGCGTGACGCCGCCGCAACCGATCCGGAACTGGCGGACTTGCAGGCGGAGATGGACGTGCACCGCTTGACGCGCATGACGCACAACGCGCGCTCGCTGGCGAAGGGTCGACATCTGCGATCGGGCATCACGGTCGCTGCCGCGGCCGATGTGTTGTGGACCTATAGCTCGCCCGAGCTCTACGAGCTGCTCGTCGTCCGGAGGGGATGGTCCGTCGAACGGTATGGACGCTTCATCGCCGACGGGATGATCGCGGCGCTGCTGGCCTGAGGCAGTCGACGACATCGTAAGTTGAACATCTGCGATGCGGCTGGTCCTGCCCAATGCTTGGTGGGATAGCCCGCTCGACTCCAGGTCACGGGCCGTCTTGACGCCGGTCAGTCGAACAGGCGACGTACCGGCGCTATCCACGCGCTCACGCCGACCCTGGCGGTGGGTTGTTGGCGTGACCACGCGCGAACCGTCGGGAGCGGCCGCGACATCGCTCGCCCGGACTTGCGCCGCTCGGCGCGGGTGCCGCCGAATCGCGACACCACCCGACACGTGTGCGTCCTGCTTTACCTGGCGCTGTCGAGGGCCCGCAGCACACTGGGGTCGAGGTTGTACACGTCCCGAGCGAAATGCAGATCGCCGTCTGCGCCGACGCTGACCGTCCAGTAGACAATCAGCACCGGAAGCGGCGCTTTCAGCAGGACGGTCTCGGAATCGCCGGCATCGACGACGCCCTGCACGCGTTCGCGGGTCCAGCCGTCGCCCTCGAGCAGCACCGAGGCGAGATCGAGCGGGTTCTCGACGCGGATGCATCCGGAGCTGAACGTGCGCTGATCGGCGGAGAACAGCTCTTTGCTCGGCGTGTCGTGCAGGAAGACGAAGTGCTCGTTCGGGAAGATGAACTTGACGCGTCCGAGCGCGTTATCGGGACCCGGCGGCTGCCGCAGCGTATAGCCGAAGTTCTTTGTCGAGGCTTTGGCCCAGTCGATCGAGGCAGGATCGACCGGCTTTCCCAGGCGATCCAGGATGGTGAGGTTCTTGCGGGCAATGGGGTTCTGCCCTTTACGCATGCCCGCGAGTACGTCCTCGAGGATCCCCGGCGGCACCGTCCAATCGGGGTTTAACACGAGGTAGCGCAGATCGGCGCGGAAGGCCGGCGTCTCGCGGGCCTGTTTGCCGACCTGAGCCCGCGTCTCCCACACATTCTTCCTGTCGCGGATGAAGTACGCCTTGAACGCGGGCAGGTTCACCAGCAGGAACGAGTCGCTCAAACCGCCGACCACCCATCGGGCGCGCTCCAGGTTGATGCGCAGTTCATCGATGCGTGACGCGACGCTCACGTTCAAGGCGTCGAGGGTCATCTTGCCAACCGTGCCGTCAGCGGTGAACCGATGGCGTTCCTGGAAGAGCTTCACTGCGGTCGCGACGTCCTTGTCGTATGCCGCGTTGTCGAGCGGCACCGACAGGGGGAGGTCACCGGTGGCCGCGAGCCGCTTGCGGATCAGAATCACGCGCGGATCGCGCACGCCGGGCTTCAGCGCGGGACCCGCCGGCACGATCGCCCAGCCACCCGATTTCGCCTCCTGCCGCAGGCGCCCCAGCTCCTTCTTCAAGCCGGCGTAGATGAAGTGATTGGGTTTGAGCGACTCGATGGCCTCGGCGGGCGCCGCCGCGGCGTCCAGCTCGGCGAGTGTCTTTTCAAGTGCCGGAGTCCCGGCTCGCGGGTCTACGTTCCACCGCGGATCGAGAGTGACCGGCTGGACCTTGCCGTAGCGCACGTGATCGACGAGCGCCGCCACGGCATCCGTGAGAAGGACCTGAAGGTCGGCGTCGGCCTCGACCGACGCGGCCTTCGACTTGTCGGCGAGCAGGCTCTCGATGGCCGCAAGGTGGTAGTCGGCGGGCGTCAGCCCGTCCTCATCGATCCGGCGGATGGCGGCGAGAATCGCCTCCGCAGCCTGAGGTCCCGTCCACGCGGGCTTGAAGGCGCGCCCCTCGAAGAACGCCGCAACCGCTCGGGCCTGGAGCAGCCGGCTCCCGCGGGCCACGCGTGCTGCCGGCGACTCGCGTACTGCTTCGATGCGGGCGCGCAGTGCTTCCTGCAATCCGCTCGGCGGCGACAACTGGGCGTCGACCGGCAGGGACAGCACCGACAGCAGCACCAGCACGCGCGCCGTAGCCGAGCGAACAAATCGAGTTGGCATGGGGCCTTTCTTACTCGGGTTTCGGGTGGGTAGCGGACAAAGTCTACACCCGTGAGAATCATGCGCACCGCTCACGTTAGGCTACTTTCCGGTGAAGCACATGACCCGCACGAGCGCTCAAAGGCTCGAATCGCCCATCGTATAAACGTCCACCTCGCCGTACGCGGAACGCATCGTATCCACGGCTGGAAGCGTATCGAAAATCGGCGGACCCTGTTCATCGGGTCTGGGCCCGAATCCCTTCAGGATCAAGCCCGACTGGCGAGATCGACACTGCGGCGTCAGGCACGATTGATCGTGTCCCTCGGCACGAACCGCTATAATCCCCGGCGTTTGGCTCTCATTTCCGGCATGCGCCTCGGCGTCTACGAAGTCATCGCCGGCATCGGCGCCGGCGGGATGGGCGAAGTCTACCGCGCTCGCGACACGAAGCTGCATCGCGAGGTCGCGATCAAAGTCCTGCCGGACGTCTCCGCCGGCGATCCCGACCGGCTTGGGCGGTTCGAGCGCGAGGCGCACGCGCTCGCGGCACTGAACCATCCCAATATCGCTCAAATCTACGGACTGGAAGGTTCCGCGCTCGTCATGGAACTCGTCGAGGGCGAGGACCTCGCCGCGCGCATTGCGCGGGGACCGATCCCGTTAGACGAGGTGCTCGCCGTCGCGCACCAGATCGCCGACGCGCTCGAAGCCGCTCACGATCACGGCATCATCCACCGCGATTTGAAGCCGGCGAACGTCAAGGTCCGAATCGATGGCACGGTGAAGGTGCTGGATTTTGGCTTGGCGAAGGCCGTCGGCCACCCCGAGGCACGAGCGGTCAGCCCGACCGGGATCCTTCCCACGATCACCTCGCCGGCCATCACTGATGTGGGGATGATCCTCGGGACCGCGGCCTATATGGCGCCCGAGCAGGCCCGCGGGCAGGCCGTCGACAAGCGCGCGGATCTCTGGGCCTTCGGCTGCCTCGTATACGAGATGCTGACCGGCCGCCGCGCCTTCGGCGGTGACCAGGTCAACGACACGATGGCTGTGGTCCTGCGTGGCGAGCCGGACTGGGCGGTGCTTCCCGCCGACACACCCGCTTCGATCAGGCGCATGCTGCGCCGTTGTCTCGAGAAGGACCGGAAACGCCGGCTGGCTGATGCCGCCGACGCGCGACTCGAGATCGAGGCCGCCTACGCCACGGACGACGCCGGAGTGGCCGCTGCTCCGCGACGGGCTCGCGGTCTCGCGGTGCCCATCGTCGCGACGGCCATCGTGGCGCTGCTCACCGGGGCGGCGATCGCCTGGCTCACGACACCGTCCGCACGGCCGGCCGCGCCCGTGGCGCGCTTGCAGGCCGCGTTCCCCGACCGGACCACGCTGTCGATCGCCCCGAACGGTTCGGAGGTCGCGATCGCTCCGGATGGCTCGCGCCTCGTTTACGTCGGCCAAGCCGCGCCATCGTCGGTATCGCGACTGTTCGTCCGCACGCTCGATCGCGGCGAGACCTCGGCGATCGCCGGAACCGAGCAGGCGCAGTACCCGTTCGTTTCGCCCGATGGAGAAACGGTCGCCTTCGTGCGCGATGGCAGTCTGCTGAAGGTTGGGGTGCGGGGCGGCAGCCCGGCGACCATCTGTTCGGGGTGCGCACCAGGCTTCTACGGCGGGGCCTGGGCCGAGGATGGCACGATCGTGTTCGCGCGTGGCGGTGGGGCAGGTGGACTGTTCCGCGTCGGTCCGGACGGACGGATCTCGCAGGTGACGGAAATCGATCGGGCCGCCGGGGAGAGCCGCCACGGGTTCCCATCGGTCCTTCCCGGTGGCGCCATCCTCTTCACAATCCACCCGGGCGGCAATGTACCTCCCGAGATTGCGGTGCTGGATCCCAAGGCCGGCACGCGGCGCGTGCTCGTGCGAGGTGGAGGCCAGCCGAGCTACTCGCCGGCCGGTTACCTGGTGTATTCAACGGCCGGCGCGCTCAATGCCGTGCGGTTCGATTTGGCGCGGCTCGCGGTCGTCGGTACGCCCGTACCGGTGCTCGATCGCGTGATCACGAAGAGCACGCAAGGGACCGATTATGCCGTCTCGCAGAATGGGTCGCTGGTCTACGCGTCAGGCGACCGGATCGGGCCGACAGACACGATCGCGTGGGTGGCCCGTGACGGCCAGGAAGAGACCATGCGTGTGCCGCCGCACGCGTACGCCATGCTCCGCGTGTCACCTGACGGGGAGTACGCGGTCCTCGATGCGCGCGACGAGGAGTTCGATCTCTGGCTCTGGGATTTCAAGAACCGCAGCATGGAGCGGCTCACGTTCGAGCCGTATTCCGATGGCTATCCGGTCTGGAGCAGGAAGAAGGAGGACCGGCGGCTGTACCTGCGTTCCGGAGACGTCGGCGAGCGAGGGCTGTTCCGGATGGATCTGCCTCGCGCACCCGTGCGACTCACGAAAGTCCCCACGCTCCCGACGACCATCAGCCCGGATGGACGGTGGCTGGTCAGCACGGGCTCGGGACTGGCGGCTGGCCTGACCATGGTTTCCACCGAGGACGGCCACGAGACGCGGGCGTTGGCTGGGACCGCCAGCGGGGCTGCGAACGCCGACATCTCCCCCGACGGGCAGTGGATCGCGTACGAGGCGTCCGGCTCCGGCGGAAGCGAAATCTACGTGCACCCGTTTCCCGATACCGCGGCGTTCCGCCGGCAGGTGGGCGCGGGCACCCGCCCGCTCTGGTCGCCGGCCGGTGGAGAGCTGTTCTATCTCGATGCCGCGCGCCAACTGATGTCGGTTCGCGTGGGCACGACGCCGACCCTTTCGCTCGGCAACCCGACGAAGATCCTCGACAACGTGCGCGTGGTCACGCCAGGGCGCAGCTACGATGTCTCGCCGGACGGCAAGCGGTTTCTGGTAATCAAGAACGCGCCCGGCGACTCGCAATCCGTCCGACAGCTCGAGGTCGTGCTGAACTGGACCGAGGAGTTGAAGCGAATGGTCCGATGAACTGGCCGTCAACCCGCAGGCCGCGGCCCGGTGCGAGTGACCGGCAGCGGCGGGCCTGGTGAGGGCCACCGGGACGCCGCCGTCCGCAGACACACGAAACAAGCCGGTGCGACGACCAGCGAGTTCTACCGCAAACCCCTCACCGGCGCCGGGGCGGAAGAGCGGATCGCTGTGTTAGGCGGCAACGCGACGCCGCTCGACATCTCGCCTGATGGAAAACTGCTGGTGTACTCGATTACCGACCCGAATACCAAAGACGATCTCTGGCTCTTGCCGCTGCAGGACCAGCCGCGCATTCCAACGAGATACTTGAACGGGCTCTTCGAGGAGCGGCACGCGCAGTTCTCGCCGGACGGCCAGAGGATTGCCTACTCATCCGACGAATCAAACCGTTTTGAGGTCTACGTGCAGACGGTCCCGGCCACAGGCTACAAGCGGCAGATGTCGTTTGAGGGCGGCTCGCGTCCGCGCTGGGGGCGCGATGGCAAGGAGCTGTACTACCTCTCGGCGCAGGGCCGTTTGATGGTCGTTCCGCTGACGCTCGCCGCAGGTACCCTGGAGCCCGGCGCGGGCGAGCGGCTGTTCGACGTATCTCTGGCGCCCGGCAACAACCGCGCGTTCCTCTACGCCGCCGCGGCGAACGGGCAGAAGTTTCTCGCGTCGGTGGCGCCCGACGGATCGACGCCGCCCGTCACGATCTGGATGAACTGGATAGCCTCCATCATGAGGTGACGCAGACACGCTCGTCGTAATCCTCGCGTCGCATTGTTTCTCGATTCACCGCGGCGGCGTACAACTTGGCTCGCATGCGGACCCTGACGCCGCTTCGGCGAGAGACGGAGACCTCACGGTCGCACGTCGCGGCCCGGCCACGCAACGAGGCTCCGGCCCGCTTCGTCCGAGCCGCGGATCGACCGTGCGCCTCGTGGCAACCGGTTTCTCAGCCATCCTAGTGTGGTGCCATCTTCGCGCGCACTTCGTCGAGCCAGCGGGAGACGACCACGAGCGAGGGTCGGGTCACGCTGGTCAGGTTCTTGAGGAAAAGAAAACGGGTTGCGTCAACCGAGACGTCGTAGTTGCGCGCGAACTCGAGAGCATATTGCCTGGTGGCAAACAAGCGAACCGGCGTGCCGTGGGTGAAGCTCGTGCCGCTCGAGATGGGTGTCGACATCAGCCCACCCTCGCCGTCGATGAAGAACAACTCGCGTCCGTGACGCGCCCAGAGAGGGTGCGAGCCGCCGGTGAACGAGATCTGCCAGCGCCCGCTCTCCACATCGGGGAATGGGTGTACGTAAATCTCGAAGTGCCCTGTTTCGTCTGACTGGTAGGCGATCCAGTGCCCGTCGGGCGCGATCTCCGCATTGAGCGTCTGCCCCTTCGTTGCCACCAGCGGCCGTTCCGGCCCGCTGTGATCCAGCGGCAGCAGCATCGCCACCGGGTACTGGCTCGCCGTGTGGTAGACGAGGAACTTGCCGTCGGGCGACACGGTCTCCGGGTATCCCCCGGGCGGGGGCACCACGACATCTGTCGCCCCGGTCCCGTCCGCAGCTTTCCGCAAAATCCATCGGCTGCCGCTCTCTTCGGTCGCGTCGAAGACGACGCCCCGGCCGTCGGGGATCCATGCCGGGTTGAGCTCGGCACCGCGGGTGAAGGTGAGCCGAGTGAGCGCCTTGCTGGCGAAGGTCCAGATCCAGATATCGGCAGCCGAACTTACGGCCAGCTGCATCCCGCTCGGTGACAGCCGCGGTTCCTGGTAGCCGGCGGAGGCAGCGGTGATCGTGTCCTCACGCCCCTGACGGTCTACCCAGACCAGCGCGCGCGGCGACGGGGGAGGCACTGATGGATACACCAGAGTACCGTCGGAGGAGATCGCGAACTGGCCGCCGCCGCTCGAGGGCACGTCCTCGACGAGCAGGACCGGAGCGCCGGTGACTTCAAGGGTCCGTGCGTTGAACGGCACCCCGAACAGGCTCCCGCCATGCAGGTAGACAAGCTGGCCGGTCGCGAGCACGTGCGCACCTGTTCCGCCCTGCACCAGCGCCTTGCGCTCGCCACCCTGCACGGACTGCACGACAATCGTGCCTTCGCCCGGCACGGCGGGACCCTGCGGCGTCACCGTGAACAGCACATGGCTGCCATCGTCCAGCATTTCAGGTTGTGAGGCACGCTCGACAGTCGCGTCGACGGAGACCAGTGAGCTGATCGCGCCACCTCCTTCTGGGACCGCGTAGATCCCCGAGGCCGCGGCAGACGTCATGCCGAAGACAATCCTCCCATTGCGCCAAATCGCACCGTTAGGAGGCGCCGGCAATTCGGCGAGCGTGATGGGAGACCCTCCCGAAACGGATATCTTCTTGAGCGTCCGCCCCCCGCCGGCAAAATAGGCGAGCCATGTCCCATCCGGAGAAAAGACCGGCTCCATGACACTTTCGTTCGTCCCGCGGATTGGCTCGGAGTCCAAGCCGTCCATGGCGCGCAAGTAGAGATGCTGGTTTGCCTGGTACACGAGCTTCGTTCCGTCGCGCGAGATTGCCAACGCGCGCCGGCCGGTTCTGGCGAGGACCTGGCCGTCCGGGAGTGAAAAGGCGAATCGCGCAATCACATGATGCTCCGCCGGCGATTGCGTGAGCCACCAGGCGATGCCGCCGGTCGAGACTGCGACGGCAACCAGCGCGGCGGCCCAGAGCGCGCGCTCCCGGCGCTTCCGATGGATGACGACCGGCGCGGCGATGCCGGCGCCGCTGCCACCTTCTGCGATCCAGCGCAGCGAGAGCAGGACGTCGTGGGTAGTCTGAAAGCGCGCATCGGGGTCCTTGGCCAGGCACATCCGGACCAGGAACTCCAGGGCCGGTGGAGCGAGCGGCTGCAGCTGCCCGAGTGGCGGTGGGTCGTCGCTGAGGATGGCCCCGAGCAGGCGCGCCTGACTCGTGCCCTCGAACGCCTTGCGACCGGTGACCATCTCGTAGAGCAGCACCCCAAAGGCGAAGATGTCAGTTCGCGCGTCAGCCTCGCCCCCTTCGATCTGCTCGGGCGCCATGTACTGCACGGTTCCGAGCACGGTCCCGACAGCCGTGAGCGGCGCGGACGCGGTGGCGTCCATCTCGCCGGTGGGCCCGGTGGCGGCCGGTCGGAGCTTCGCTAAGCCGAAATCGAGCAGCTTGGTCATCGGAGGGGCCGCCGCGCTGGTGCCCCGCACGAGGTACACGTTGCCCGGCTTCAGATCGCGATGCGTGATATGGCGCCGATGCGCGTGGTCGAGCGCACGGGCGACTCCCGATGCGACCCGCAGCGCTTCGGCGACCGGCAGCGCGCCCCTGCCGAGCCGTTCCGCGAGCGATTCCCCCTCGAGATACTCCATCACCAGGTAATGCGTCGTCACGGAGGCCCCGGCGAGACGCGCCTCCCCGACGTCATACAGCGTGCAGATGTTGGGATCGTTCAGGGCGGAGATGCTCTTCGCCTCACGAGCGAACCGCTCGAGGAACTGTGGGTCGGCGGCGAGCCTCGCGGGCAAGACTTTGATTGCGACCCAGCGGTTCAGGCGGCCATCGTGGGCTTTGTAAACTTCGCCCATGCCCCCGGCACCTAGAGAGGACTCGATCTGATACGGACCCAGGCGCGTGCCGGCGGTGAGCGGAGTCTCGTGCAGGCGGCGGATTATATCAGGGTGCGGGTGGCTTCCCGTTTGCCGACGGTGACCGATGCTGCGACTCGGCCTGACGCCTATTGGGGCGCAGGCGGCAATTCAGGCGTCAAGGCGTGTTTGGACAGGCGGCGGTTTGAGAATTGAAAATTAATGGCAGCTGCAAGTCTGACCGTCGGCAGCACGCAGGGGCTGCCCGGCTGCGCGCATGACTCCCGGCAGCTGATCCCGATCACCATGCCGTCTCGAACAGCAGGCGCGCGATGTGCGGACGGGAATGTTGACGCTCGCCGAAAAACTGACTACCTGTGTCCGCTGAACATTGACCAGGGTAGGGCCAGCACCTCTGGATCAGAAACCTTCCCCACGGGATTTCGGAGAAAGACGTCCAAAGAGCGGCGATTACCTTAGGAAAAGCGCCGTCGCTCAGACGGCTGACTCATTGCATGGCTGAGCTTAGGGCCCGGAGCGTTCACCTGCGGACGTCGAGTTCTGAAGGCTGCGGGTATGGCGCCGGCCGACGTGGTGAGCGTGCAGGTATACCTGACGGACGCGTCGAGATTCCAGCAGATGAATGCCGTGTATACGGGCTACTTCAAGGATCCGCGCCCGACGCGAACTACCGTGGTGGTCGCCAAGCTCGTGGGCCCTGGCAACATCGAGATTACCGTCACCGCCAGGAAGTAGTGGTAGAAATGTTGCGCGGGCTAGCGCCCTTTACGCGTGGCGCACCGCACGTGAGCTGACATGGCTACGCCGCTTCATCCCTCGCTCTATCAAATCAACACGCGCGTCTGGCTCACGGCGCTGGCCCAGTCTCTGGGTCGGCCCGCCACGCTGGACGACATCCCGGACGACGAGCTCGACCGCCTGGCGGGAAGAGGCTTCGACTGGATCTGGTTGCTGAGCGTCTGGCAGACCGGTGAGGCGGGTCAGCGTGTCTCGCGCGCCAACCCCGAATGGCGGCACGAATTCCAGGACACGCTGCCGGATCTGTGCGAGGACGACATCGCGGGTTCTGGCTTCGCCATCACCGGATATGACGTCCACGATCAGCTGGGAGGGGACGCTTCACTTGCGCGCCTGCGCGAACGGTTTCGGGCGCGCGGTCTCCGGTTGCTGCTCGATTTCGTCCCGAATCACACGGGCCTGGATCACCCGTGGGTGCAGGCGCAACCCGAGTACTACGTGCAGGGCACCAACGACGACCTTTCGCGAGAGCCGCAGAACTACACTCGGCTTCGGGGCGCGCACGGCGATCGCGTGTTCGCCTACGGACGCGATCCGTACTTCGCCGGGTGGCCCGACACGCTGCAGTTGAACTACGCGGATCCCGCCACACAGGAGGCGATGATCGCGACGCTCGTGAAGATCGCCGAACAGTGCGATGGCGTGCGGTGCGACATGGCCATGCTGGTGCTCCCCGACGTCTTCGAACGCACGTGGGGCGTTCGCGCGGAGCCCTTCTGGCCGCGCGCCATCGCACGCGTCCGCGAGCGCGCGCCCGGATTCCACTTCATGGCCGAGGTCTACTGGGATCTCGAATGGACGTTGCAGCAGCAGGGATTCGACTACACATACGACAAGCGCCTGTACGACCGCCTTCGCGACGGGCACGTCCGGCCCATCCTCGAGCACCTCCACGCCGCCCCCGATTACCAGAACAAGATGGCCCGCTTCCTGGAAAACCACGACGAGCCGCGCGCGGCTGCAACGTTCGGCTCCGGCGCTCACGAGGCGGCGGCGGTCATCACGTTTCTATCGCCGGGGCTGCGCTTCTTTCATCAGGGGCAATTCGAAGGACGCAGGAAGCGGATCTCTCCCCACCTGGTTCGCGGACCGGTCGAGGCTGTGGATCACCGGCTGCAGCAGTTCTACGACCGTCTCCTGAGAGCGCTGAAGCTGCCGGCTGTGCGCGAGGGCGAGTGGCAACTGCTCGAATGCAGGCCGGCGTGGGAAGGCAACTGGACCTCGGACGGCTTCGTCGCGTACGCGTGGCAGGGCCGCGACGGCACGCCAGTGGTGGTCACAGTCAACAACGCGCCCCATCAGGCGCAGTGCTACGTTGCTCTGCCTCTCGCAGATCTCGTGGGCGCCGAGTGGCGGCTGTCGGATCAGCTGGAGGGGGCTGTCTACGACCGCGACGGCGGCGACCTTCACAATCGCGGATTGTACGTGGACGCCCCCCCGTGGCAGACGGCGGTGTTCACACTCGCCAGGAAGTCGTCAGAAGCCTGAAGCCGGTCACGGTCATCACGCGTGTCCACAACTCAGCCGGGAGTCTACCGTTCCTGTGCACGTGAATTGAGCGAGGACCACGGGCCCGCTCGATACGCTTTGATGCTCGTCCAATCACGTGCCTTCAAGTCGAACTGCGAGCGGTAACGCCGGTTGCCGGCATGTCGCATGCCGAGCCCTTAACGTTCCTGGGCACCGCAATAACCGGCAGCGATCGTTTCTCGGGCAAAAGGTCGCCATAGCGTCGGCAAATGATCCCGCTTACGTATGGATGCCGGAGCTGACTCCGACCGACCGGCGCAGAACCTGCAGGTGGCGCTCCATAGCCAGGCGCAGCTTTATTTGATGGTGATCAGTATGAGCGATTCCGTACTTGTAACTGGGAAGCGGCGCGCCGGTGACGTCGTGGCCGGAGCGGAAGCGCCGAAATGCGGTCCGGAAACCTGCTTCCTGTGTCGAGAAGCCACCATTGGCACGTGTTGGGTCGGTCACAGATACGCACCGCGCATCGCGGCGTGGGCGATCTGTGTCTTTCTCAGTGCTGCCGCATCGGCGCAAACGCCGCAGCCGACCGGGTCCGCGACTCAGCAACCCGACAGCGTTACGCCGAGTTCACCTCTGGCCATTCACGTTGGCGACGCAGACTTGCTGTTCGGCGGCTTCATCGACGCCACGTCGATTCGGCGGGACGTCAATACCGGCAGCGGGCTGGGCACGTCGTTTGGGACCATCCCGTTCGGCAATACGGTGCAGGGCCACATGAACGACACGCAGTTCTCCTCGCAGAACTCGCGCCTCACGCTGCAGGCGACCAGCAAGGTTGGCGCGGCCAACCTGAAGGGCGTTCTCGAAGTGGACTTCCTTGGTAATGCCCCGAACGGCCTCAACGTCACCACGAACTCCAACACGCTGCGGATGCGCGTCTTTTGGGGCCAGTACCGGCAGGGCGCGTTCGAGTTCCTGACCGGTCAGGCGTGGAGCCTGATGACGCCGAATCGCAACGGCCTGTCGCCAGAAACAGGGGACGTGTTCTTTGGTCAAACCGTGGACCCGAATTATCAAGCGGGACTGGCATGGGGACGGACGATGCAGTTCCGGCTCACGACGCATCCTCACGATAGTGTGACGGCGGCCGTCTCGATCGAGAACCCGGATCAGTATGTCGGCAGCGGCGTCAAGCTGCCGGCGGGACTCCCCTCCGGTGAGGTCGACACTGGCGCCACGGTCAATGACGTACCAAATGCGTTTCCCGACATCATCGGCAAGGCCGCGTTCGACCCGAAGATCGGCCACACGCACCAGCACATCGACGCCGCGCTGCTCGTTCGCAACTTCAAGACGTACAACCTCGACACCGATACGACATTCAAGAAAACCGCGGTCGGTGGCGCGCTGAACGCCGCCGTCGAGCTCATCCCGTCGATACGCCTGGTGGCGGCGGTCTTTTATTCCTCGGGCGGCGGCCGCTACCTCGCGAACACGAACTTGCCGGACTTCATCGTCAACCACGACGCGAGTCTCACGCTGGTAAAGACCCGGTCGTCGTTGATCGGCACAGAGATCCAAGCGGCCCACAAGACGATGCTCTATGGCTACTACAGCGCGGCGCACGCCGATCGCGCAGTCGCCACCGACGTCGATGGTAGCGCGATAGGATTTGGTGTGCCCGGATCGACCGCGGCCAACGAACAGATCGTCGAAGCGACGGCGGGCGTCACCCATACTTTCTTCCGCGACCCAAAGATCGGCGGAATGCAGTTCATGGCCCAGTACTCGCACGTGCGGCGCACGCCCTTCTCGGTACCCCCGGGCACACCCGCAGATGCGTCTGTGAACATGATTTATTTGAACGTCCGTTATTTCCTGCCATAACTTGTCTGCCGAGGAGGCAAACCGGTGCGATCCGCTCCGAACGCCGGCCAGGCATTACGGGCGGCGCTCCGCACGTCGAAACTTATCGACGGGTCTTCTGTGTGCGGCCGCTCGTCAGCCTGCAACTCCAGGCGGGCAATTCGCGGGCTGCGTTCTAACGTAACTGGGCGCTGGCGGTCCGCGACACGGTCAGTCCACGAGGAGTAAACGCGATGTCGCCAGCTCCGATTCCTGCCCAGACGAGCGCGCCGAAGGCGCCGGCCTTCCGTTTCGACCTGGTTGCCGGGCTGACCGCCGCCGCGGTCGTCCTTCCCAAGGCGATGGCTTACGCGACGGTGGCCGGCCTGCCGGTTGCGGTCGGCTTATACACCGCTTTCATCCCGATGGCGATCTACGCGCTGCTCGGCACCTCGCGCGTGCTCAGCGTCAGCTCGACCACGACGATCGCGATCCTCTGCGGCACACAGCTGGGAATGGTCGTGTCGGACGGCGATCCGGCGCGTCTCGTGACGGCGACCGCGACGCTGACCTTGCTGGTCGGCGCCGCGCTGGTCGCGGCGCGGCTACTGAGACTCGGCTTCGTCGCCAACTTCATATCGACGCCCGTGCTGACCGGATTCAAGGCCGGAATCGGGTTGGTGATCGTGCTCGACCAGGTGCCCAAGCTGCTGGGCATCCACATCACCAAGCACGGCTTCTTCTTCGATGCCGTCAGCGTCGTCCACCACATCCCCGAAACCTCGACGATCACGCTGATCGTCGCCGTCGCGACCTTCGCGGTGCTGATCGCGATGGAACGGCTGTGGCCGCACTCGCCGGCCCCGCTGGTCGCGGTGGCGGGCGGCATCGCCGCGGTGTGGTTCGTCGGGCTGGAGAAGATGGGCGTCTCGATCGTCGGGCTGATCCCCCGGGGGGGCCCGTCGCTGACCGTGCCTGATCCTGCCCTGGCAGCGCGGCTGCTGCCGGGAGCACTCGGAATCGCTTTGATGAGCTTCACCGAGTCAATCGCGGCCGGGCGCGCCTTCGCGCGCGCCGCCGATCCTCCGGTCAACGCGAACCGGGAATTGCTCGCCACCGGCACGGCGAACGTTGTCGGCGCGCTGTTCGGCACCATGCCAGCCGGCGGAGGGACTTCGCAGACGGCGGTCGTGCGCGCCGCCGGGGGGCAATCACAACTGGCTTCGCTGGTGACCGCTGGCGCCGCGCTCGCCACCATGTTGTTCCTGGCTCCGATCCTTGGCCTGATGCCCAATGCGACGCTGGCCGCGGTGGTCATCGTCTACTCGGTCGGGTTGATCAAGCCGTCGGAGTTCCGTGCGATCCGCAGTGTGCGAACGATGGAATTCCGCTGGGCCCTGGTCGCCTGCATCGGCGTCCTGCTGTTTGGCACCCTCAAGGGCATCGTGGTGGCGATCATCGTGTCGATGGTTGGCTTGGCCAGCCAGTCCGCGTACCCGCGCGTGTACGTCATCGGCCGCAAGCGCGGCGAGGACGTGCTGCGGCCGCTTTCGCCCGAACACGGCGACGACGAGACCTTCGAAGGCATGCTGATCCTGCGCCCGGAAGGGCGGCTGTTCTTTGTCAATGCGCAGACGGTGGGACAGCAGATCCAGTCTCTGGTCGCGAAGTATCAGCCGCGCGTGTTGGTGCTGGACATGAGCCGCGTATCCGACATCGAGTACTCGGCTCTGCAGATGCTGATCGAAGGCGAGCGGCGCATGACCGAGAGCGGCGTCGAGGTGTGGCTGGCCGCGTTGAATCCCGGCGTGCTGGCGACGGTACGAAACACCGGCCTCGACGCGCGCCTTGGTCGCCAGCGCATGCTGTTCAACGCGCGCGCGGCGATCGAGCGCTACCAGGCGCGGAAGGCGACCGGCGAAAACGCGGAGAGCGCATCAAGCGGCAGGCTGAGGTAGCACGACGAGGTCGACCGCAGGCCAGGCGCCGCCGATCATCGTGCTGACTTCCAGTCACGGAGCGGTCGTACAGGAGCGCCGCAACGGCTCCAGCCGGACGTGATTGTGCTCGATGTGAACCTGCCCCACATCGACTCACTTGAGGCGTGTAGAGATAACGCGTGTGAGCCCCGAGATGAAGGTGATCATGTTCACCGCTGGGGCCGATCCGGATGCCGGCCAGGAGTTCTTCGAGGCCGGAGCGTCTGCCTTTGTCTCGAAACTGTCCTCCCTCGACCTGCTGTCGACCATCAAGCGCCTGTGCGTCGACCGAGCCGCCGCCGGTGGTCCTGGGACTCAACAAGATCGCCGTAAGTGATCGCGACACATTAGAAGGTCTGACACAATTCTCAAGGCACTCCGTTTGAGCGGGCTCGTAACATGCTGAATCCCAAATCTGATCGCGGTACGGTACGATTTGAAGGAGGGTTTGCGATAGACTGTTTCGGACCGCTCGCAAATCGTTGATTTTAGAGACGGAGAGATGTCCGAGTGGTTGAAGGAGCACGCTTGGAAAGCAAATCCGGAAAGCCCCACCGAGCGATACCGAGATACCTCATTTCACAATCAATTCAAGGGCTTCCGCTGACGACGTGTTCGTTCGTGTGAGGCCGTAAACGCCTATATTCCTCGTTCGATCCGAGCGCACCTTACACCGTTTCTACACACCCGTTTTTGGAATTTACCCGCGACGAGTCCGCCGTGCGCGTGGGTTCGGCTTGATCGCCTATCAGACGATCGCCGAAGCGTCCGTCTATCGTGGAAGCCCGACGCGCTCGACAAGCGCCGAAAAACGCTGATCCGATCGCAAGGGGTCGAAGGCTGGTTCGACGTTGAGCAGGGCCATCTGCCAGTCCCTCGCCTCGATCGCCTTCTCGAGCCACTCGAAGGCGAGATCTGTCTCTCCAAGGGCTATGTGCACCAGAGCCACGCGGACCGGCGCTGCCGCACGGGGCTTCGATAGGTCGCGCAGTTCGTCGAGCATCGTTCGCGCCTCGCGCTGCCGCCGCGCACGAGCGAGCGCGTAGGCGTAGGGCGTCACGACGTCAGGGCGACGACCCATGAGACCTCGAGCGCGCTCTAGTTGCTCGACCGCTCGATCGGGCAGACCTTTGGCCACATACACTCGCCCCAACGTGACATACGCAGGGCCGAAGTCCGGAGCGAGATCGAGCGTCTCGTCGATCGCGGCAATCGCGTCGTCATAGCGACGGGCAAAATAGAGGATCAGCCCGACATTCATCTGCGCCCCCGCCGACACCGGATCGAGTCGTCGGGCGCGCTCGGCGACGGGCAGCGCTTCCTCGATCCGTCCCATACAGGCGAGATAGAACGAATAATTGCCCAGCGCGGCGTCGTAGTTCGGATTCAAGGCCAAGGCACGTGTGAAATGGCGGCCGGCTTCGACCCAATCCCAGTAGTAGTCGGCCGTGATCGCCGCCATCGAATTGTGTGCTTCGGCGAGCGCGTCGTCGAGCTCGAGGGCTTTCAGCGCCGCGGTTCTCGCCAGCGGGTACGCGTCGCGCATCGGCATGAACCCATCGCTGCCGAGCAAGACGTAGGCATCCGCCAGGCCGCTGTGCGCCAACGCGAATGAAGGGTCGAGCTCGATGGCTCTGCGAAAGTGCTCCACCGCTTTCTTGTGTCCGTCTGCGGTGTCCTTCGACCAGTAATAGCGTCCACGCAGGTAATGCTCGTTTGCCTCCGCGATCGTCGAATGTCGTCGCGCATTGGCGTTGACGTCCGACGGTGCGATGGCGAGGCTCGTCGTGATGTGCTGCGCGATCGCTTCGGCGACTTCGCGCTGCAGCGCCAACACGTCTCTCACTTCCCGCTCGTACTGTTCGGCCCAGACGTGCGTCTCATGTCGGGTTTCTATCAGCTGGACGGCGATGCGGATGCGGTGTCCGGTCGTCCGTATAGTCCCCTCGAGAAGGTGGCTCACGCCAAGTTCTGAACCGATTTGGTCGGCCCGTTTGGTGGTTTTCTTGAACTGCATCGCCGAAGTTCGGGCGATGACGCCGAGACGCGACGGATCCGTATGTCCCAACTGGGCAATCAGTTCCTCCGTCATTCCATCAGCGAGGTACTCCTGGTCGGGATCGCCGGTCAAGTTCTCGAACGGGAGCACGGCCAGCATGAATCGGCCACGCCCAACGGATTCACGATTGACTGTGGACGGCGAGAGGTAGCCGAACGCCCATAGAGCAGCGGCCGCCACCAGCGCCATCGTCGCGATGACCCCAAGAAGTCGAGCACGCGTGACTGGCCGCGCCGGCGTCGCCAGCGTCGGCAACTCTTCTTTCCTGGCCTGTTCCTCAGACGGTGCGTCTTCGGTCGCCGTTTCCTGGATGAGCGGAGCGGTGAATCGGTAGCCCCGACGTGGCAACGTCTCGATGAACCGCGGCACATCGGCTGAGTCCCCGAGTGCATCGCGCAGCCGGCGAACGGCAGCGTTCACGCCGTGCTCGAAATCAACGAATGTTTCCGCCGACCATAGTCGCTGCCGCAACTCCTCCCGGGTGACGAGCTCACCGGGACGTTCCAGCAGGGTCCTGAGAACCTGAAGCGGTTGATCGGGGAGATTAATCCGGACGCCACCCTTCCGGAGCTCACCCGTGCGCAGATCCACCTGAAATGCGCCAAAGCGGACGAGAGGATCGAGTGGAACCCTCATTCCGAGTTGTCTCCTTGAGCAGTCGACCGCCGCGGCCGGCATGTTACCACCGTTACCCGGAGTCGTATCTTCATGATGGCTTGAGACTTACGCCGTTACCTCGGTCGGCCCTTCTTTTCACCTCGCCGTCATTGAACGGGTCGGCTCTTCCTCGCATCGTGCGGCCGACAACGAAACCACAGCCAGCCGCGAACGGCGTCAAGCGCCGTAGTGCGAGGGAGAGGACCAATGAACGACCACACCCGAACCGCGTTTTTAGCCAGAGTCACGATACGGTTGATGATTGGGACAGCACTGCTCACGATGGCGCCGTTGGGAGACGTTGGCGTGGGTGGGCGCGAGCCAACTGGCGGTCCGCAAGCATCATCTGGCCAGGAGAGCTCGGCGTTACGGAGCAAGAGCAATGATGAGGGTCGACGGCTGTTCCGGAAGGAAACCTTCGGTGGAAACGGCCGGACGTGTGAAACGTGTCACAGCCGAAGCACAGGTACGCTTTCCCCCAGTGACGTGCAAGCGCTCGAGGCGAATAATCCTCTCTTTCTCCACGATGGGCTGGACGACGGGATCTCCGGCACCTCGCGGATTTCCCAACACGCGACTATTCGCATCGTGCGTCCGCTGCCTCCCAACATCAGAATCGCGGAGGATCCGTCGGCGACGAGTGTGGTCTTGCTTCGCGGAATCCCCACGACACTCAACACGCCGGCGTTGGATCCGGCGCTGATGTACGACCTCCGCGCCAGAAACCTGTCCGATCAGGCGCTCGACGCGATCCATGATCACGCGCAGAATACGGTCGAGCCCACTGCGGAGCAGCTGGCGCTGATTGCCGAATTCCAACGAACCGACAAGCGGTTTTTCTCATCCGACGTACTACAAGAGTTTGCAGGCGGTGGACCAGCGCCTGAAATCCCTCCCGGGAAGACGGCTTCGGAGCAGCGCGGCCGGCTGATGTTCGTTGAAACGCCGTTGACTCCAGGCTCGACGAACGGCATCTGCGCCCAGTGTCATTCCGGCCCGATGCTCAATCAGACCAGCCCGTTCAACACCGGTGCGCCGCCCGGCGCGCGCATTGCAAACATCGGCGTCAGCGAGCGGAACCTCCTGAACCTGCCCGAATACACATTCCTCATCGACGATGGCTTCGGGAACGTGCAATCGGTCAGGATGCCGGATCTCGGGATACCCTTCACCAACCCACGTCCTCCGGGTGTCCCCCCGCCGTTTGTTCGGCATCCGGCGTTCTTCGCGGGCTTTTTCAAGATTCCCACGCTCTGGGGCGTGACGAAGACTGCTCCTTACTTCCACGACAACAGCGCGAATACGTTGGAAGAGGTCGCGGCTTTCTACACGAACATGTTCGCGAACGGCCCCGACCCACTGCAGCTCACCGCCCAGGACGAGGCCGACATGGTTGCCTATCTCAAATTGCTTCGGTAAGACGGTCACTCAACGAGGCGTTCCTGGATTCGATGCGAGGACTAATGAAACGCCACGTGCCGCTCGTCGTTGCGCTGCTGTCGGTTGCGTGCGGCAATGAGCCGACGTCGCCAAGCTCGCTCCCGCAGTCGCCAAGCTTTCCCCCGCAGGCGCCGCCCGGCGCCCCGCTCACGATGCGTGGTGGGTGTGGGATACGACGAATCTGCCGATTTCAGGCGCGCAGGTGCAGGCCGTTGCGCCAAGCCGTGGCACTGTCGCCGTGACGGACGGAAAGGGGAATTTCTCCTGCCGTGGCCATTTGAGGTCACCGGATCGACTGAACTTTCGCTCGGAACGCGGAGCGCGGCCGCCGCGTTCGACGGGACGTTCTCCTTCTGCCCGGCCGAAGCGGCTGTTTCTTATGAAACCCCATATCGCTATCCTGTTCAGCCGACGACATGCCGGTCTGCCAATCACTGGCTGGCCTGGATGCGCCACTAACGCCAGCGATCGGGGCCTGGGCTGGAGCCGAGGGCAGTGCCGATTTTAGAGGTGCTGGCGCTCGCGGCGTACTGTGGCGCCTCAAAAGAGATTCGAGGGTGTTTTTGCTCAATCGAGCATCGAAGCTCGGAAGTGGTCGGGGGCGAACGGCTGCGGAACTCCGATCCGCCGCCCCATCTCCACCTGCTCCAGGCCAACGGGTTCAGTCGTTGCCTTTGACATTCGGACCGCAGACGGTTCCCGTGTAAATGAGATCGGCGGTCCGCGGGACAGTGCCAGTGTGGGACACTCCATCGAATGTTATCGCCCCGGTCGCCTCGGCGTACTTGCCAAACCCCCCGACGATTGTCAGGTCCACGTGCGAAGTGAACTCGCCCGGCTCGCCGGGCACCGGCGTGCGGGGGGCGGAAACGCCCGTGGCGATCAACACGTCGCCCGCGTTCGTCAGAAAGACGTCGTATGACGTCACGTTGGGCGGCGGGGTGGTGAGGAACACGGTGCTCGCACCGTTGAGCACGCCAGTCACGGTGCCCAGCAGCCTGCCAATC